>Ga0123335_1004175_pt1 | contig 19054 bp, 16 predicted proteins | sample BiotimSIPDNA_2_FD_89707 | JGI IMG/M metagenome (GOLD analysis project Ga0123335, IMG submission 89707) | Anaerobic biogas reactor microbial communites from Washington, USA - Biogas_R2 time_0 SIP DNA | ecosystem: Engineered > Bioreactor > Anaerobic > Unclassified | place: Washington, USA...
CAACGGTCGGTCCCTCGCTCTGCCAATCGATTAAATTGAGAGAGCTGTGGCAGAGCAGCTGAGGATGGGTGGCCCAGAGGTAGTAGCGCCCCTCAAAGCGGGCGATGAACGGGTCGGGTCGCTCACAGTCGAGCAGGATGGGATTGCAGAACGTCCTCATGCCGCTACCCCTTGATCCCGGTCAGGGCGAAGGAATCGACGAAGTGCTTTTGGGCGAGGATGAAGAGCAGGAGGACCGGCAACACGGCGATGAGGGAGGCCGTCATGACCATGGGGATGTCGGTTTGCTGGAGATAGTGGGAGTTCATCATGGCGATGGCGACCTGGACGGTCTGCCGCTCCTGTGAATGGGTGAAGATCAAGGGGCCCATATAGTCGTTCCACGTGTTCATGAAGAGCAGGATGGTGTTGGCGATGATGGCGGTCTTCATGAGCGGCAGGTAGATCTGTCCATAGATGCGCAGATAGGATGCGCCGTCGATCTTGGCGGCGTCCATCAGGTCGTTGGGCAGCCCGGTCAGGTACTGGCGCAGGAAGAAGATCATGTTGATGTTGCACAGGGAGGCGGGGATGATCATCGGCAGCAGGGTGTCGATCCACTTCAGCCGTGAGAACAGCACGAATTGGGGCACCAGCAAGACCACCAGGGGGATCATCATCGTGGAGAGCAGGATGGAAAAGAGCACTTTCTTCAGCGGTACATACAGTTTCGCGAAGGCGAAGGCGGCCATCGAGGAGGTGAGGGTGGCGAAGACGAGGACCGTAGCGGAGATGATCGAACTGTTGCGGATTCCCGTCAGCAGGTTGGAGACCTTCCATACGTTCTTCCAATTCGACCAGTTCAGTGGATCGGGGATCCACTTCGGCGGAATGGTGTAGACCAGGTTGGAGAACTTGAGCGATGTGCTGACCATCCAAAAGAACGGCAGGACCATGGTGGCGGCGCCGCAGAGGAGGACAAACCAGACGAGGAGGCGCAACGCCGTCCGCTTGATGGAAGCCATGTTATTCCCCTTCATAGACCCACCACCGTGAAACAGAGAGCTGAATGAGCGTCAGGATGAGGATGAAGAGGCCGAAGAGCATGGCGGTGGCGCACGCATACCCCATCTGGCTCGATTGGAATGCCTTCTGCCAGATATAGTAGACGATGGTCGCCACCCCATACTCCCGCCCGCCATCGGGGGCGAAGAGTTGGACTTCGATGAATGTCTGCAGCGAGCCGATCAACCCGACGACCGCAAGGTAGAAGGTCGTGGGGGTGATCAGGGGGAGCGTAATCTTGAAGAACTGTTGGGTCCCCGATGCGCCGTCGATTTTGGCCGCCTCATAGTAGACGGCGGGAACGCTCTTCAGCACGGCGAGGTAGTAGATCGAGATGATGCCGATGAACTTCCAGCTGATCATGATGACGATCATCCGCTTCGTCCACATCGGGTCATTGAGCCAATCGTGCTTGGCGAATCCCAGCGACGAGAGCGCGTAGTTGACCAGACCGAACTCCGTATTGAAGAGCCACTTCCAAATGATCGTCAGCGCGACGATCGAAGAGATGTACGGCAAGTAGTAGAGGACCCTGAAGAGCCGTTCCCACGGTATCTTCTTATGACACGCATAGGCGAACAGGAGGCCGAGGATCAAGTAGATTGGAATCGGGATCAGCATGTAGAAGGTGTTCTTCAGGGCGATCCAGAACTTCGGGTCAGCGAGCAGCTTCTGGTAGTTGCGAAGGCCCACCACGCTGCGCTTTGGGGAGAGGATATTCCAGTTGGTGAAACTGGCATACACACTGATCAAAAGCGGGAGTGCAAAGAACACTACAAAGTATATGATGGTCGGGGCGAGGAAGAGCAATCCCGCCGCTCCCTCTCTCCGCTTCATCGTATTGCCTCGATTCATACACCCCCGCCTTCATAAGCTCCCGCACCCGACGTACATCAAGCGCGGGAGAGTCCATATGCCAGTCTCCCACCCGTCTCGACTAGAGTGAGAATTCTTTGCTCAATTCGATGCTCTCGTCAAGCAGTGCTTGGAGGCGCGGCTTCATCCGCTGGGTGAAGGAGCGCGCCGTCTCGCTGCCGTCGAAGACCGAGGCGACGTTTGCGTTGAACTCGGCGAACCAGTCCTGGGTGAAGGTCTTGGACTGGGAGGCTACGCGCGTGTGGTTCATCAAGACATCGAAGAGCACATCCTTGTGCGCCGGATCTTTGTCGAGCGTGGCAAACTCATTGTACGCCATATCCTTGAGCATCGGAATCGCCTGCCCCTTCTGATACGCGGTGCGCTGCGAATCCTCATAGAAGGCGAGGTAGGCGGCGAGGTTGAAGGCCTCCTGCGGATGCTTGGTCTTGCTGGAGACGCTGAGCCCTGCGCTGCCGAACCAAATCTCGCTCTTGCCGGTGCGTGGGCTGACCGGCCAGTTCATGACATCAAAGGTGAAGTCACAGTTCTGCCAGAAATCCCCCAGGCTCCAGGTCCCGGCACCGACCATGGCAAGCTTGCCCTGCTTGAACCGGTCGTAGTCGTTGAGTGAGCCGCTCTCCGCGATGGTCGGCACGACCTGGTGGACAAGGCGGAGGTCGGCCATCCACTGGAGCGCCTCAACAAACGCCGGCTCGTCGATCAACACCGTGCTCAGTGTCTCCTGGTCGATGAACTCCGCTCCGTTGGACCACACCGCCGACTCGAGCGAATAGGCGCCGCTTCCATACACCTTGTTCTCCCCGCTGCCGGAGGTCAGCTTCCGTGCCGCCGCAAGGTAGTCGTTCCAGTCCCAGGGGTTCTCTTTCGTCGGCGGAACCACGCCCGCCTTCTTGAAGAGATCGACGTTGTAGAAGATCGGGAAGACGCTCACGTCCTTGGGCAGTGCATAGACATCACCCTTGCCGAGCATCGTCCCATCGTAGCGGTAGAGATCGATGATCTGGTCCCAGACATTGTCGCGCTCGAAGATCTCGTTGCTGTTGACGAACTGGGAGAGGTTCAACAAGTTCCCCGTGGCGGTGTACTTCATGAAGTTGTCGATCATACAGTAGAAGACATCCGGTGGTGAGCCGGCGCCGATCATCGACTGCAGCTTCGTATCAAACTCATTGTCTGCCACGACGATGTACTCGACCTTCACATTCGGGTAGGCCTTCTCAAAATCGGCGATCATCGTGCGATAGGTGTCGATCTCGGCATCGGTGCCCCAGCCCATGAATGTGAGCTTGACCTGGTCCGATGGGGCCGCTTCCTTCTTGCCTGCTGCTGAGAGCGGGCTGAGGGAGAGCAACACCAAGCAGATGATCAGTGAAAATGTGGTGAACTTCTTCATGTCTCTTCTCCTTTGTTTGATGGTATTAAACCATAATTTCTATTCTTATCTCAGGTACAGCATAGCATATGTCGGGTATGTGTCAATATTTTTGTTTGTTTTCCCGCATTACTCTCCGATTACCCGCTATAAAGAACAGTATTCTTGGATTAATACAAAACCTTTGACGCCTCTGTTCTCATTTTCCTAGTCCATTATCCTCTCTGTGCTATACTGTGGTCACAGAGGAGGCCGTGATGGCAAAAGTATTGATGGTCCATGCAGACGATGAAGAACAGTTGAGGCGCGTCGCCTACGCCCTCTCCTCGGTGCAACGCATCCAGATCTTGAAGCTGCTCTATTACCACAGCTACAACGTCAAGGAAATCGCCGAGATGCTGGACATCCCGCCTTCGACCACCGCGCTGCACATCAAGGAGCTGGAGAAGGCCGATCTGATCCAGACCAAGCAACAACCGGGCAAGCGCGGTTCGATGAAGATCTGCAGCCGCAAGAACGACTACGTGAACATCAAGCTCTCCGGGAAGGCCTCCAACATCAACCAGGTGACGACCTTCTCCCTGCCCATCGGATCCTACACCGACTGCATGGTCACCCCCACCTGCGGCTTGGCCGATGAGCACCAGATCATCGGGTTTGAGGATCTGCCGAGCAACTTCTTCCTTCCGGAGCGAATCAATGCGAAGTTGTTGTGGACTTCCAGCGGCTGGGTTGAGTACAAATTCCCCCTGCCTTCTCAGTATCAAGAGATTCCCAAGGAGTTGATGATTACCTTCGAGGGGTGCTCGGAGGCACCGAACTTCAAGGAGGATTGGAAGAGCGACATCACCATCTGGATCAACGGGGTGGAGTGCGGCACCTACCAAAGCCCCGGTGATTTCGGCCTCAGACGCGGCAAACTCAATCCCGCGTGGTGGGACGACGGGGTCTCACAGCATGGGGAGTTGATCACCATCACCATCGACAGCGAGCACACCATCATCAACTCGAAGATCACCTCCTCGGTGTGTGTGAAGGATCTCGGCCTGGATCTGGGAACTCCGGTCACCCTGCGCATCGGCAACAAGGATGGGGCAAAGTACATCGGGGGCTTCAATCTCTTCGGTTCCAAATTCGGTGACTACAACCTCGACTTGGAGATTTCCTGCATCTATTGACCACAGCCCCCCCTACTCAGCGGTGCTGAGGATTCGGTCCATCTCCTCATGGACCGCCTCGGTGTACTCCCCGAAGTCGAAGAGCGGCCTGAGACGGCGGAAGAGCGGTTTGACGAAGTGGTTGAGCAGGTTCTGGTTCTCCTCCAGCGTCGACTTCTCCAAGAGCGCCATGACCGTCACCTCGGAGGGTGAGTAATAGGTGCCGACCTCGACGAAGCCGAACTTGCGGTAGAGGCGGATGGTCTTCGCATCATCGGCGAAGACATCGATGACCAGCTCCTTCACCCCGAGGGCGCGGGAGAGGAGGAAGACGAGGATGATGAGGCCGATGGAGGCGCTGGTGTTGCGCATATGCGGTAGGACGGCGAGGCGGATGATCTCGGCGCACCGGTCGGTCTTGAGGATCGGGGTGATGTCGAAGGATGAGGCGATGGGCAGCGGCCAGAAGTGGTCGCTGGTCACCAAGCTGACGGTTCCCACCGGCTGCAAGCCTTTGAAGGCGAGGATGTGGATAACATTCTCATCCTCGCAGCGTTTGATCGAGTCGTCGAGGTACCCCTTCTCACCGACGAGGACCTTGCGTTGGATGAAGAAGACATCATCGAGCTCACTCTTTTCGGTGGCGAGGTGGAAGCGGATCTCCTCCCGCTTCTCCTCGCTGGAGGCGAAGAGGGTGGTGAACTCACTGCCGACGCCCACCTCACTCTGCACCCTGATGCGTCCTCCGATCCGCTCCATGATGGTATAGCAGTTGGAGAGCCCCAAGCCGGTGCCCGCCCCCGGCTCCTTGGTGGTGAAGAAGGGGGTGAAGATCTCCTTGATATGCTCCTCGGGGATCCCGCCCCCGGTATCGGCGATCTTCACCTGGGCATACCCATCCTTCTCGAGGCAGGTGAGGGTGAGCACCCCCTCCCCCTCCATCGCCTGCAGGGCATTGACGATGAGGTTGAGGAAGAGCTGCTGCAGCTGGGCCTCGTTCGCCTCGATGATGGGCAGGGCATGGTAGTTGCGCTTGATCTCGATGGCGCGGTGGTCGCCCCCGCGCAGGGCGAGGCGGAGGGCGAACTCCAGCGTCTGCACCAACGCCACCGGCTCGCTCTTCACCCCCTCTTCCTTGCGGCTGTAGATGGCCAACTCATTGATGACGTTGCTCGCCCCCTTGGCGTAGGTGAGGATGTCGTTGAGATACTCCTTGCTCTGCTCGTCCCTCTCGTCCCCCAGCATGATCTCGGCGGTGCCCATGATGCCGGCGAGCGGGTTGTTGAGCTCGTGGGCGATGCCGCTGGCGAGCGTCCCGATGCCGGCCATCTTCTCGGTGCGCACCAACTCCTGCTGCAGGTGGCGGTGTTCGGTGACATCGGCGATGATCTCGATGAAGACCGGACGGCTCCGGTCCGCCGAACGCACCGAGTGGAACTGGAAGGAGAGGTAGTGGGAAGAGAGCTCCACCTCATCCTCCTGCATCATGCCGGTGTGGATGGCCTCTGGGCCGAGGCAGTGGGCACACGGACGGTCGCGGCCAAAGAACGACTCATAGCACTTGGAGCCGATGAGCTGGCCCCGCCCTCTTCCCACGAAGTTGAGCGCTGCGCTGTTGGCTTCCTGGATGGTATAGCGTTCGTCGATGAGACAGACCGGACTGGCGATGCCGTTGAAGATCGCCTCAAGCTTGTTGTTGCTCATCGCCAGCTCTTCGCCCTGGACGCGCAGGCGCTCGAAGGAGAGGGCGTTCTCCAGGCTCAGGCTGCAGTGGGAGGCGAGGATCTCCAGCGCCTCGCGCTCAAGCGGGGTGATCATCGTCTTTACGTGGTCGTACCCCATGAGGATGTACCCGCACGCCTCGCCGCGGCAGGCGAGCGGGATGATGACATCCACCGGCGGGATCGAAGCGCTGATGGTCCACGGCTCCTCCTCTACATTCGCACAGTAGACGACGGAGGGGTGGTCGGCCATCCCGGCGGGAAAGGCGAGCTCCACCACGCTCCCCACCGCCGTGCAGGAGGGGCACCGCTCCTCGGCGATGAGGAAGAACTGATGGTCTTCCCGCCTCCGGCGGGCGACGAAGAGCACCCACTCGCATCTCATGCCCGCGGCGAGGCTTTTGACGACCTCCTCACCCAACTCGGTGAGATGGACGATCGTCGTGAGCCGGCGGCTGAGCTCCCGGATGGTCTTCTGGTATGGGTGTCGGTGCGGCAACACCACCGTGTCGATGAAGTAGAGCGCGAGGTTTCTCAACGGATAGACGATGATGAGGGTGGCGATGCCGAGGATGAAGGAGAGGGAGAGGGTGTTGCTTGCTTTGAACTGGGTGGAGAAGCGCTGGATGATGAAGAAGATCGCGAGGTAGGTCAGCGATGAGACGGCGAAGAGGATCGTCGAGTAGAGGACCGTGATGGCCGCCTTCGAGTAGTTGATGAGCTTGTACTTATAGATCGAATAGAAGAGCAGTACGGCGTTGACCGCCGCAGCAAAGATGTCGACGGGGTATTTTCCCACCGCGGGGAAGACGTTCAGGAAGATACCGATGAGCATGACCATCACGCCGATCAGGGGGAGGGTGAGGTTCTTGCGCGCCTGTTTGTCGTGGCGCCAATCGGCGCCGAAGAGCAGCAAGAGGATCGTGATGATGAGGTAGACGTAGCTGAGCGAGTAGGCCGAGAGCGCCCCGTCGGCGAGCTGGTAGAAGAAGACGCCGTCGACGAAGCCGGCATCGCTGACGATCGAGCCGGAGAAGTTGAGGTACATCAGCGGGATGATGAGCAGGTAGCTGAGGTTGATGAGATAGCGCACCGCCTTGTTGCGGATGGAGAGCATGTCGACGACGAAGGAACAGAGGCCGAAGGGGACGGAGAGCAGTCCTACCAGCATGATGCGGTTCCAGAAGAGCGGGGTCATGACGGGGCTGTTGAGGTGCATCATCATCGAACCGAAGGACCAGACGGCGACAAAGATCATGTAGAGCTGGAAGGACCAATAGAAGCGGTCTTTCTTGTATTGGAAGAAGCCAAAGATGACAAATGTCACATATAGCACAACAGCAACGGCGGGAATGATCGCGGAGATGTCAAAATGCATGAAGAGCCTCATTTTTCTTTCACTTTAGCGGGATATGTATTATTATAGGGGTGGAATATGGACTTAATCAAACTATTTCTGCTCGGAGCGAGTGGATATTTCCTTTTGGGCATGTATGACCTTGCCCAAGTTCATCATATGCGGATGCTGAGACACATTTTCTCAGTTGGCTTTCTTGTGACCATACTCCCCTACTGCATCCTCCTCGCGCACCACCGCCCTCCCTTCGCCCTCCCGCTTCGTCTCCTCCTCTCTGCCCTCACCGCCGCCGCGGCCCTCGCCACCCTCTACATCGCGGCGGTGGAAATCCCGCTGCACCACAAGGAGGAGGGGGTGGTCTATCGTCGCGGCAGCTATGCGCGGGTCCGTCACCCGGGCTTTCATGCCCACCTCATCTTCAACGTCCTCTTCTCCCTCACCCTCTTCGACGGGCGGGTCGCCCTCCTCTCTGCCCTCTTCGTCTGCTGCAACCTGATCCTCATCACCGTTGAAGATCGAATTCTTTTTCCCAAACTCTTTCCCGATTATGTATGCTATACGGAGACTACGGGTTTCCTGTTGCCAAAACGACGAGGTCACAGATGAGCTACCATATTGTTGCAACCGATGACGAAGCTGCGATCCGGAAAGTGCTGAGCATCATGCTCAGCCGTGCCGGATATGAGGTGAGCACCTGCGCAAACGGCGCGGAGCTACTCTCCTTACTCTCCCAACAGAGCGTCGACCTGATCCTGCTGGACATCAAGATGCCGAAGATCAGCGGGCTGGATCTCCTCGCGCAGATCAAGCGCGACTGGCCGCACATCCCGGTCATCATGATCACCGCCTTCGGGGATCTTGAGACCGGGATCAAGGCGATGCGCTTGGGGGCGAGCGACTACCTGACCAAGCCGGTGGGCCAGCAGCTGCTGCTCAAGACCGTCGATGAGGTCATCCACGCCTCCGCCTCCCCGCAGCTCAAAGAGACCGAGGAGCGTCTCACCGAAGCGCTCTCGGCTCTGCGCGATGTCCGCATGGGGACGCTGGAGGCGTTCACCGAGACCATCGCCCAGCGGGACAGCGACACCATGAAGCACAGCAGCCGGGTCCGCGACCTGGCCGTAGCCATCGGAGAGGCGATGCACCTCGAAGCCGAGACCATCGATATCCTTGCAGGCGGCGCCCTGCTCCACGATATCGGCAAGATCGGGATCCCGGAGGAGATCCTCAACAAACCCACCACCCTGACCGAGGAGGAGTATGAGGTGGTGAAGACTCACCCCGACAGTGGCGTGAGGATCGCAAGCCACCTCAAGCTCCTCTCCCCCTTCTTGCCGATCATCACCAGCCACCACGAGCGCCTCGATGGCTCCGGCTACCCACACGGCCTGACGGCGGAGCAGATCCCGCTCGAGGTGCGGATCATCAGCCTCGCCGACGCCTTTGAGGCGATGACGGCGAGCCGCCCCTACCGCGAAGCGCTGCCCATCGAGCTGGCCATCGAGGAGCTGAAGGCCAACAGCGGCACCCAGTTCGATCCCCACCTCGTCGACCTCTTCATCTCTGAGGAGCTCTTTCGCCTCTAGGGTGGCTGCCCCCCATGTCCTTCCGTATAAAAAAAGGCGGTCCATCCAGCGTGCATCTGGACAACCGCCTCTCGGTTGCAATGGTGTACCCTACTTGTCCAAGATCGCCTGCATCTGCGTATAGATGGCATCGGTACCGGCCTTCGCGGAAATCTTACCACCAAAGATCTGGGCAACATAATCATTGACAAACCCAAACCACTTGGTGAACTCAGGTCCTGCGGGGAACGGAACCGCTGACTCAGCAGCCTTGAAGAATGTGTCGATGTTGATGTTCTTGAAGTTATTCACATACGTCGACTGGGCTGCCTTAAACGCGGGGATGTCGATGCCCTCCTCCGCCTGGATGGTATTTCCTACCTGCCCAGTGATGAACTTCACGAAATCCCATGCCGCATCCGGATTTTTGGTGAAGGCAGAGATCACATACCCCAAGCCTCCAAGGACCGATTGGTTCCCTGCTTCCTGCCGCGGCATCGTGATGAGGGTGATGTCCCCTTCTTTGCCAAGGGTGGAATTCTCAAGGACTGTGCCTTTCCAGGATCCGACAAAGAGGATGGCTCCTTTGCCAGAGAGGAAGAGGTCTGTTCCGTTGGTGTCCGAAAGGACAATGTACGGGGCGAGCAAGCCAGTATCCATCAAGTCGACGACCCGCTGATATGCGAGCGTTGTCTCCGGGAGGTTGTAGCCCGACTGTTTGAAGTCGCTGCTGATCACATACCCGCCGGTCTGATGGGCAAAGTTGAAGTGTGACGGTTGGGCATCAAGCTCCATCAAAATCGGGTATTCATCCCCCCCTGCTCGTGCGATGGCATCACGAAGTTGGGTGGAAATCCTGACCATATCGGTCCAACTCCACCCCTCTGTGGGTACCTGCACACCGTACTTGGCGAACAACTTGGTGTTCAAGGCTACCGCCACCGAGTCCAAGCCCTTGGGCATGCCCCACGTCTTCCCTTCGTACTGGTTCATCTTCACGGTCGCTTCAACGTAGGCGCCCATGTCGATCTTGTCTCTTGCAATGAGGTCGTCAAGGGGGAGCAAGATACCGCCCTGCACATAGTTGGGCAAATACGTATTCATCCAGAACACATCCGGGGCGCTCTTGGACCCGGCTGCGGCGTCGAGCTTCGTCCAATAACTATCCCACGGGGTCAGTTCGATGACGACATTCACCGTATCTTGTGACTCATTGTACCGATCCACAATCTTCTGGATCGCTGGTTTTTGATTCTCGTCCCACAGTGCAAGAGAAAGTTTCGTCTTGCCTGTTTCTTTTGCCCCTGCGGCAAAGAGGAGAGTGGTGCAAACCAGCACCATCACCACGACTGTCAATCCTTTTTTCATATCGATTCCTCCATTAACTTCTGTGTCCACATACCGTGGACCACGCAATCACCTTCCACGCTTGCTCCTGTTGAGCAAGCACTCTACACGCTCAACCTTCAAAGGCTCAGCAAGATAGAGGCCCTCTGCGAGGCGGAACCCCCCGATGGCCCCAAGATGCGTAGCCCTTTGATGCATCATCTCTTCCACCGCCTGCGATGGATAGCTTGCGATGACCCGCCTCCACTGCTCCTCCACATCACTGATATCAACGATGATGTCGGCGGTCTTCCGATTCCTCCGTGAGTCAAGGGAAAACGTGAGCACCTGAGAGGGGTGCCACGTGCGCCCATCCCCACTGTATTTCTTCAAGCCGGCTACAAACACCGCCCGGTCGACCAAGGCGTTGACCGCACGATGATCGGGGTGGTAATCATCCTTGTGTATAGTGAGGATCGTTCTCGCCTCACACTCCCTGAGCAACGGGATCAAGGTCTCAACCGCTGCGGTTTCAACTTCAAGCCCGGCATCAGGAAAGTCGAGGATCCATGCTGCATCCAGACCAAGGGCGTTGGTGGCACCGTTGAACTCGCTTACCCGCTCCTCCTTGGTGGCGAAGCCTCCGCTCTCCCCTTTGGTCAGGCAGATCAAGGCGGTCCGTAGCCCCTCTCTCTTGGCCTTGAGCAACACCCCCGACACAGTAAGTTCATCATCGGGATGTGCTGTGATGACCAATATATCAACCATGATGTCCCTCCTATCCTTTGATTCCTGTCGATGCAATTCCCTCGATGATGTATCGCTGGAAAAACATATAGATGATCATGACCGGCAACGATGATATCACCCCACCAGCCATCACTTGTTCGTAATACGTCGTGTGCTCACCGATAAGAAAGGCCAGTCCTGCCGACAGGGTCAACTTTTCAAGCGACCGGTTGATGATCAACGGCCACATCAAATCGGTCCACGTCCACAAGGCGGTCAGGATTCCGAGACTGACCAATGCCGAAGAGATGAGCGGGACGAGCACCTTGAAGAAAATTTTGAAGTACGAGCAGCCATCAACCAGCGCAGCCTCATCCATCTCCTTGGGCACGGCCATGAACGCTTGACGCAAGAAGAACACGCCGAACACGCGAAAGATACCCGGCAAAGCCAACGCAACAAGCGTATTCGCAAGACCCCACGAAGAGATGATCTGGAAATGAGGGACCAAGAAGATTTGTCCGGGAATCATCAGCAGCCCGATGACGAGGATGAACAGCAGGTCACGAGCGAAGAATCGAAGACGGGCAAAGGCATAGGCCGCCATTGCGCAGATGATGAGATTGCCGAAGACCACCAACACAACGACAAAGGCGGTATTGAAATAGAGCCTCACGAACGGGAATTTCGCTGCAATGATGGCATAGTTCTTCCATTGCGGGACTGCGGGAAAGAGCTTGGGCGGGATCAGCACCGTCTCCTCATACGTTTTCAAGGAGGTGAGAAACATCCAGATGAAGGGAAATACGGTCAGGATGGCTGCAAAGCAGAGCGGGATGAGTATGGCAGGGGATGTGAGGCGTCGTCGTTGAATCATTGGTAGTGCACCCACCTTTTTTGCATGACAAACTGCACGATCGTCACGATAAGGATGATGATGAAGAGGACCAATGAGATGGCCACCCCATATCCCTTCTCAAATGCAACGAAGCTCCGGTCATAGAAGTAATAGACGAGCGACATCGAGTACTGGATCGCCAGTGCCGTCGAACGGATCATGAGGAAAATGAAATCAAAGATCTGGAAGACATTGATGATACTGATGGTGATGACGAAAAAGAGCGTCGGTGACAACAGGGGCAGCGTAATGCGGAAAAAAGATTGCCACGATGACGCCCCGTCAATCAAGGCCGCCTCATAATACATAACGGGAATATTCTGCAACCCAGAGAGCAGGATCACCATCTGTGTTGCGATCATGGACCAGATAAGGACAAGGGAGATGGAATAGAGCACTACGTTTGGTTCGCTCAACCATGCGACGCTCTTGATGTGCAGGGCGTTCAAGAGCACATTGATCAGGCCAAACTTGTAGTTGAACAACCAACGCCAGAGGATGCCGATGGCGGCGGGCATCGTGATGGCGGGGAGAAAGAGCACGGTACGGAAGACGGTGCTCCCACTCTTCAACCGAGAAAGCAAGTACGCCTCCACGGTGGCGAGGATTACGATGGCCGGCACGCAGATCAGCACATACGTGATCGTATTGGAGAGTGAGAGATAGAACTTGGGGTCTTTGAAGAGCCGGGCATAGTTTTCCAGACCGATGAAATGCGCCGTACCGAATGAACCGAGGTCGGTGAAACTGTAGTAGATGTTCCGGATGAACGAATAGAAGTAGAAGATGGAGAGGCCGAGCAAGAGCGGGAAGAGGAAGAAGAGGGCGGCCCGTCCCTCTTGTCGCGACAGATAGGAAGATCGTCTAGTCATCACGCCCTCCCCATCGATCCAGTGCGGCAACAGAGATCTCTGATGACACCGACTCTTTGCATGACGCCGTCAACGAGCCGAGGACATTCCCCCACGCAAGGCACTCTTCGATACCCTTTCCCATCATACGGCCATAGATGAAGCCAGCGGTGAAGGAGTCCCCACTGCCGGTGGTGTTGACAACCGTCACCTCCGGCGCGGACACACGGATCATCTTCCGCCCATCGACGAGGGCACAGCTTCCTTCAGATCCCAAGGTGATGACGGGGGTATCGAGGAAAGAGCGGAGGGCGTGCATGATAGAGCCAAGCTCCTCCTCTCCGGTGATCCGAATTGCTTCAGAGCGGTTCATGAAGCACCAATCCACGTGCTTCAAGAGCTCGGTTTGCCGTGGTCCCCACGCCAAGCTCTCCTGGAATCCGAGCCCGGTGGAGATGGGGACCCCCTCCTTCTGGGCCTGTGCCAAAAAGGTCTGCACCGCCTCCAATCCCAAAGAATCGAAGGAGGCGTGGATGTGGCTGTATGCTGAGGGAGACAGGGACGCCAGACGCTGAGCAAGGACCGGCTCGTACTGTACTCTCTCCTGTGCGCAGGTGAGGAACGAACGATCATCGGCCCCATTGATGATCAGGGAGAGGTTGGTCTTCGCTCCATCAACGGTGAGGATGTGGTCGCTGTTGACCTGGTGCTCCGCCAACAATGCATACAGCGCCGTGCCCAATGAATCCGATCCCACGGTAGCGAGCAGCGAACTGGAAACCCCCAGCTGTGCCAAGGCGATGGCAATGATGGCATTCCCCCCCGCCGAAAGCAGGTAGGAGTCGAGAAAGCGCTCCTCGCCCGGCATCGGCATCCCGGTAAAGCCTTCGAGCAAGATGTCACAGAACACCGGACCAATGGTCAGTGCCGACCGCTTCTCCATCAGGACACCTCCAGAGCCGATCGCGCCTGCATGATACATCGATACAGAGCAGCCGCCTCTCCGGTCTCCACGAAGGGGTGCGCTCCCAGTGCGGCGATGGCGTCACTACTTTTGCCACTCCTGACAGCTTCAATTATTCGCCGTTCAAATACTTTGATACTCATCAGCAACGACCGCGCTTCATCGGGAAGATGAGGAAGGATACCCATGGGGCGGAACCATCCGCCGGTATTGACGGCGGACACCTCTATGATGTCATCATCCTGCAATTGTGGATCAAAGCCGTCGTTCTTGATATTCAGGATCATCGGTGTATCACTGCCGTTGACCAGGGAGGAGAGGACGCCGAGGGCGATGGCGTCATACCCATTGGAGGTGTGTTGGTCCAACAGAGAGAACGTCCTCTGGTTGCGCTGATGGCTCGACTCAAGGGTCATGTAGCTGCTGTTTCGACGGTCGATATATCGATTGTACGCCTTCAGTGGATCCTCTGAGCGCGCGCTCAGCGCTGCGTACAATGTGGCATCGAGCCCCTGGATCACCTCCGCTCGACCCTTCCCAGATCGTCGCTGGTTCTCCAATACCTGTTGGGTATGGACATAGTAGTACAGATACTCATTGGGGATCATCCGTGTGCGTCGAATATACTGCTCAAGGTCAGCGTAGAATGGTTCGGCGGCAAAGAATCGATCGAGGCGATGATCGATGAGCTCGTCGATCACCTCCTTCCCATCGATCGTGATGGAGTGGGCCCATCCAAGATGGTTCAACCCATAGTAGGAAAGCCCCACCTGTTCCGGTTGACAGTCAAAGGCGGAAGCCACGTAGTCAGCGATGATCTGGGGGGCATCACAGATACCGACGATTCGAGAAAACCCCGTAAGGGAGCACACCGCTTGGGTAACCAGCCCCGAGGGATTGGTGAAGTTGATCACCGTAGCGTGGGGTGCACGGCGCTCGATCACCTTGATCTGCTCCAACACCACAGGAATCGTCCGCAACGCGAGCAGGTAGCCACCGACGCCAACCGTCTCTTGCCCGATCTGACCACAGGAGATTGCGGCCGCCTCATCAATGCCCCGCATGCGCTGCCCCCCGGTACGGAAGGAAGAGAAGATGTAGGCAGATCCGTCCACCGCTTCTTCCAACGAGGGAGAGACGGTAAGGGTCATCCTCGATCCATGGAACTGGAGAATCTCCTCCAGGACGGTATCGTTGAGCAAGCCAAGTTTTTCCCCGTCACTGTCAAATAATGAGACTTCATCAAAGCACAGATCAGTACGGCTGAGCAGGGAATGGAGCAGGAGGGGAAACCGAGGGCTGGCGGCGCCAATGATGGTTAATTTCATGAAATCTCCTTGATGTGGCTGATTCAATGGTAAGGGGTAAACGTTTTCCTGTCAACAAAAATTCTTCCTTTTCTTCCTGGGAGACACGCCTACCTCAGGTTGGGTTCTGCTTACCCAACGCTTTCTCCCTCTTGAATTGTATGTGCCAGCAAGGTTAAGGGGGGAACGTCTCTCCCTTCAAGCAGGGACAGCAACAGCTTCGCCGCCTGAATGCCGATCTCCTCGATCGGCTGGCTGACCGAACTCAGCGTTGGGTTCAGATATTTGCCAAGGGCTATCCCATCAAAGCCCATGACCGAGACATCTTTTGGGATGGAGAGCCCTGCATCGAGGGCGGCACGCATCACGCCGATCGCCATCTCATCACTTTGCACAAAGACCGCATCAAAGGAGACGCCGGAGGCCAATAGTTGTTGCATCGCCTTCCAGCCTGACTCAACGGTATAGTAGCCAGGCACGACGAGGCTTGGATCGAAGGGAATGCCTGCATCATCGAGGGCGGTCTTGTACCCCTCAAGCCGTTTATCCCCGACCGAGTACCCCCACCCTCCAATGAGGGCAATGCGCTTCTTGCCTCGTGACAAGAGGTGGGCCGTTGCATCATAGGAGGCTTGGTAGTCATCAATCCGGACCTGAGGGAATGGGAGGTCAGGGATATCGATGCCGGCGAGGACGATCGGTATCTGTGTTTTCTTCAGTTGCTCATACACTCTCGGGTTGCTTGTTTCGTGCATCAGCACCAACCCATCCACTCGATTTTCCAGCAGCAGCCCGAGATAGACCCCGACACTGGAGACGGTATCCTTGACCCGACAGACCAGCGACTTATATCCCGCTTCCTCCAAGACCCGCTCCGCCATGGTGAAGATCATTTGATGGTACAGATCCGAGACTTCAGGGATGATGAGGCCACAGGTGAACGTCTTCTTCAAGACCATGCTGCGCGCTACGTGGTTTGCCACGTACCCTTCCTTCTGGATGCAGGCCAGTACCCGCTGCCGCAAATCTTCACTGACGTATTTTGTGCCATTGAGGACCCGTGACACCGTTGCGACCGAGACCCCTGCTTCCTTGGCTATATCCTTTATTCCCATGTTGAAACCCTACACTCGTGAGCATGGCCCCGTTCAAAAGAAAAAACAAGACTGGATTGAAATTGTTTTGCGATCACACCGCTGCAATGAAACTATGGTATACTCAAAGGAGAGGAACCAGTATGCCCTTGTACACTATCCATGGCGACATCACCACCATGAAGAGTGACGCCATCGTCAACGCCGCCAATGTCGGCCTCAGGATGGGCGGCGGGGTGTGCGGGGCCATCTTCAAGGCAGCCGGCATCACCGAGCTCACCCAAGCCTGTGCCCCGCTTGCCCCCATCAAGACCGGGGAGGCGGTCATCACGCCCGGCTTTCATCTCAAGGCCCGCTACATCATCCACACCGCCGGCCCCGTCTACACCGATGGCAAGAGCGGCGAAGCCGAGCTGCTCGCCTCCTGTTACCGGAGCAGCCTCGCCCTGGCAAAAGAGCATGCGCTCACTTCCATCTCCTTCCCCCTTATCGCGAGCGGCATCTACGGCTACCCGAGGGAGGAGGCGCTCACTGTCGCTACCACCACCATTGAAGCATTTCTCGCCGAAAGTCCGATGGAGGTCTACCTCGTGCTCTTCGGCTGACGCAAAGGAGTATCTATGCAGACGATTAAGATCATCGCCGCCGACCCCTTCTTCTTTGAAGAACAGTACGTACCAGAGCACGAGCTCTCATCAAAGATCTACCTCACCCGCATCGAGCGCCTCAGAAAACGGATGCATCAAGACAAGCTCGATTGGGTCCTCATCTACGGAGACCGGGAGCACTTCGCCAACATCGAGTACTTCTCCACCTACGACTGTCGCTTCGAGGAGGCGCTCCTCCTCATCTCCAAAGAGGGGCGGCGGGCCATCATCGTCGGCAACGAAGGGTGGGACTACACCCTGCAGATCCCGTATGAGATCGAGCGCTTCCTCTACCGCGGCTTCAGCCTCCAGGGGCAGGTGCGTGACACCACCGCCGCCCTGACCGATATCCTCACCTCCCTCGGCATCACAAAAGACTCAATGGTCGGCATCACCGGCTACAAGTACTTCATCGACGGCGAGTGCCCCGACCCCGACCATAGCTACGACCTCCCCCACTACCTGCTCACCCTCATCTTCACGCTCGCAGACCAGAAGAAGTGCATAAACTACACACGGACCCTCACCGGCCTCGGGGAGGGCATCCGCCTCACCCTCACCTCAGCAGAGGAGGTCGCCTGGGCCGAAGCTCGGGCGGTGAAGGCCGCCCGTGTGATCCAGAACATGCTCAAGAGTTTGAAAGAGGGCATCAGCGAGACCGACATTGCTCGAAGCGGGAAGATCGACTTCTCCCCGGTCTCGATGTTCGGCCTGACGAACTTCGGACCGGAGCATGTGAAGATCGGCCTGAGAAGCGGAAGCGACACCACGCTCCGCCTGGGAGAGGTCATCGGCCTCTGCTACGGCCTGAGGGGGAGTCTCTGCTCCCGAAACGGCGTGGCCGCCTACGACGAGCTCTCCTACAGCCAGGAGCTGCGCCCCCACCTCCACTCCTTCTACGGCGAATACTGGCGGGCCATCGCCGCTTGGTATGAGAGCACCAAAGTAGGACAAACAGCGAGTATCGTCTACGACAACGTCATGGACATCATCGGGGACGAACGCTTCAACGTCTTCCTCAACCCCGGCCACCACACCGCCACCGACGAGTGGGTCAACTCCCCGTTCTACCAGGACTCGCCCCACACCATCGTAAGCGGCAACTACTTCCAGTGCGACATGATCGCCTCCTCAAGCGACCCGATCATGAGCGCCATCTGTGAGGACACCGTGATCGTGGCCGATGAGACGCTGAGACAAGAGATCAAGGAACAGTTCCCCGAGCTGTACATGAGGATCAGCAGAAGGCAAGAGAAGATGCGCAGCATCCTCGGCATCAACATCGACGACAGCCTGCTGCCCCTCTCCAATATGAATGGGGCCTACTTCCCCTTCATGTTGGATACGGGGAGGGTGTTTGCAAAGTAGGAGAATTTACCGATACACCCGATTATTATGCCACTGGAGCGCATCCACAGCGGGGCGCTCCTCTCTTCTTGCAGGCATATTGGGCAACAACAGCCCATGGTAGGCGTAGTAGATTCTCCCGTTGCCGTAGTCATCTCTGAGGCGTGGACTCACTTCGATGTGATAATCGGCGGTGATGGTGATATACCCTTGGTCAAAGAGGGTGTGGATATCTCGCCTTAGCAGCATCCCATTGGTGACTGCATTACTGCTCCCCTCTGCACTGAAGGGGATGATGTGGGCGGCTTCAAGGACCGGCAGGGTCCTCTCTTCGCTGATGGCGCACCGACGGTTATAGGCGTCGGCGACCATCACCTTGAAGGCCCCCTGTCCAATGCGGTAGGGAGCCATGGAGTAGCCGTATCGAACAGCAGGATCCTCAGAAGCCTCCTCCGGTTGGACACGCGGCATCCGCTCCATCACCGCATCAAGAAGACGCCTCCCTTCATGAGTCGTCTCATCATAGCTCTTGCCTTGGACGATGTTGAGCTTCCAGTCTGCGGGGACGGGGATCCAATCCTCACGGGGGAAGAAGAAGGGAGCAGAGAGGATGATACACCCGATCTGAGGATTGGAGTCGTTCGCCCCCTTGTACTTCCTTATGCTCTCCTCAAATTCTCTAAACGTAGCAGCCCCGTTCTTCGGTCCAAAAGCATCCCAGGCCAGGAAGGTGGGGAGGATCGAGAAGCGGGTGAAGTACCCTCCCCCGACGATGTAGTTCTGTGGGGCGTGGAGC
>Ga0123335_1004176_pt1 | contig 19054 bp, 21 predicted proteins | sample BiotimSIPDNA_2_FD_89707 | JGI IMG/M metagenome (GOLD analysis project Ga0123335, IMG submission 89707) | Anaerobic biogas reactor microbial communites from Washington, USA - Biogas_R2 time_0 SIP DNA | ecosystem: Engineered > Bioreactor > Anaerobic > Unclassified | place: Washington, USA...
GCCCTGCTTATTTCCGGCATGGTGCTGATGGCACCGATAATTCTTCTCTCCGGCATGATCTTTCCTGTTGAAAATATGCCCTGGTTTCTACAGATTTTATCGAATTTGATCCCTGCCCGCTGGTATATACTTGCCAATAAGAAGGTAATGATAAAAGGGCTGGGTTTTGATTCGATCCGGACGGAATTACTCGTTCTGGGCAGTATGGCTACTTTGCTGATAGCGGTGAGTTTGAGAAAATTCAAGAACAGGCTGGAATAGTTTATGTTAAAGTTTTTAATCGAAAAAGAGTTCAAACAGCTCAGGCGTAATAAGTTCCTGCCGAAAATGATCATTGTATTTCCTTTTATGGCGCTGCTGATCCTGCCGCTTGCAGCAAACTTCGAGGTTAAAAATATCAATCTCACCGTTGTCGACAACGATCACAGCAGCTACTCCTCGCGCCTTGTAAATAAAATCATCTCTTCAGGTTATTTCAGACTGACAAATGTCTCTACAGCCTATAAAGATGCTCTTCGTGCGGTTGAACTGGACAAGGCGGATATAGTACTTGAAATTCCGGCTGACTTTGAATCTGATCTTGTAAGAGAGAAATCTGTATCTGTTATGGTCTCTGCCAATACTGTCAACGGTACTAAAGGCGGGCTGGGAAGTGCGTTTCTGATAAGCACTATAAGGGATTTCAGCAGTGATATCCGGACCGAATGGCTGCAGCCCGGCGATCAAACAACTTTCCCGTCATTTACAATTCAATCACTGTTCCGCTATAATCCCCTTTTGAGATACCCGATTTTTATGGTACCGGCAATTATGGTAATGATGATGGCCATGATTTGCGGTTTTCTTCCGGCACTGAATATTGTAAGTGAAAAAGAAAACGGCACAATAGAGCAGATTAATGTAACTCCAGTTAGAAAGCTTACATTCATTTTGTCTAAACTTATCCCCTACTGGATTATCGGGTTTATTGTTCTGACAATCTGTTTCGGGGTTGCTCTGTTAGTCTATGGACTCAAACCTGCCGGAAACTTGCTGACCATCTATTTGTTTGCGTCAATATTCGTTCTTGCCTTTTCCGGTCTTGGTTTGACAATCTCCAATTTTGCGTCCTCAATACAACAGGCGATGTTCCTGATGTTCTTTTTTGTGATTACCTTCATATTTCTCAGCGGTCTCTATACACCAGTCTCAAGTATGCCCCAATGGGCTCAGGCGATCAGTATCATAAGTCCTTTGAAATACTTCATTCAGGTCATGCGATCGGTTTACCTCAAAGGCAGCGGTTTCAGCGAACTCATTGTTCCCTTCTATGCATTGTGCGGCTTTGCCCTGTTTTTCAATGCGCTTGCCGTCATAACCTACAAAAAAAGTGCCTGAAAATTGGCGGGTTGTTGAGCCGAGTCAAAACTGCGCCAAAGTTATTCCATAAACTGTGAGTGTTGACTTTCAGAACCGATCTTTGTTATACTCTTTTTTAAGTACGTTTATCATAAGGAGGCTTATTTTGCATGCGATAACCGAAAAGCTTCAGCTGCATCTGTCCCTTTCGTTTCAGATGCTGGAGAATGTCATTGAATCATGTCCTGATACATTCTGGGTAGCACAGGAAGAAAACGAGTCTATCTGGAAAAGGGTACTGCACACTCTGGAAAGTATCGATCACTGGATGGTTGATTTTTCTGACTATCATTTCAAGTCTCTTTTTGATACATACACGGCAGAGATGGACCAGACATGCTCATCTCCCCCCCTTTCAAAGAAAGAATTGTTGTCGTACAAAGATCTCATTAAACCCAAGATTGACCGTTTCTTCTCGGAAATGGACGACGTGCGATTGACAGAGCACAGTTCTGTTCATCCCGCGACCACATTCCTTGATATTATTCTCAGCCAGATCAGGCACATTCAGATGAATGTCGGATATTTCAATCAGATATTAAACAGCAGTGACCTGAAAAGCCCCACGTGGCTGGGATACAACGAGAGTTGAGAGTCACAAGTTGCAGGAAACGAGATGCAAGTTGTAAGATGCAAACGAGATGATTGATATCCGTTAATATTTTGACCGTGATTCATGATTTGTAATTGGTAATTTAGTTCCTCCTGGCAACATTGGAATATTGTAAATTTCTGAAACCTGAAAAGCTGTACCAGCAAAGGGCAATGTCCGTAATTCATAATTCGTAATTTTATCAAACTGGGACAGAATTTGAACTTTCAAATGGATTTTTTGGTATTATTCTGGGTTCACTTTTGACTGTAAAAATACAGCGCTCCGGCAACTTTGTCGGAAATTGAAAGAAGTTCCCAGCGGTATCAAATAATGCTTTCCTAAAATGTCAATCAGTTAAACAGGGATCAATGAAACTGAAGTTAATTTCTTTAAAAGAACTCTTTGAATCGACTAAAAATACTGTTTACAGATTTCCATTACTCACAGTCTTCTTGTTAACAGGTGCCGCAAACCACCTTTACATCGATATCTGCAAAACAGAGCCTCTGGAGCACTATTCGCGGAATCTGTTCATGAGTATTGTGCTGCTGCTGCCTGTGCTCTATGCTTTGCAGATGCTTTTTGAATCTGGATGGATCAAAAAAAGACTCAAATTAATACTGGAGGCCGCTTCTGCAGCACTTGCGGGCCTCTACTTTTATACTCTTCCCGATTCATCCCTTACCACATTGCACTTTTCCCGTTTTTTTCTTCTTCTCATAATCTCTTTTCTCTTTTCATTGATCTGTATAAAGGAACATGTCAGCAGTGATGCTCTTTTCTGGCACTTTCATGCGATTCTTTTTTCAAGATTGAATCTTGCATCACTTTACACATCAGTAATACTCGGAGGTTCAGCCGCTGCGCTTGGCGCAATCGATGCCCTTTTCAGCACTAAACTTTTTGGCAATCAGGAAATCAGGATTGTAATTGTGACCTTGTGGTTATTCACTCCCCTGTTCTTTTTAGCCGGTGTGCCCCTGCTTTCAAACAGATCTGAGATAACCTCATATAAACCCAAATGGATCAAGAACATAGGGCTGTATGTTCTTTTACCGTTATCATCTGTTTACCTTCTGATTCTTTACGCTTACATGGGAAAAATATCGTTTCTATGGAGACTTCCCGATGGCATGGTTTCATACCTTGTGCTCTCTTTTGCCGCATTCGGAATACTCTCTCTTATTGTAATCTTTCCTTTTCAGAAAGACGAAAACTACAGATGGAGCTACTGGTTTGGAAGGCTCTTCTATTTTCTTCAGTTCCCGCTTTTAATCCTGCTTGGGATCGCAATTTACAGAAGAGTCACTGAATACGGAATCACATTCCGCAGATATTACGTTGTAGCACTTGCATTCTGGCTTCTATCAATTACAGTTTTCATGATTGTCAGAAAGAACAGAAACCTGATCGTAATTCCGTTGTCACTATTTCTGCTTGCTGTTCTGTCTGCTTCGGGACCATGGAGTGCATTCAATCTCTCTTTTCTGAATCAGAAAAGCCGTCTCATGAAAATTCTGGAGGATAATGCACTGCTGCAGTCAGGAAAACTTGTAAAAACAGGCAAGGATCTGCCCGGGGAAGTCAAAGCCGATATCTGTTCTATAACAAAATACCTCTACGATTACGGTAATCTTGGAAAATTGGCTGTACTGTCAAACACCGGAGATTCACTGACCCCCCAATTATTTGTCGCACAGATGGGTTTTGAATGGGAAGAGAGATGGCAGTGGCAAAACAGGAACAAGGATTACTTTCACTATTCTTTACCCGAAGGTCCACATGAAATCAGGAGCGATGGATTTGATGCGCTTGTAAACATGAATATCGCTTCTTTTGATACATCCGACAGCAAAGTCTTAATTAAAGAAATCGAAATTGAATACCGCAGATTATCGGAAAGTTTCCTGTTCCTCTCCTCAAATGGCGACTCTGCGGTTCTGCAGTTAAAAGATGTCATCAGCAGTTTTGAAAAGAGGTCCGGAAAAAACAATAATACAATCGGATATTTCCCTTTTGAAAATGATCACTTCGCAATCACCGGCATTTTTGACAATTTGTCAGGCAATAAAGATTCTGGTAAGATCACTGTTAATTCTGTCAAAGTGATGTTTTTGATCAAAAGGAAGTGAAAACAGATGAATAAAATCTGGTGCCGCCAGGTTCGATTCCTCGTCGGTTTCCCATGACAGCGTATGCCAGTTGTGGATCAGCACCATTCCCTGCCGCAGCCGGTCGAACAGTGCGTGCGGAATAATATTGAAAATTTCAAAGTAATTACCTTCACTGTTGGGGTTGAGAACTGAAAGCCGGCTTTTTACCGTAAGTCCAGGAGCCACTATAAGGATATTTTTCGAAAACCTCTTGTTTTGCGGACTTGCAACCTTGTTGAGTATCTGTCATGCGATAACCATTGCCATGACGATCGTTTTTCCGGAACCGGTCGCCATTTTGCTGCACCACCGTACAAATTCTCCGCCATCACCGGGAATATCAATACCAACTTTTTGGCACCCGGTGCTTCAGTCAGCCAGATATGTTTCTATCGCTTCGAGCTGGCAAAAGAAAACCTGCGTTCCTTGCGTTCTTCCGGGGCCTTCCAGTGTTCAAGCAGTCGCTTGGTAATGCCGGTAATGCCCGGATACCCACTCCCCCGCCACTGTTTAACCCGTGGCCGTATCTTATTTGCAAGTTCTATGGGAACAAAAATGCTTGGATCATCGAATGCTTTTGATTGCGGGGAAGCAATAACATATCCCGCTTCACGGCGGCCATCTGCCAGATTGAAAACCCGATTCTCCCGGTCATACGACCAGTGTCGTGACGGTTCTTCATACGGCGAATTGATTATCAGTTTGTCTATGGTTGTTTGCGGCATTACCGTTTCCTGTTTTTCTGTTCGAGCAGGGATTGGAGCGGTTTTTCGGTAAGCAACCGCATCTGCTGTATCGCTATTTTGTTCAGTTTTGCAAGACGTTCCGGTTGTGAAACACCTTCATTGATAAAAAGTGCGTTCAGATTCTCCATATTGGACAGACAGACCAGTTGATTTACATCTGCATAGTCGCGGATGTTTCCCTTCTGGCCGGGGTTGGCATCCCGCCACTGCTTCGCAGTCATACCGAATAACGCCATATTGAGTACATCCGCTTCGGTGGCGTATACAAGATTTATCTGGGCTTTGGTCAGTTCAGGCGGGATGAGGTTTTCTTTTATCGCATCGGTATGTATTCTGTAGTTAATCTTGGCGAGATTGCGCTTGATGTCCCAGCCAAGCTGTTTTTGTTCCTCTTCCTTGAGCCTTTGAAATTCCTTGATGAGATACAGCTTGAACTCAACGGAAATCCATGAGGCAAATTCAAAGGCAATGTCCTTGTGGGCAAAGGTTCCACTGTTATATCTACCGGCACGTGAATAGATACCGATGGCATTGGTTTTTTCAGTCCAGCGTTTCGTGGTAAGCACAAAACCATTGCTGCCACTTTCATTTCTAATACTACTGAATTCCGTAGTATTAAAATCCGGATTGTTCAGACGTTCCCAAATGCCCATGAACTCCACGGTAAATCTGGTACTCAACCAGTGCGATATCACCAGAGAGGTTTCTGCAGGGTTTTTATATTTGGCAATGTCCGTCAGCGATATGAAATCATCATTATTTCGTGAAATAACAGCCACATCCTTACCATTGACATTGATTGTCTGTTCCATATATTCTCCCTACAGCCTGATAATTTTTAAACTCTCAATGCCCCGATCATCGACAATCTTTACGGCTACACATTTGCGGTTTCCCGGTTCAAAGGGAATTGATTCAGTGCCGCGGAATGCCTCAATTTTCTCTTAATCGATTTCCGCTTTCAGGTTGCGGGCAAGTGTCGCCCATCCTTCTCTGGCACCGGCCATCGGGAAAAACACCTGTGATGGAAACAGGCTTCGCCAGTCGTAATTAGTATCAAGCATCCACATGGCGATCTGGTGTTTTCCGCCCGATTCGACATTTCCGGTTTTGGGGTTGTAGTAGTCGAAACCAAGCACCTCTATCTGATACTTGCCTTTATGTTCGCCTTTTTTAATCTCTTTCAGTTCAACTTCCGGCTGCCCGATAAGCCAGAAACTTTCGTTGCTTGAACGTTTTTTTTTGCAGATCATCCGTAAGAAGATCGGCGTTCACCTACACCTTGAGCAGTTGCATTCCGGTGACGTTTGCAGGTAATTCATCGATATCCTTTGCCGCTTCCCCGTCAAACTGGAATGCGCAGAACAGAAGCAGGTCGGGGCGGAATGCGCGGGCTTCCTGCCAATCCATTGGAAATTTATCTTTCCAAGATCGATGCCAGTCAGTTTCATTTTCCCACCATGAATCATAGTTACGGTTTCCTTTGTGTGCCCAATGATTAACATTAACCTCTCCACATTTAGCAATTAATTCAGAACCACAGCTAGGACAAAATCCTTTAGCTCCTTTTGAAGCTTCAACTTTGTTCCCATCATTAAGTGCGTATTTCATGTTCTTCCCTAAGGACTTTAGCCGACAGTTAAACGTATTATTCCAGTTTAATAAATAGAAAATGGGCTATTGTACTTCAATACCATCTATCGGCAACAAGACGCATTTTATCTCTTTTTTGCCCTACCTGCCGAAAACCGAATTTTTCACCAAAACCGTAGACCTCTACGGTCACCACCGGAGTGATACGGTTGATAAGTCATTGAAATTATTAGTTGAAGATGCTGCCGTGGGCAAGTTTCCTGAACCTGTTTTCACCCTTTGTGGCGAGTTCTTTCCGCTCACCACAACTTGTTACTGCTACACCATCCTCTTCAACCTTGCCCCGAACATCCCATCCATGTCGTGTTCATACGGGCTGATAAACAGATACCCGCTGTCATCAACAAACTTGGCAGGAATTGAATCGGGAATCTGGTCCAGGACAAACTCCGGATGAGTCTTAAGGAAGTTTTCTACCTGCATCTGGTTCTCTTCAGGTTCAATAGAGCATGTAGAGTAGACAAGGATTCCCCCGGGAGCAACAACCGATGCTGCTGAGTTAAGGAGCCTTTTCTGGAGGTCAGCTAGTTTTTCGATATCCTCAGGGTTCTTTATCCACCTTGCCTCAGGATGCCTATGGAGGATTCCAGTGCCTGTACAGGGCGCATCAAGCAGAACCTTATCAAAAACGCCTGTAGACGGAAGGTGTTCCCCGTCACATACCAGTGGATAAACATTATGCAGATTCATCCGTCTTGTCATCTCAACAACGCTCATAAGACGGGATTTTCTCAGTTCAGATGCTACTACTGTCCCGGTATCACCGGCAAGCTCAGAGATAAGGGCAGTCTTTCCTCCAGGTGCTGAACACACATCCAGCAGATGCTCCCCTTTCTTGACATCAAGAAGTGCAACAACCCATCCCGAAGAAGGAGCCTGCACAACACACATCCCCTGCTGGATCATCCGGAGACTTTCCGGAAGCAGTGTTTTTTTCAATTTATAATAGAGATTCAGGTATCCTGCGGCAGGCTCACTGATCGTGCGCGCATCAGATTCAAACTGCTGGCGTGAAATATCTCTTAATTTACGTCTGAGGTAGATTGAAGGTTTTTCGTTATTGAAACTGAGCAGACGCTTGGTTCTGGCCAGTCCAAGCCTCTTGAGCCACCGCTCTATCATCCAGCGGGGATGAGAGAATTCAATTGACAGCCGTTCTACAAGGTCTTTCTGCGGATCAGGGAAGGTGATCACCTTATTACTGTTTATGATCGCTCTCATCACCGCATTTACTATCCCGGAATACCGCTCGGTTCGAGTGTCAATTTTTGCAAGCTTGACACTTTCATTTACCGCGGCATGATCGGGAACCTTATCCATATAAAGAAGCTGGTAGGCGCCGATACGCAAAATCCGGTAAAGGGCATCATCTTTGATTTTTTCACTCACGTACTGATCTACCGCATAATCAAGGGTTGTTTTATGACGAATCACCCCGTAGATGATTTCAAAAACGAACCTTCTGTCCCGATGATCGATATGGGTGTTGTTGAGCCCTTTTTCAATTATTTTCTCGAGATTTCCCGGATTTTTATCAAATTCAGTAAGAATTTTCAATACCAGTTGACGGGAATTGATCGCGCTTTTTTCTGAATACCTATGCCGCGGTTTATTCACTGCAGCATATCTCCTTCCTTGAGAGGTGTACCTAAAAGAAAATCATGCACATTCATTGTTTTCCGGCCCTCAGGCTTTACGACTAATACTCGTAACAGTCCCTCGCCACACATAACATCAAAATGTTCCCTCGAAACAGAGACTACTCTGCCCGGTTCAGCAACCCGAACGGATTTTCCCTCCGGTATTGCCCATTCTATTCCCAGACGCCTGCCGTTTAAATTCGCAAATGTCCCGGGAAATGGTTTGAATGCACGGATTTTGTTGAATATTTCCAGATTAGTTAAACTCCAGTTTATACGAGATTCTTCTTTGGAGAGCTTTGGGGCATTGGTGGACAGTTCATGTTTCTGAGGAAGAGTATGCACATCCCCGCTCTCAAGCATTGCCACAGACTCCACCAATGCTTCTCCGCCAAGCCGGCTCAAACGCATGTAAAGCTCAGGGGTAGTCTCTTGCGGGCCTATCGGAATTTTCCTCTGAAGCATTATCTCCCCGGTATCGACCCCCTCCTCAATTCTGAATATTGTCACACCGGTTTCAGTCTCCCCGGACTCAATAGCCCGCTGAATAGGAGCCGGTCCACGATATTTGGGAAGCAAAGAAGCATGGATATTTACAGTACCCATCGGCGGTATCGCAAAGATCTGCCTGGGAAGGATACGGAAGGCAACAACGACAAAAAGATCAGCTTCAAGTTTTCGGAGGGCCTCGGGTAGTTGAGGATCTTTGAGGTTTGCCGGAGTTAATATCGGCTCGAGTTTTCTCTGACGTGCAAAGCTGGTCACCGGTGAATCTGCCATTTTAAGTCCACGCCCCTGAGGTTTAGCCGGCGTGCTTACAATTCCTACTATAGAGTGCTTCTGAAGCAGACTCTCAAGTGCTGGAATTCCAAAATCGGCCGATCCCATAAATACTATACGCATAAACCTCTTTGTTCCTCAGATTGGACTATAAAATACCTCTCGCGAAATGATGATAGATGAATTATCCCTGCGATTTTCAGGATTATCAGGGAGAGGTGAGGTTAGCCTCTAAAAAAATAAAAGCAAACACTTTGCGGCTTTGATCTGCGATATCTGCGGCGCCCAAAGAAACCGTTTCTTTGAAAAACATGAAATACCGCTATAAAATTTGATTTTACCTGCCCCATGTGGTAATTTGAAACTTAATACCAACCCTAAAATTCGGTCACGAATAGTTAAGGAGATCCGCAAGATGTCTTCCAATTACATGCCTATTGAGGAACTTGAGCTCTACTGCCGCTTCTGTGATAAGATTACTCCGGCTCAACTCAACAGGAGTATAGCTGAAAATGGAAGAACTCTAAGCAGGAATTCCACATTTGAGTATTACTGTACAAAATGCTCCAAAACCATGTGCTTTTCCGGAAATGATCTGGCCGAGCAGGAACAATCGGGTGAGGAAGTTACAGCAAGAGTATACAGCCCCTCTGAACATTATTTTATCGGGAATTTGATCCAGCATAAAAAATTCAAAAAAGGTGTTGTCGTCGGCAAAGACAATGGCACTCCCAGTAAAATTCTGGTAAACTTCGAAAAGTCAGGTCTCAAAAAGCTAATACAGGACTTATAGAGAGCCTCTTATAAAGGTGAAAATCTATACGCGAAATCAAATTTTCACCTTTATACAGTATTCTAATTTCCTGAACTAAAGCCCCAGTGGGCCAAATTCTTAGTACCATTCATCAAAACAGCGCGGAATTATCTTCTGAACGACCTTTCCGGGCGTTGTTGAACTTTTTTTGCAGAGGGGGAAAAATGAAAGAAGAGTATCTTGAGAGAAGATGTCAGTCCTTCATAAAAACTCTTTGTGAAGATATTCCGGAAAGGTGTATTGGAAGCAAAGGCAATAAAGAAGCGACAGATTTTTTTCGTAATGAGATGTCTATCCTTGGCTGGGAAACCGATTCTGCAGAGCTCGATGTAATCGAATGGAAAGAATCCAGTGCTCTACTGGTCGCCAGCGATAAAAGCTTCAATGTTTTTGTGAGTCCCTACTCTAAAGGGTGCGATGTAACTTCAGAACTGACAAGCGCATCAAGTGTCGATGAGCTTGAGGCTCTTCATGCTGCAGGGAAGATAATTCTTTTGCATGGAGATATCGCAAAAGAGCAGTTGATGCCTAAAAATTTTGTTTTTTATAATCCAGAAGAGCATAAGAAAATTATTGGTCTGCTGGAAAAAAGCGGCGCATCAGCGATTGTCTGTGCTACAGGCAGAAATGCTGCGACTGCCGGAGGCGTTTACCCTTTCCCGCTGATTGAAGACGGTGATTTCGACATACCATCGGTTTATATGACAGAAGAAGAAGGAAAAAAACTTCTCTGCTTCACAGGAAAGAGCGTTTATCTGCGTTCCTTGTCACAGCGCATCCCATCAAAGAGCTACAATGTATCCTGCAGAAAAGGTTCAGGGCCACAGAAAATAGTTGTGACGGCTCATATCGATTCAAAGAAAGGCACACCGGGGGCCATCGATAATGCTACAGGCGTAGCGGTACTTCTGCTGACAGCAGAACTGCTTCAAAATTACCTGGGAGAGCTGCAGATAGAAATAGTGGCTTTTAACGGTGAAGATTATTATTCTGTTCCAGGACAGATGAAATATATTGAACAAAGCAGTGATAAGTTTGATAAAATCCTGCTTAACATCAACATTGACGGTGCAGGATACAGAATTGGTCCCTCCGCTTTCTCTTTTTTCGATTTACCGGAAAACATAAGATCGATTTCCCAGACTGTTTTAAATGAGTCTTCAGGAATCACAGAGGGGGTACAGTGGCCGCAGGGCGATCACAGCATCTTTGTTCAGTACGGAATACCTGCGATTGCGGTTTCATCTATATGGTTAATTGACAATATGGAACAACAGGATATTACCCATACACCTAAAGACAATCCTGAGATTGTTGACGTATCAAAATTAGTCCGGATTTCCAGGGCCATAGAGTCACTTATCAGAAAAATTACCTGCGTGGAATAAAACGGGGCTTTTTGTTTCGCCAGTCCTGAGGCTCAGAGGGTTTAAATTCTGGGTAACGTTCCAGCAGCTCCTGGAACTCTTTCTTTGCAAGATTGATATCAAGGTCCTTTTCCTGAACGTTATTCAGGTATCTGTTGAGCCAAACCAGAGCAGAATCGGGCTTCTGTTTATAAAAACGGAACAGAAAAGCCATATTCTTCATTACTGAAGGATCTTCCGGATCTATTCTGAATGCTTCTCTCAATTCCGATTCCGCCTCATCAAGACGATCCATCCTGACCATCAGAGATGCCATTGCGACGATAATTTTTATTTCGCTGGGCTCAATGCTCAAAGCCTCCTCGAACTGTCTCTCCGCCTCAGAGTACCAGCCTTTTTCCCTGTAAACAACCCCCAGATAATAACGGGCTTCCCCGGATGAAGGATCTTTCCTTACCGCTTCTTTGAAATTAAGAAGCGCATTGTCAATTTCCTCACCTTTGAGCCAGTCTTGAGAATCAAGCCCGTATTTTCCCCAGTTCTCAACATCCTGTTTCTTTATACTCAAGGCTAGCCAGATTTTCCCTCTGAGAAGGTAAAAACCCGGATTATTGGAACTTATCCGTTCTGAAAGTGTGAAAGCTTCATTTATCTTACCTCTTTTCAGATATTTCTCTGCATTTACTATAGAAGGCGAGTAGGTGCGGGAAATGTGCCGAATGATCAGGAAGCCGAAAAACAGAACACAGGCTATAATAAATCCGGTTATCAGAATAAGCGGATATGAAAGACCGGCTGAACGCGGTTTTCCTGCATTTTTCATTTATCAATCTCGATGAGTGATGCATTATGGAGAGGAATACGGAATTTATTCTTTTCAAATTTCCCTGTAATTGTATTCTGAATGGAAACATACAATCCCGCGCCATCATTATTCCTAACTGCTGGTTTTACTTCACCACCATCTTTCAGCTTTAATTCTGCTCCGTAATAGAGTTCATTATCCAGATGCATCTGCTCTGCGTGATCCAGGTTAAGAGAGTAGATCTTTTTAAGCGGGACTTCTGTTGTTGCTCCGCCATGGTAAAGCTTGAGCACAGGCGATTCGACAAGCTTCATTCCCTTTACCCTGGTCTGAAATCCCGAGCGGTCCACTATTACCCCCGAGATCGCGCATCCGCCCAACCCAAGGAGTAAAGAAGCCAGAAAAATACCCTTAAAGACCCTCTTATGAGACAGCCGCATTCTGTGCATCCAGAAACTCCTTCTCAGAGGAGAATGTCTTGATAAGACGGTTTATTCCGACCATCTCCAGTACCCGCCTGACCTGGTTATCTTCTGCAATAATATAAACAGAACCATTATTCTGCTGAACATCACACAGACAATGAATAAAGATGCTTATTCCAGAGCTGTCAAGATATGTGGTACGTTTAAGATTAAAGACAAAATGATGGTTCCCCTGCTCGACAAGAGCCGATATGGCATCGTCAAGCTCTTTGTTTGTAGCAACATCAATATTGCCTATTATATGCACCATCTTGAAACGGCCTTTTTCTTCGATCTCGTATTTCATGCTGGCATCTCCTCTGCACGATAAATTTCTTTAAAATGACTATATTAAACCTGCTAAGATTCTTTTTCTTCAATAAAACGCTCAAAAAACAGATGAACACAGGCAAGCCCGTCTTCGATCAGCGTATCTTTAAGGTACCATCCCTGACGAATCATCTCCGCCGCTACAACCTCAATTTCATCAAAGACCAGTTTGGGATCACGTGCAAACCCGACCTTTACAATCCGTTCAAAACTTTCAACCATAATCTGATTTTGCTCTACCAGTGTTTGTTATCGTAAGCAGGAAGCAATTCAGGAATCTCCTTTAATACCCTGCTGAGGGCATCTTTAACGAATTGTGCATCTGTCTGCTTCCCATCCGGGCAGACCCCGTTTACAACCTGGCGCCACACAGGCTCATTTGTACTGCAATCCCACAGTTCAGCTTCTATCTCAATTTTTTTGCGTTCCGAATTATCAAATGATTTGATATTCGAGCCGTTTTTAAGCCTGTTTACAAGATAGTAATCGCAACCTGTGGCTTTCCACAAAGAATCTGATGTCTGCAGCGTAATCATATCACTTTTAAAGAGCTGAATGTAAAAAGAATGAAGTCGCTCTCTTCCCCACTGATCAGCAATTTTCTTCTCTGTATCCAGATAAGGCACAAACTTCAAATCAGGACGGGCATTGACTGCATGATTCAAAAGCATATAAGTATTTAAAATACCGCTTGAATCAGCACCCTGGGACTTGAGCAGCGGACACAAGCCTATAGTCCTGTCCCCAAGATCTTTTCCTGAAAAGCCATGACGGCAGTACTGATTATTTGAAGTAAATCCACAGGGCGGACTGCAAAACTGAAAACTTAAAGAAACGATAAATAGTAACGTGTAATATTTCATTATATTCAGGTCACAGATCAAAAAATAAAAATCCCCCATAAATGAAAATAAACGTTTGGTGAGTGTGTGTAAAGCCTCAGAAGGACAAGGCAATATTAAACCCGAGTCATTGTATAAAGGCCCGGGCAGCACTTTATTCATAAGCGCTGCCCTGAATTTAAAACCTGCCGTCAAATGTTTCCGGGTTTTTAAGGTCCCCGAAAGAGAACGCATAGGAAAGCATAAGATTTGGGGACCAGAATATTCCTGTTTCAGATGAGGGTAGGAAAATACCTGTCAGGTCAAGACCGATTGAGATTACGCTTTGATTGGCCACCATGAATGACACCTTACCGCAGGGAGCCAGTACGAAATAATCTTCAGATATGATTTCTTTACCGGAACTGTTCTCTGAGGAACGTTTTTTATAGTATGCGATTGCACCGGCACCAGCTTTAATCTTTTCCGTACCATACATCCCGAAAGCATTGATTTCCATGAAATAATTATCCATATCAGCATAATCTTCTACAAATGGCATCGGGTAGGAGATGCGGAAACGGAACCCTTTATGATGACGACCGGCTCTGAATCCAAGAACCCAGTTATATGCATTCCACGCTTCGTTATTGTATGCTCTGTTTGAAACCGTTTTTTCAAAGGGAACCATATACATATGTGAAACGCCAAAAACAATTCCAATATTCCGGTAACACCACTCATGCTCAAGTGCCGAGAGGATGTCTGGAGTTTTAACATCGCTGCCTTTTGTCGTACTGCTGCTGCGTGAAGCAGGCATTGCAGCTCTGAGTCTCAAATGAGAAACACGCGAAACTGGAATGACTCCATGAAGCTCTGCTCCCCACTGACTTTCTGTATTTCTGATATCTCCAAGCGCCCAACGTCCACTTATGCCGAGTAGAGGCTTTTCAGCTGCACCATTGTAAAGATCAAGTGCAGATGGCTCTTCTATCCAGCTTTCATCCTGTGCTTCCCGGTCATTGTCATCATCATCATCATCATCATCGTCATCATCATCGTCATCATCATCGTCGTCATCAATATCAGGTTTCTTTTCTAAGGTGATCTCGATGCCGGGCTGTATCTCTTCTGCTACGGATTTACCGGAATCTTCTACCTGTTCGATATTGTTTTTAGGAGCAGAATCAGCAGATGGAGATTTCTGAATCTGTTTTATAATATCCACAGCGGCACTGTCGGGAACCATATTCAGAAGTTCTGTAAGAGTACAGGGACATTTATAAGACATCGAGTAAATGGATTTTCCTGTATTTACACTGGTAATCTTTACATCCATCATATATGCATCAGGATCTTTGTAAACAAGTCCACCAAGAACGATGTCCGCTCTCAGTGCATTTCCTTTTTCAATCCGGCAAGGTTCATCACAGGAAACACTTCCCTGCAGAACAGAGTCAACCCTGCTGGATGAAACAAAGACCAGTTCAGTAAAGGTAAGTAATTTTTCTTTCAACTTTTTTGTCATCTCATCAGCAAGTTCTTTTTCTACACCGGATGCTTCCAGCGGGAAAACAGCCATGCGTGTTGCCGAAAGAGAATTTGCAGTTATTACAGCGATTGTAACAGCAGCATAGAGTGCGATTCTCATTTGTTGACTCCTGTATTATAGAAAGAAGTATTGTACTTCATAAAATAGTAATTTACGCCGGGAGGACGTTAATAGGAGGTTCAGCGTTCAGAGGTTCAGCGTTCAGAGGTTCAGCGTTCAGAGGTTCAGCGTTCAGAGGTTCAGCGTTCAGAGGTTCAGAGGTTCAGAGGTTCAGAGGTTCAGAGGTTTAGAGGTTCAGAGGTTCAGAGGTTTAGAGGTTTAGAGGTTTAGAGGTTTAGAGGTTTAGAGGTTTAGAGGTTTAGAGGTTCAGAGGTTCAGAGGTTCAGAGGTTCAGAGGTTCAGAGGTTCAGAGGTTTAGAGGTTCAGAGGTTTAGAGGTTTAGAGGTTTAGAGGTTCAGAGGTTCAGAGGTTCAGAGGTTCAGAGGTTCAGAGGTTTAGAGGTTCAGAGGTTTAGAGGTTTAGAGGTTTAGAGGTTTAGAGGTTTAGAGGTTCAGAGGTTTAGAGGTTCACGTGGCCCATGCGGTATAGGGGCTTCATTCTTGGCGAACGCTGAACGCCGAACCCTGAACCCTGAACGGGGAAAGATTTTTTTCACTATTGATACGATTCCCAACTGATGGTATAATTTAATTCCAATTTTTCGAATATGATATGAATACGATATGAATACAACTGGAAAAACAAAAAAAGAGCTGCTCGACGAACTGGAAAAGATCCGTCTGGAGCTTCAGGGATTTCTTGAAAGATCTGATAGTCACCTTTCCAAGCTGCAGAAAGAGTATCTGGAAGAGACAATTTTCATCAATGTCTCTGAAGGAATCCTTATTACCGACAGTATGTGCAGAATTATCAACGTCAATCCCGGATTCACACACATTACCGGCTACACTCCTCAGGAAGTAATTGGCCGGAAGCCGTCCATACTAAAATCCAATAAACACGACCAGCAGTTTTATAATAAGATGTTTCTTGAGATCGATCAAAATGGTAAATGGCAGGGAGAAATCTGGAACAGGCGTAAAAACGGGGAAATTTATCCACAGTGGCTCACAATTGTTCCACTGGGCGCAAACAGGTCAGGTTTTTTGGGTATATTCACCGATATAACCCGATATATCAATAAAGATATCAAAATCAAAAATCCTGCGTATTATGACCCCCTGACAAGCCTTCCCAACCGTCATCTGCTCCACGACCGGCTCTCTTTTATGGTCAGCCATGCCAAGAGAAACAAAAAATTGATGTCGGTTCTGCTTCTTGACATAAACAGATTCAAGGTTATAAACGACACGCTCGGTTTTGGTGCCGGAGACCTTCTCCTGCAAACTATGAGTAACAGACTCCAGTCATGTCTGAGAGATGTTGACACGATTTTCAGGCTTGGTAACGATGAGTTTGCAATAATACTTGAAGAGATCGCTCAGCCGCAGGATGCCTCAAGGGTTGCCAAAAGAATTCTGGCAGTCTGCGCCCTCCCTTTGCAGTTCTCTGATCACGAGCTGTATGTTACTTCCAGCATCGGAATCAGCATCTTTCCAACAGATGGCGAAGATATGGAGACGCTGCTCAAAAATGCAGAAGCAGCTATGAACAGGGCAAAAGAGATGGGAATAAATAACTACCAGCACTATAAGCCCGCCATGAACGCCAAGGCATTCGAACAGCTTACTCTTGAGCACAATTTACGAAAAGCATTGAAAAACAATGAGCTTATGGTTTATTACCAGCCTCAGCTCGATCTTGCAACCGAAAAGATAATCGGTGCCGAGGCCCTTCTCAGGTGGAAACATCCGGATCTCGGGATGATCTCTCCTGCCCAGTTTATTCCAATAGCCGAAGAATCAGGGCTGATACTCCCCATAGGAGAATGGGTTCTGAGAACAGCCTGTAAACAGGCTAAAACATGGCTCGATACGCAAAATAAAAAGATCGTAATCTCAGTAAACCTCTCAGCACGTCAGTTCCAGCAGCAGGACCTTGTCTCTACTGTCAATAAAGTGCTGCAGGAAACAGGTCTTCCTCCCCGATATCTGGAACTGGAGATTACCGAGAGTCTCGGTATGAAAAACCCCGAACTGACTCTCAGAACACTCCGGGAACTGAAATCAATGGGAATGCATATTTCGATTGATGATTTCGGCACAGGATATTCATCGCTCAGCTATCTTAAACGGTTCCCGATTGACACGCTTAAGGTTGACAGATCATTTGTCATGGATATCCAGACAGATGCCAATGATGCCGCAATAGTGCTGGCCATTATCGCACTGGCACACAGTCTCAAACTTAAAGTCATTGCGGAAGGTGTGGAATCCCGTGAACAGTCTCAGTTCCTTCTTGAACACGGATGCGAAATGGTGCAGGGTTTTCTCTTCAGCCCCCCTGTTACTCCGGAGGAATTTGAGAAATTAATAGCAAAGAAGTAATCGCATCGTTTTTTTAACTGCTTATACACACATGATCAGCACAATTCGTCCCTTTCCGGGTGCATAAGTCAGGTATTAAAACATTCGGTCCCGTTTCTGAACGTCCACTTGGCTACTTCATCCGGCCTTTCCTCCCTCAATTCCGCAATCCTGTTTACAACAGAAACGATGTTTGACGGCTCATTGAACCCATTTACGCCCGATGGTGGAATATCGGGGCTGTCGCTTTCTACAAGCAATCTCTCTGAGGGCACCTTTTTAAGTGACTCCCGGGCTCTTTTATTTTTATCGTAGGTAATGGAACCGGAAAACGAAATGTAAAGACCATATCCAGTCAGTTTCTCAACTAACTCCGGAGGACCGGAATAAGAATGAACCGCCCCCCACAGCTTCCCCCCCTCGATATCACCAAGTACCTTTAGAAAATCTCCCCATGCCCTGCAGCAATGAATCGAAACCGGCCTGTCAAGACGCGCCGCCAGACTCAGCTGAGCAGAGAACACTTTGAGCTGCTCAAGATCGTTGCGGACCTCAAGTGTGTGGTCCAGGCCAATCTCCCCTACTGCGGAACCAGGATTTAAGATCAGCATCTCTTCAAGCCTCTGGAGCCAGAGATCGGTTTTTTCGCCCATATACCAGGGATGGAGCCCGAAAGCAGGAATGACTATTTCATAACGGGATGAAATTTCGGAAACATTTTCCCAGTCCTTCTCAGTCGAACCGCAACAGAGAATTTTCCGCACACCGGCCCTTGATGCACGCTCGATAACGGCACCAAGATCAGAGCTTATTCTGGAATCCTGCAGATGGCAGTGGGAGTCAAAAATCCGCATGTCTGAAAAATAATTAAGCGTTAAGAGAAATATAATTCTACAGTGCAGAGTCACTGTCAAAGTTACTTGAGAAGAGCCGGGATCTGCCTTCCGGCCACGGGTCCCCTCCCCAGAGATGAATTAGTGACTGAGGGATAATGTTCTTATTTCATCTCTGGGATGAGACTATGACTTGCCACGTTTAAATCACAAAGTCATCTCTGGGATGAAAAAGTAACTCGTTAAATGCAACCAGTGGGGAGTCACAATATCATCCCTTGGGTGAAGGTGTGACTTAACTCGCTAAATATACCCGTGGGGAGTCACTAATTCATCTTGGGGCTATAGTTAAAGCCTTCAGAGAGAGGATTCTATATTGGAATCATCTTAAATCAAAAAAGCCTGTTTTCCATCTGCAGGTTCTCAGGTGCGGGCACAAAAAAAAGGCAATACAGATTACTGCACGTTCGAATAATCGAAACAGTACACCGTAGGATCTGTTTTTTATTTCATCTCAACCTGAAATTCTATGCAGCGCAAACCATCTCTTTAAGTAACTCCAGCCCCACTATTCTATTACTCCTGGAGACCATCTTGGAAACTGCCGAACCGGTGATCCCCAGAATTTTTGCCAGGCA
>Ga0123335_1004179_pt1 | contig 19040 bp, 17 predicted proteins | sample BiotimSIPDNA_2_FD_89707 | JGI IMG/M metagenome (GOLD analysis project Ga0123335, IMG submission 89707) | Anaerobic biogas reactor microbial communites from Washington, USA - Biogas_R2 time_0 SIP DNA | ecosystem: Engineered > Bioreactor > Anaerobic > Unclassified | place: Washington, USA...
ATCTTGCCAAAAGGCAGTCAGGTTTGGAGCGAAACCTTTGGAGGAGCAGGTGACGAATGGGCTTTCTCAGTGATTCAAACCAGCGACGGCGGCTACGCAATTGCGGGATACACAGACTCTTTTGGCGCAGGAAAAATGGATTTTTGGTTGGTTAAAACCGATTCTTTTGGTAGCCAAGAGTGGAACAAAACTTATGGGGGAGCAGGATACGATTGGGCTTCCTCGGTCATTCAGACTAGCGATGGAGGATACGTCATAGCAGGCTCCACAAACTCTTCTGGTGAGTGGGGCTATGATTTCTGGCTGGTTAAAACAGACTCTTCAGGCAACCAACAATGGAACAAAACGTACGGGGGAACCAACCACGATTATGCTTCCTCAGTGGTTCAAACCATTGACGGCGGATACGCGTTAGCTGGCATAGCTAACTCTTTTGGCGACGGAGGATACGCTTTTTCAGGTTTCAGAGACGTTTTTATTGTCGGAAACGCGGATGCTTGGTTAGTTAAAACTGATTCTTTTGGAAACCAATTGTGGAACAAAACCTTCGGAGAGTTTCATGATGACGGCGCTTTTTCTGTAGTTCAAACCAGCGACGGCGGATATGCGTTAACAGGAAACACTTACTCTTTTAGCGCTGGCAACAACACTGATGTCTGGCTGATTAAAACTGACTCTTCTGGCAACAAAGTATGGAACAAAACCTTTGGAGGACCCAAAGATGATTTCGGCTATTTTGTAATTCAAACTAGCGATGGAGGATACGCATTGGCTGGCATCACAAACTCTTCTGGCGCTGGCTACGAGGATGTTTGGTTGATTAAAACCGACGCTTCTGGAAACGTAATTTGGAATAAAACTTACGGTGGAACCCTTAACGATGAAGCTTATTTTGTCATGCAGACCAAAGATGAAGGATACGCCTTAGCAGGCGCCACGTATGCTTTAAACGCTGGTCTGTGGGATGCTTGGCTAATAAAAACGGATTCTTCTGGCAATATTTTGTGGACTCAAGTTCACGGAGGAGTCGGTGACGACCAAGCTATTTCTTTGGTATTGACTAGTGAGGGCGAGTTTGTACTTACAGGTTCCACAAATACTTTTGGAGCTGGAGGCTGGGACACTTGGCTGTTCAAAGTTATGGGTACTGATGTTTCAAGTGCTAATCAAAGCCCTGCTCCAAATTCTCCTTAACTATACTGCCACTGTCTTCACGCATCTCAATCGGTAGTGTGTAGAGTGGCTGTTTGCTTCGTAAGCGGCTCGGTGAGGTCCAGCCACGCAGGGCTTTTTCCAAAACCTATAAACGTCAACTTTTCGATACACTGATTTCAAGGCGAACAAATTTGGGTTTAAGAAGCTTCATAGAGCAACTTCAACAAAGAGGCGAATTAACCAAAATCACAAAGCCAGTCTCAACCGAATACGAGATGGCAGGCATCATAAACGCGCTAGGTGAAAAACCGGTCTACTTCGAAAACGTTAAGGAATCCAGCATTGCAGTTGTGGCTGGGTTGGTTTCTTCTAAAGAGCTGATTTGCCGCTCTCTAGGCATCTCGAGAGAGCAACTTTTGCCTAAGCTTTCCTCAGCCATCGAGCACCCCATGTCACCCGCAATGGTGCAGAAGGGCGCTTGCCAAGAAGTCGTCGAAACAGACGTGGACTTAACCAAGCTCCCCATCATGCGTTACACCGAAAAAGACGGCGCAAAATACATCGCCTCAGCAGTAGCCATCATCAAAGACCCCGAGTTGGGCAGAAACATGTGCTTCCACCGCCTCATGCTCAAAGACAAAAACCATTTTGTCCCACGCATCGTCGAGAACCGTGGAACCGACACGGCGCTCAAAAAGGCAGGCGGGGAACTTGACATAGCCATATGCATAGGCAACTCCACGGCTGTACTGCTGTCAGCTGCAACATCGCTGCCAAGCGGAGTTGACGAGTTGAGCATGGCAAACGCGCTGGAGAAAACCGAGCTTGTCAAATGCAAAACCGTTGACTTGGAAGTGCCAGCGGATTGCGAGTTCGTTTTGGAAGGCAAAATAACCAAAGAAAAAACCTCTGAAGGCCCCTTCCTTGACCTAACAGGCATCGAAGACCGCGTACGCCAACAGCCGATTCTGGAAGTAAAATGCCTGACGCACAGGCAGAACCCGATTTACCAAACGATTTTGGCAGGCAAGAACGAGCACAAGTTCTTGATGGGCATGCCAAAAGAACCCACCATCTTCAACGAGGTCAACAAGGTGTGCCAATGCAAAGACGTCTACATTACACCGGGCGGATGCAGTTGGCTTCACGCTGTTGTGCAAATCCGCAAGGAAAATCATGATGACGGCAGAAAAGCAATCGTCGCCGCGTTCAAAGGGCACGGTTCACTCAAGCACTGCATCGTGGTAGATGAGGACATCAACATTTACGACCCACAAGACGTTGAGTGGGCAATAGCCACGCGGTTCCAAGCAGACAAAAACACAATTATCCTCTCACACCAGCCCGGCTCAAGCCTTGACCCCTCAGGCGACCTCTCAGAAGGCAAGAAAGCCACCACAGCCAAAGCAGGTCTCGACGCTACCATTCCCGTTTCGACCACTGGGAAGGGCTTTGGCAAAGCAGACTACATCAAAGTTGACTTAAACAAGTACCTCTAAGTGATACATATGGAACTAACTAAAGAAGAACAAGCAATGCTAGACGGCAAGGAAGGCTATGCAGTACGCAAAAGCATGGAAATCCTTGTCGCTCTAGGCGAGATTTTCGGCGCAAAAAGCCTCATTGACGTGGGAAGCGTGCAAGTCGCAGGCGTGAGCTACCACAACTTGGGCGATGCAGGCTTAGAATTTCTAAACGAGTTAGCGGCAGACGGCAGAGTCCGCGTTTTAACCACGCTCAACCCCGCAGGCATGGATTTGGAGAACTGGCAGCAACTCGGCATCAGCCCAGAATTCGCCGAAAAACAAAACCTCGTCATCGACGCTTTTCAGCGCATGGGCATACTCGTAAGCTGCACCTGCACACCCTACTTGATTGGCAACCTGCCGCTTTATGGCGAACACGTTGCTTGGTCAGAAAGCTCAGCAGTAACATTTGCCAACTCAGTTTTAGGCGCCAAAACAAACCGTGAAGGTGGACCATCAGCGTTGGCAGCCGCTTTTGTAGGCAAAACCCCTTGCTATGGCTTGCACCTTGACGAGAACAGAGTGCCAGACGTGCACGTGCAACTTAACACTGAATTAACTAAGCTGTCTGACTGGGGCGCTTTGGGCTACGCAATCGGCAAAAAAGCAGAAAACAAAATCCCATACATAACAGGCGTAAAGAGCGCTGACCTTGACGAACTAAAAAGCTTTGGCGCATCACTGGTAACTTACGGAGCAAAACCACTCTTCTACATCAGAGGCATAACGCCGGGCGCAGAGCTTCAGCCTCAACCAAAGGCGCAAGTAACCATTGAGCAAGCTGACATCAAGAACGCTTACGATAACATAAACGACGACGTGAACGACATAGATTTCGTATGCGTCGGCTGCCCGCATTGTTCAATCAAGGAAATCCAAGAAATCGCCAGCTTAATCAAAGACAAAAAAGTCGCATCTGACACCGAGCTTTGGGTTGCCACTTCCCGAACAACCAAGCAATTGGCAGATAAACGCGGCTACACCCAAATCATTGAGGCGGCAGGCGGCAAATTTGCATGCGACACCTGCATGGCAGTTGCACCCCTCAAAGGCAGATTCAAAGCGCTGGCGACAACGTCAGCGAAAGGCTGCTTTTACTCTCGGCAGAACCTTATGAAAACCAAGATGGGCAGCATACAAGAATGCGTTAATGCGGCGGTGAGTGGAAAATGGAATTGAAAGGCAGAATAATCTATAGGGGCAAGGCGGAAGGCGAAGCGCTCGTCACGTCGATGCCGATTAGCTTCTACGGCGGTGTTGACCCCAACACGGGCGTTGTCATCGAGAAAGGACACGAACTCCAAGGCGTAAGCATTAAGGGCAAAGTGTTGGTGTTTCCTCAGGGCAAAGGCAGCACGGTTGGCAGCTACACGTTGTATCGTCTCAAGAAGAACGGTGCCGCGCCAGCAGCCATGATAAACCGTGAAACCGAAACCATCGTTGCAGTCGGAGCCATAATAAGCGAAATCCCCTTCGTAGACAAAATTGATGTCAGCAAAATCAAGAAAGGCGACAAAGTCAGTGTAGAGAACGATACAGTCAACATAAACTACACTTGACAAAATATGCGCAACCTTAATAGTTGAACTGCCTGTAAAAAATTAACTATGCAATCAATCGCGTTCCGCTTACCTAAATCTAAGGTAATTTGGAGCAAACATTCGAGGATAAACTCGAAACAGAACTGTCACGGCTGGGAATAGCCAAAGCAGATTTGGAAGCGGTAGTTTTAGAGCCCGATGAGGTGTTGTTTGACACTGAAACAGCCAGAAACATCGCTATAAAGCATGAACGCAGTCTAGCCATAATCTTCGAGAGCAGGACTGAGGATATATTTATTATAACGGCAATCTATAGCAGTAAACTTGAACGTGTCATATCAAAGAGGAAACGGTCGGGAAGATGGCTTTGATAATAAAATATGATTCTGAAGCTGATGTTTTAGTAGTTAAAGTTAAAGAGGGCGCCTTAGCAGATGAGGAACTGCTTGATAATGATGTGATTTTGGGTTGTGATAAAGATGGGGAACTTGTATCCTTAGAGGTTCTGGATGCGTCAAAGAAGGGCTTATTCAACGCATTTGTTGAACTTGCCAAATCCAAAAAGGAAACAGCAAAGCTTCTGCTGTCAAAGATAAGCTAACCTGGACAATGCCTTATTTACGGGGCTATAGAAAAATCGCAAATAGTGCGGGTACTATCGGCGAATTCGTTAAATGGCTGGTCTTTCATGAATTCTTCTATTTCTCTAACCGCGTTGGCGAGGTCTTCAAGGTAGAGCCTGACGCTTCGGGTCAAATGTAAATCGTCTCTTCAAGAATTTTATCTCGAATTATTGGCTTCAAAGAATTCTCTCTCACTAAGTCTACTTTCATCTTGAGTTTGCGGCTTAGGAATTGCTTGATTTCGATAAAATCTATGAGGTCAATGTCGTTTGGCTCAACAAATGTTACAAGGATGTCTATGTCGCTTTTGCTCTTCTGTTCTTTCCGAGAGTAAGAACCGAATACCCCTATTGTTTCCACTTGGTATTTTTGCCTAAGAATGGGCTTTAACTCTTCCAACAGCGTCTTGATTTCATCTATCGTCTTCATTGAAACCCTCGGGTTAAACACTTTAAATAAATGTTGTTTGGCTTTAAGTTTTGACGTTTTTCGTTTTAAAAGTAAAGAATTACAGCACAAGACAGCAAAGGAGCGCAGTTGACGCAACATACGTCTTGGTATTCAACTTAATGGTAACTTTCACAAAGAGTTGACTGACTTGACGGGATTTGCAGAATTTAAACAAGACATACTAGTTCTGACAAATCGTTATGTTTTTTTATGGCGGAATTCTCTTGGAGCCCGAACCCATTGGAAAATCAGTGTCAGAAATGCAGTGCAAGAAAAGACGATGCACTCGTGTTTTGTGCATGATTGTTTTGTTTTTGAAGCTGCGTTGGGAAGTTGACTCTATTTATGGTGGAGGGGGTAAGTCGGCAGAGTAACAGAGACACTCAACATCGTAGAACACTACTGCTTGTGGCACATTGCACAACCAGCCAGCAAACCACCATTCCAGCAGATTACAAAACACAATTGTTTAACTCAAAGTTTAGGTTGTGGTTGTGCTAGGCACTTTTCCCCACAACTACTAATCTAAAAAAAATATGCAAGCCATAAACAGCCATCAACGCACGGATAATATCAACAACCAAGTTTTCCTCAAAAAATGTACATAAAACAAATTACACATGCACAATTAAAAAACACCATTACATCACAGTACCTAACAACACAACAAAACAACCCTAAAATTAAATACAAGACATGAATCTAACATAGGACGGTAATGAAGACATGAACGATGCACGACCAATCATCCTCAAAATCGGCGGCTCCGCCATCACAGACAAAACCGGAGAACTAGCCGCAAACACACAAGTAATAAACCGCCTCGCAGAAGAAATCAAGCGAGCAGACCTAGACAACCTCATCGTCGTACACGGAGGCGGAAGCTTCGGCCACCCAACCGCACAAAAATACGGCATAAAAGACGGTTACAAACAAGACCCAACACAAAAACTGGGCTTCGCCGAAACACACCACGTCATGACTGTGCTAAACGGTTTAGTCATGGACGCACTGATTTGGCATGAAGTCCCAGCCGTAAGCGTTGCACCATCATGCTGCTTCATAACCGAAAACGGCAAAGTCAAAACCTTTGACGAAACAGTCATGAAAGCTATGGCAAAAATGGTTTTCACACCAGTAATGTATGGCGACGCAGTTTTAGACGAAAAACTGGGCTTCACAATCCTCAGCGGCGACCAATTGGTAACCTACCTTGCACTGAAGTACAAGGCTGAAAAAATCGTTGTAGGCGTTGACACTGACGGCTTATTCGAGGAAGACCCAAAAACTAACCCCGACGCAAAAGTCTACAAGCATTTGACGCTTGCAGAGCTAAAGCAGATTCAGCCTAAACTGGGCAAAGCAGCCGGAACCGACGTGACAGGCGGCATGGCAGGAAAAATCGCCGAACTCATCCCAGCTGTTGAAGCAGGCATTCCAGTTACAGTTACAGGAGCCACAAAAGCCTTATCTATTTACAGAGCCTTAACAGACCAAAGCGTGTTAGGCACTGTAATAGAGAAGAGCTAAAAATGGCTGCAAAGAAAACTGAGAAAAGAAAAGCTGAACACATCAAAATCTGTCTTGAGCAGAAAGCTCAAGCAAAAAACGTGACGACAGGCTTTGAGGACATCAAATTTGTCCACCGAGCACTGCCAGAGATCAACCGAAAGGACATTAACCTTTCAACTTCTTTTTTAAACAAAAAATTTAACGCTCCCCTTATTGTGGGCGCAATGACAGGCGGCACAGAAGAGGCTATTAAAATCAACCAAAACATCGCCCAAGCTATCGAAAAACTCGGCTTAGGCATGGGACTGGGAAGCCAAAGAGCCGCCATCGAAGACCAAAAACTCGAAAAAACCTACTCAGTAGCACGCAAAGAAGCGCCCAACGCCTTCCTAATTGCAAATATCGGCGGAGTCCAACTTGTCCACGGATACGGCATAAAGGAAGTAAAAAAAACCGTTGAAATGATTGACGCCGACGCGGTTGCAATTCACCTAAACGCTTTGCAGGAAGCGGTTCAGCCTGAAGGACAAACAAACTTCAAATGCGTGCTAGCAAAAATAGCTGAAGTCGCCAGTAAACTTGACAAGCCCGTTATTGTTAAAGAGACAGGCGCAGGCATATGTGCAGAAGACGCTGAAGCACTTCAAGAAGCAGGCGTTAAAGCGATTGACGTTGGCGGCGTAGGCGGAACCAGCTTTGCGGCTGTAGAGTATTACCGTGCAAAAACGGTTTTGGGCAAGGCTTTCTGGAACTGGGGAATCCCAACAGGCGTAAGCATCATAGAAACAACTCAGTCAGTAAAGTTGCCCGTTATTGCTTCTGGCGGTGTCCGCTCAGGCACAGATATTGCAAAGTCGATAGCTTTGGGTGCAAGTTTAGCCGGCGTTTCCCAACCCGTGCTTGAAGCGGCAGTAAAAGGCAGCAGCGAAACCCAGCAGATGCTTTCATGTTTAATCGATGAATTACGCAACGTAATGTTTCTTGTTGGCGCAGAAAACATCGCCTGTTTAGGTAAGGTGCCCGTGGTTATTGGCGGAGACACGGCGGAGTGGTTAAAAAGCAGAGGCTTCAACATAGAAGAATACGCCAAAAGAGGAGCATGTTAACGATTGAACATCGAGAAATTCCTAGCAGAGAAAGCACCACTCATAGACAAAGCCATCGAAAAATACATCCCACGCAAATTCAGCAAGGACTCAGTTCTTTTCCAAGTTAACCCGCCAGCCTACAGCTACAACCTAGAAACGATGGATAAAGCAATTGCCGACCCCATCTGGGATATTCTAGACCGAGGAGGAAAACGTTGGCGACCAGCCCTGTTTCTGCTTATTTGCGAAGCGCTGGGTAAAACGGAAGGCTACTGCCTTGACTTCGCAATCATCCCCGAAGTTATCCACAACGGCACGCTTGTAATCGATGACATTGAAGACACCTCGGAGTTGCGTCGTGGAAAACCTTGCTCTTACAAGATTTACGGTTTAGACATATCCGTTAATATGGGTAACGCAATGTATTATCTGCCCTTATTGGCTTTGATGGAAAAAAGTGTTGATTTACCAGCTGAAGTGCTCTGTAATGTTTACGAAGTGTATGTACAAGAGATGATTAACCTCAGCATGGGTCAAGCCATGGACATTGCATGGCATCGAGGCATAGCAAACGCCGACGAACTAGATGAAAATGATTACTTGCAAATGTGTGCATATAAAACAGGCACTTTGGCACGGATGGCGGCGGAAATGGCGGCAGTCCTTGCAGGCGCAGACCAGAAATTAGTCGAAAAACTTGGTCGTTTCGCTGAAAGTATCGGTGTGGCGTTTCAGATGCAAGATGATATTTTGGATTTGACGGGACAAGAGTTTGCTATGAAGAAAGGCGGCGTTGGGCAGGACATTACTGAGGGCAAGCGAACCTTAATGGTTATCTATATGCTAAAAAAAGCGTCTGAAGTGGATAGGAAGCGGCTTGTTGAGATTTTGAACATGCACACCAGCAACCAAAAACTTCGCGACGAAGCAATCGCGCTAATGCAGAAGTACCATGCAATTGATCATGTGAAGCAAACTGCCTCAAAAATTGTCGTCGACAGTTGGAACGAAGTTGACCGCTTGCTGCCAACGCCGAAAGCTAAGGAAAAATTAAAAGCGTTCGCCGAATTCTTGATTAAAAGAAACATGTAACTTCAACGAGCGTAAAGACTTTGGCACTTGAACAAGATAAAGAACTTAGAGAGATGATTAGGAAAGCTGCTCTTCTTAACGCGGTTTCCCATGACGGCAAAGCGCAAGCGGGCGCTATGGTGGGAAAAGTTCTTGGTGAAAAACAGCAGTTGCGGTCACGCGTTAAAGAGCTCTCTAGCGTTATTAATATTGTAGTTAACGAGGTAAACAGTCTCTCACTGGCAGAGCAGAAGGCTATTGTGGAGAAGAATTGGCCTGAAACCCAAAAGAAAGAAAAACCAGAAGAAAAAAAGCTTTCACCCCTGCCAAACGCGGATAAGTACAAGCAAATCGTCACCCGCTTCTCGCCTAATCCAGATTGTGTACTGCATCTTGGTTCAGCAAGAGCTATCATTTTGAGCCATGAGTACGCTCGCATGTATAACGGCAAATTCATTTTGCGCTTTGAAGATACCGACCCTAAAGTTAAGAAGCCCTCGCTTGAATTCTACGACAGTATACGCAAGGACCTGAAATGGCTCGGCGTTAAGGTTGACGAGGAATACATTCAGAGTGACCGCTTGCCAATTTATTACGAATACGTTGAAAAGCTGGTTGGTTTAGGAACCGCTTACGTTTGTGAATGTTCAGCCGAGAAGTTCCACAAAATAGCCCTTGCCCGACAAGCTTGCCCATGCCGTGAACTGCCTGTTTCAGAGCAGTTGGAGCGTTGGCACCGCATGTTAAATGGCGGCTACAAGGAAGGCGAAGCAGTCGTTCGAGTTAAAACCGAACTTGATCATCCCAACCCAGCAGTTCGCGATTGGCCAGCACTGCGTATTATTGATACCAAGAAGTATCCTCATCCCCGTGTTGGCAGCAAATACAATCTTTGGCCGCTCTACAATTTAGCCGCGGGTTTAGACGACCACTTAATGGGCATGACCCACATAATCCGAGGCAAGGAACATTACACTAACATGGTGCGTCAGAAGTACATGTACAAGGCGCTTGGCTGGGAGTATCCAGAAGCGATTCATTACGGCAGGCTCAAAATCACCGGCGCCTTTTTGAGTAAATCCAAAATTGTTGCAGGCATCAAGGATGGCACGTACGCAGGCTTTGACGATCCACGTTTGGGCACTTTTGCTGCCTTGCGCAAACGAGGGATAACTCCTGAAGCCATCAAAAAGATGATTATTGATGTGGGGATAAAATCCAACGACGTCACTTTGAGCTGGGAGAACCTGTATTCGTATAACCGTAAAATTCTTGATGCTTCAAGCAACCGTTACTTCTTCGTTTCTGACCCCATCGAGTTAAAAGTAACTCAGCTGCCCAGAACCTTCAACGCAAAGCTGCCCCTGCATCCGGAAAAGCCAGAGATAGGATTCCGCGAATACACTGTGTCTCCAAGCGGTGACGAGGCGTCAGCAAGTTTTTGGATAACTAAAAAAGATGCAGAGAATCTGCAGCAGGGCAAAATCATAAGGCTGATGGAGTTATTCAACGTTGAAATCCAGCAAGTTAACAAGCAAGCAACTATAGATGCGGTTGAGCCCAAAATCATGTTGGTTGACGCCAAGTTTTCAAGTGAGTCATATGAGGATGTGCGAAAAATCAAGGCTCAACTAATCCAGTGGATACCTAAAGGCACTGAGTACCCCTGTCAAGTTATCCTGCAGGATGCTTCAGCAATCGAGGGGTTTGCAGAGAACGCATGCAAACAATTAAAGCCAGACGCCATTATACAGTTTGAACGATTTGGCTTTAGCCGTGTGGATAAAGTTAACGAGAAAATGATTGTGTACTACGCTCATAAATAGGTGAATTAGCGATGCGAAAAAGTGATAACGCAATAATTTGGCCAGTCTACTTTGACGAATCCAAAAGCAAAAAGGAAGGCAGACGAGTACCCAAAAGCTTTGCTGTTGCAAATCCCAGAATTGTGGAAATCCAGCAGGCAGCAGAAAAACTGGGCTTGAAATACGAAATCAATCCCACTGCAGGATACCCTAAAACTCCTTGGGCAAAAAACGGTATGCTTGCAGTCGAGAAAAACGAGCCCAAAGAGCAGATTGTGCTTAAACTTGCTAGGCAATTAGCGAAAATTAAAGCGTCTCAGCAACCGCTGAGGAAATAGAAAAATTATTGTTTTCCGGAAATCAAGACAGCGTTTATTATGCCGTCTGCGCCTGGTCTGCTGGTTACTTTTGCATGGCCAAGTGCGGTTTCGATTTCTGCGCCTTTGGTTATGACGCCTCGACGGTTGAAGTCAACGTTTGCGCCGTTACGGATTACTCGTAGGATTTCGGTTTTTTGGGTTTGATTGGTTTTTTGGTCGGTTACTGTGGCGTATTTTTCTGTTAGGACCTTGACTTTTTTGTTTCCGCCCATGCCTCTTGTGGTTTTGCGTTTTGGTTCACCGAGGATTGTTTCTGCTGCGTATCCTGCTGCTTCATATTTTTTCTTGGTGCGGTAGACTCGTTTTTTGCCGCCGGTTAGTTTTCTTTTGCGTAAGCTGCTGTGAGTGGACATATTCTACATTCCTTTTTTGTTCGCGTAGTCACTAAAACTGTTAATTTCCATATAAACGTATCCGTTTGTGGACTGCTGTTTTGTGTAAGTTTGTTAGTAGTTGTGGGGAAAAGTTGCCTTAGCACAACCACAACCAACAGTTTGGGCTAAACTGCCCGTTTTTTTGTCTGCTGGTGCCTGCGTTTGAGGGCTGGTTGTGCAGTGTGCCACAAGCAGATTTTCCCATGTTAGTGTGCTCTGTTGTGATTTTTTTCTATAGCCCCCCTTATATAAAGGCAGATTTGCGCTATGTTGAAGGCGGCGAGGTCTCTCTCAGCAGACCCCCCTCCCTTATATAAAGCAATGTTGAACGCGTCTTTGTTGCTCTTGCGGTAGAACCCTATCCCCCCATATAAAGCAAAATGCAATGCCTTCAAAGGGGCTTTTTACCTTCTGCATCGGTGTCTTTGTCACACAATAATTCTCAAGCAGGTTAGCGAAAGTACTGGGTACAGTTGGGGTTAGAACTATTATGATTCAACTATAGATAAAGTGGATAATGGCTTAAACGTAGTTTCAGAGTTGCCGTTTACTCCTTGTCCTTGAGTTCGTCTTCCTTTAATGCATCGCCGAAAATGCGGCGCAGTTCACGCTTCATAGACGCTGTATCCTGAGTTAACCCGAAATAATCCGCAAAGTAATCCGTAGTCTTCAACGCCATGGAGCGCCCAACTCTTTCAGAGTCAATTAAACCCATCTCTCTAAGCTGCTTAATATGCCCATACGCATGTTGCCCTCGCACGTCAATGACACGTTTTTGAGTAATGGGCTGCCTAAAGGCAATGTAAGAAAGCGTCTTTAACGGTCCAGACGACAACAATGGTCGATTAACCAGTTTTTTAATCAGCGGGGTAAACTCTGCTTTAACCTGCAAAACGTAACGTTCATCTTTAAGCGCCAAGATTTCAAGCGCAGTATTCCTTGACGTGTAATCTAGAATAAGCATATCAGTGTATTTTTTAGCTCTCTTTTTTGAGCGGCTTCCAATAACTTGGCATAAATCGTTTAAACCTAAAGGTTTACCTGCCACGTACAGGGCAGCTTCTATTAGCGCCAAGTGATGCCGTTGCTTCTCTAAATGTTGCGCTTCATCATTTTCCTGAACTTCAAGGGACGACTCGGTTTGGTTTAGCATCTCTGATGGTTTTGACTGCTTAACCGACTCTGGCGAATCGACCGGTGCCGTCTGTACTGCTTCTTGATTAGGTTCCAATGTTTGGTTGTCCGGCTTTTCCAACTTTCAGGTTCCCCACAGCTATGTACAATTCTTCGGTATCTTCATTCTGCCACAAGCTAACTAAACCATCTTGCGCAAGGAATAACAAGTAAATGAACATTCTTAAGGCTTCTATACGAGTTGCACCTTTTGAAAGAGTTGAGAAGTCAATGATACCTTTACCCTTTACCTTCTCACATAAAATAGCGTATAACTGGTCAACTTGTAACTCAAGTTCAGCCATATACTTATCAAATTGAGGAAGCAAATCAGAGACCGCTGGCAAAACCGGTGCCTGCGCAACCGCGCGGTCAAGGCGAAGCATTTTTTCACCTTTCAAAACCTCATCAAGCACTTCAAGCAGATGCTGAATTGTAGTAGAGGTTAACTCGTGCCTTAAGGGTAAAAACAGGGGTGGCGGAACAAAGTCTGGTGGCAACCTCTGTGTTGGTGGTGGCGGCGGCTCTTGCAAGGTTAAAAGTAGCTTGGACTTCATCAGGTAAATTAACGCTGAAGAATCCAACGCAACACCTGATGCTCGAAAATCAACCTTGCCTGTATGCTCCATTTCAGTAAGAAATGAACGCAAAAGGTAAGCGATGTTTACATTCCAAGGGGTCAGTTTTTCAAGCTTACTTAACTCGAACAGGATGTTCCATGGAGGACGAAGATAAAAGGGTCTGCGAGTCGGCGCTGTTGAAGAGGGTGCTGATGAAGCCATCTTACTTGTGCGCCTCCTGTTTTGGCGTTTCAGGTGGGAACTTGGCTGTTACCACGCTTGAGATGCCGTTGCGTTCATAGACACCGTAAACTTTCTGGGCTTTATTTACCATTTCAGGACGCAGACTAATAACGATGAACTGTGTTCTTGAAGCCTCTTCAAGCAGCAACTCAGCGAGTTTTGTAGTGTGGAAAGCGTCTAAGTGGGCGTCTGCCTCGTCAAGAATGTAGAAGGCTGCAGGCGAGAACTCTTTTAAGCTAAATATGAAGCTAACTGCAGAAACGGAACGTTCACCACCGCTGGCACCACTGACAACAATGGAGGGTTTATTGGGAAACTGCACTATCATGTCGATGCCGCCAGTGAAGGGGTCATCAGGGTTTTCCAGCTTAAGGAAAGCTGTTCCGCCGCCAGTTAACTTTTCAAAGTAGCCTTTTAGCGAAGCGTTAATTTTTTCAAAGGCAGTCATGAAGATTCTGCGTTTCTTTGCCTCAATTTCATCCATAAAAGCAACGATAGCTTGTTTTTCACGCTCCAACTCGTTTAAGCGTACAGATAATTCTCGGTAACGTGCAATCTGGTCTGCATAGTGTGAGAGGGCAAGCTGGTTAATTGCGCCGATGCGTTCAAGCTCAAACTGCATCATACGAATGGTTGTGTCAGCATCTTCCACTTGCTTCTGGTTAGTCTCTATAGGCTGGTCATAACCGAACTGTTTAAGTTGACTTTGCAGTTGCTGAAAACGCAAGTTGCTTGTTTGGATAGTTAACGCGAGCTGGTTTAGAAGCATCTCTGCTTGTTCATACTCAGCATCCAACAGGCGAAGTTCTGTGTCAATAGCATCAATTTGGGAAGTGAATTTCTTAGATTCTTCCCTAGCCGAAAAAACAGCCTTTGAAAGCTCAATCCGATTTCTCTCTAAATCATCAAGTTCCTTCTTGAGGTTTTCACGTTGAATCAGAGCTTCAGTAACTTCTTTTTCAACTTTCCTTTGCTGCTGCTCAACCTTTGATAATTGGATTTTGACGTTTTGATAACCTACACGCAAAACATTATCAAATTGTGACTGGCGAGTAGAAATCTCGGTTTGGACTGTGCCAAGATTTTGCCTTAAAGTGTTGATTTCTTCGCCCAGTTTTTCTCTTTGCACTTCCATGTCTTGAATGTGGCTAACATCAGTTTTCTTACGTAAATCCGCTATTTCCAAATGCAGTTTCTGCAACGAGCGCTTTATGGCGTTGCGCTCTGACATGTACATGCTCATGCGGCCTTTGTAAGAAGCGATTTCCCGCTCAAGCTTACCACTAATCTTTTCTGTATTCCGTATGTTGATTTGGGTTCGCTTAATACTGCGTCTTATACGCACGATTTCCCGCTCTAGAGTGTTAATGAACTCATTTAGGCGAGTCATCTCAATTTTAGTGTGCTCAATTTCCTCTTCAATACCTGTAATGTCAGTGCTTCTTTGTTCAAGATGAGTTTGAAGCGCTTGGACTGCTTCATCTAGGCTTTTTAGAGCATTTTCGCTTGGAATAATCGTGGAAAAGTCAATTGGAGCACGATAAAATCCACCCTCAAACGCTCCTGGTTCATACAAGTCGCCACTGACTGTTACTGTTCTGTAGCCATCGTTTGACAAGGCAAAGCCAGTTTTATCGTTTGCGACAACGATGGTGTCTCCGAAAACATAGTTTACTGCATACTCGTGAGCCTTATCATACTTCATGAACGCTGAAAGTGGGCCAATAACGCCTTCTCGGATTGGCGGAAGCTTGTTTTTTGGACTGATGACACCTTGAAGCGGGATAATCTTTATCCTGCCAAGCTTCATGCGCCTAAGCGTTTCAGTGCACATAAAAGCGGCGTCAACATCGCGCACCACCAGAGCGTCAAGCCAGCCTGTTGCGGCAGCTTCAACGGCTTTCTTGTAGGTTTTATCGATTTTTATCAGCTTGCGTAATCTGCCATGTATGCCTGCAATGGCATCAACGTCACCCATTTCTTCAATGCTTCGCAAGGCTTTTTCTTCAGCGGCTATTGTGGCAGCTAAATCTTTTTGTGTAGCAAACTCTATAACTGCATCCTTCGCTGAACGAGCTATGCGTTCTGCATCAGAGATTTCTCTCTTAACAAGCTCTTTTTGGGACTCTTTACGTTCAATAGTGTGTTCAAGATTTTTAAGCTGAGCTTTCTGGTCACGCTGCACCTGATCAAGTTCAACAAGTGACTTCTCGATTTCCGCAAGGCTAGTCAAGAACTTTTCTTTACGAACATTAAGGTTTTTGAGACGCCCACTACAGGTACGTCTTGCAGCCTTATCCTTAGTGTATTCTGAGCGAAGATAAGCGAGACGTTTAGTGTGGCTTTCAATCTGCATCTGGCAACTTCGAATTTTCTGGTTGTTATCGCCCAAGTTTTCCCAAAGCTGAGCAGTTTCTTTTGCTAAGGCTTCATGAGCACTGCTTTTTTCTGCGATTTGAGCTTGAAGTTTATCGTACTCTCTTCGGTAAGCTCTTATTTTTAACCGGTTTTCTTGAATTTCGTTTCTGATTGATTCGTTATGTCCTTGATTGTTTAAGGCTACACGTTTTAGGCTTTCAAGACTTGCCTGTCCTGAACTTATTTGTGTAGACAACTCGGTTAGTTTAGACTTGAGTTCGCCAATGGATATCTGGACTTTAAGAACTTGAGAACCGCCTTCTTCAAGAGTTTCACCGCTTAGTTTACGCCATTCGCCTTCAATGTCATGCCGTTTGCCTCGGCGTATGTCACGTTGCTCTTTTAGCTTGTCCACGCGAGCTTTTACCTTGTCAATTTGAACTGCAGATTCCTGAAGTTTAGCTGTTAAACTGGTTATTTCGCTTGAGATTTTTATGGCTTGAAACTTTTTGGTTTCTTCTTGAATAAAATTATAGCGTAAAAGCTGGTTGCGTTCTCTTTCTAGGTCGTCGAGGCGTTTTTGCACCTCGTCAATTCGTCCCATTGCTGTGCGGATGGAAATGTCGGCGGAACGTAGTTTTTCTTCAGCTTCAGCTTTTTCAGCATCATACTGTCCAATGCCGATGAGTTCCTCAATTATTTTTCTGCGGTCTAAAGGTGTTATTTCTGTTAACCGTGTGATGGTGCCCTGTGGAATGATGTTTTGGCTCATGCTGCTGATTGCAGCCATAGAAAGTGTTTCTATAATGTGGGAACGAGACATTCTTCTGCCATTTAACCTATACACACTTTGACCGTTCCGATAAACTTCCCGCGAAATTGTAACGGTTGTTGTGTCAACAGGCATTAAACCGTCTGTATTATCAAATTGAACGACGACTTTTGCCATTTTCGATTTTTCTAAGCCGCCTTTTTCTGACCCGTGAAAAATTAGTCTTGCAGCGTTGTCTGCTCTCATTCTTCTTGTGCTTAATTCTCCAAGCGAGAAAAGCAGAGCATCCATGATGTTGGTTTTGCCGCTTCCGTTGGGGCCTGTGATGGCTGTGAAACCTTTATCTAGGTTTACTTTGACGGTTTGCGGTCCGAAAGACTTGAAGCCTTTTAACTCGATTTTTTTTATGTAGGGCAATTCAGTCTTTATCCTCGCTTGAAGGGTTATTCTTTAACATCTTTCCTCAACATACGTATAAAAGCTTAATCCAACTGTTTTACGCTAATGCTGACAAATTATAGGTTAACCTGTTTGGATAGCGACGAATTTATATTGTTTTATTTGCTCTTGCAGCTGTTTCTCAAGATTGTTTTGATTGTCTCTGGGAGGAGGCTGAGAAAACGGATTTTGTTTGAGGGAAAATTAAATATGTTTGCGTGTGAATGCTTCAATGAAGCATAGGTGATTGGTGTGAGTTTTGGAAACGCGTTAAAGAATTTTGGCGTTATTCAAGAAGCGTTAGTTTTAGGGTTGATGGTTGTTTCCATGTTTGCGATTTTCTATTTTGATATTGACGTGGGATACAAGATTGGTATTGCCGCAATCGCCTTTGCAGTTATCATTTTAACCAGCATTGCCAGTCAATTGCTTAATTTGCAGAAAGAGGCGGCAAAACAAGCCCAAGCATGAGTTATTGATAGAAAGTTTACCGTTAGATTTTTGGGTCAGCCTCGTGGAAGAAGCGTTGCATTTTTTGGTTGACTGATGTTGAGTTTGCTGGCTGGTTGCGGTTTGCGCCATAAGGTTGCTGTCCTTTGTTGCGATTTTTTTCTATAGCCCCCCTTATATAAAGGCGAAATTGCGCTATGTTGGAAAAGTCTGTTGCTCTCGCAATAGACCCCTCCCCTTTTATAAAGCAGGGATGAAAGAGTTTATTTTTCAAGGCTACCTGCGTTTAACTTAAGGTAATTAGCAGAGATTTGAAGTAGACTATTCCTGCTATATTATGGAATTTTTTGTTCATTTCTTTCTTTTGGAGCAAACAGGAAAGTGACAATTAAGCCCACAAGAACCAACGCTCCAACTGGCAAGAACACTCCAAACAAAATGTCGGAGAGCTTGCTGGCAAACACTATCATGTAAACTGAAGCTATAATGGCTAAGGAGAACCAGCAACCAACTATTATTGCAGCTTTGGAATCCATACTTATCCCTTTCCATTAAGGTTTTTTTGGGAGAACGTTTTACCTGCTACTTGTTTGCCGCCTAATTTATGCTTTTCAGTTGCTAAAGCTAACGTTATTTCTTAGCAATATATTTAGTCAAAACATATATACCCCTTGGAATATTGAAATTGTAACCCTGTGAAGCGCCAATGCCGATGCAAGTTGAAGAAAAAGCCGCCGACTGGTTAAAAGAAACACAGAAAGGCTACATAAGAATAGCAGTCCTAATCCTGCTAAACAAAAAACCCCACCACGGCTACGAAATGATGAAAGCCGTAGACGAAAGAACCAGCGGTTTCTGGAAACCAACCGCAGGCGGCATTTACCCTATCCTGCAAGACCTTGAAAACTCGGGCTACATCACTGGCGAGTGGGACAAGGAAACCAAAAGAAAAAGGAAAATTTACCAGATAACCAAGACAGGGAAAAAAGTACTCGAGAGAACGCTGGAAAAAGAAAGCCAGCTTGTCAACACTATAGCCAACCTGTTTAAAGAGTACATGAAAGATGTGCTGGACGTGGAAGTTAACCAAAAAGAGTTCATGAAAACTCCATTTGCTATATTCCTTGAAGAGGGCAAATGCAAACCAGAAGACAGCAAAAGCGTTCTGGAACATAAACGCTCTCAACTTGAGAAAATGATAAAAAACATGCAAGAGCAAATGTTACAGATTAACAAGCAACTATCACAAATAGAAAAAAAGGAAAAAACAAAACAAGAGGAAAAATAAAATGTCAGCAACAACCGATGTACTTGGCACTATAATGCAAGTCTTATACATGGTGTTCTTTATCTTCATATTCTTCTTCCCAGCAAGAATCCAAAGCTTCCGCACAACACGTACCCTCTCAAAAGCCTTAACAAAACTGGGCAACATGAAAGACAGAGCCAAACAAGACATCCTCACAGCCATACCTAAAGACAGCGCCAAAGAAAAAAACGTCCATGCACGCATAGACAGGC
>Ga0123335_1004186_pt1 | contig 19015 bp, 9 predicted proteins | sample BiotimSIPDNA_2_FD_89707 | JGI IMG/M metagenome (GOLD analysis project Ga0123335, IMG submission 89707) | Anaerobic biogas reactor microbial communites from Washington, USA - Biogas_R2 time_0 SIP DNA | ecosystem: Engineered > Bioreactor > Anaerobic > Unclassified | place: Washington, USA...
AACAATGTCGCCATAGGCGCCTTCGGTTTGCTCCCGGCAAAGGAAACCATAGCCTCGGGGTTGACTTGCCGGGTTGTAATAAAGGCGGTTGGCGGCGTTTCGGAAGCCTGCGATGATATCTTTCGTTCCGTTCTTGTCCACATCGGCGGCAATTATGGAAAGAGTTTCATCGTTATCCTCGGAAATCGGCGTTCCGATGACATCCGCGAAAGGCTCCCCTGAACCGTTGTTGAGATAAAGACGGTTCGGGATGCCAGAATTACCCGCAATCAGGTCCAGATCGCCATCGTCGTCAATATCGGCCAGCGCGACCGAAAAAGTCTTATCCCTGTCTGCGGTAATGTCCATGCCCGCTGTCCCTTTAAAGGGTGAATTGGTTCCGTTGTTCAGGTAGAGCCGGTTTGTGTTAGCGTAATTGCCTGTAACTACGTCCATAAGGCCGTCGTTGTTCACATCGCCAACGGCCAGAGACAGGGTGCTATGTATGTCATCTGTTATCTCGATGCCTTTGACGCCGGAAAAGGGATGGATCCAGCCCGTGTTTAAATACAGCCGGTTTTTGCCGCCATAATTACCAGTCAGGACGTCCGGATATCCGTCGCCGTTCATGTCCTCCACTGCAATGGCAAAGGTGTCATAGATGTCATCGGTTATGTCTACGCCCGCTGCGAAAGAACCGTTGCCGCTATTCAGAAAATATTGATTCTCCGAACCCATATTACCGGTAACAATGTCAACAAATCCGTCTTTGTTCAGGTCGCCGGTCTTGATGGATGTCGTGGCATAGGCGTCGGCGCCGAGATCATAACCAGTCCAAGTGCCGTTTTCCGTATTGATGTAGTACCTGCTTACCTGTTTCATGGCGCAAGCAATAATATCTTGAAGCCCGTCATTGTTGAGGTCGGCAACGGATATGGCTGTGACCTGGTGTATGTCATCTGCGATGGGAGTGCTTTCAGCCAGGCTACCGTCTTGTTCGCTGACATGAGTAAGGAGGCCGCGGTTCAGGGTGCCCACAACCAGGTCCGGCCGGTGATCGTTGTTGATGTCGCTCACTTTCAGACAGGTGGTTTTCGTGTCTTCAAGACCGAAGGCGGCGCCTGTTACTCCCGAAAAAGGATTCGAGCACCCGCGGTTTAAAAAGACATAATTTGGAACCCCTGAATTTCCCGCCACCACATCAAGCCGGCCATCTCCGTCAAAATCGCCAAGAGCGGCAGAGGCTGGATTTTGTGTGCCGTCCGCAAAGGTGATTCCTTCGGCGAACATACCGCCGCCGTTCGCGTAAAAAAGATATCCGAGTGAACCGGCCGCCGTTACGATGTCAGCCGTTCCGTTGCCATCCATATCGCCAAAAAGGATGTCTACGGTCAAATAGTTATCCGCGCCAAGGTCCATGCCCTTCCAGGAAAGGTCGGGCGAATTCAGGTACAGGCGGTCCGGCGAGCCTTCGTTTCCGGCGACGATGTCAATCCATCCATCGCCGTTACTGTCACCCAGGGCTAACGCGGCTGTCTTTTCAGCATCATTGGTGATATTGAGCCCCTCATGGAAGGCGCCGAAGCCATTATTGAGGAACAGGCGGATCGGCTGTTCCCACTGTCCCATGACAATATCTGGCAGGCCGTCCTTGTTCATGTCCGCGACCTTGACGCAGGTGACATTCAAGTATTCATCGGAGATGGGAATGCCCTCCCCGAACTCACTGCCTCCCCGGTTCAGGTGGATCAGGCTGGTTGTGCCGTAGTTGCAGAATAGGATGTCCAAGCGGCCGTCAGCATTGAAATCGCCTGAGGCGGCGCAGCGCGTGTCGCGCACGTCTCCCGCAAAGGCGACCCCGGGATGGAAAGTTCCGTCGCCTTTGTTGATATACGCCAGGTTTTTTTGATTTGCGTTACATTCGATAACATCCGGGAAACCGTCCCCGTTCAAATCTCCAAGGATAACATTACTGGTGGCATGGCTTTCTTCGGAGAGGTCCGTTCCTTTTGAAAAAGAACCGCTGCCTTCATTGACATACAACCGGTTCGGGCTGTTGAAATTGCCGGTAATGATGTCGGGTTGCCCGTCATTGTTTATGTCTCCCACCGCTACGGAAACAGTGTCATGACTTTCCTCGTCCAACTTAACAGGAAACCACACACGATTGGTCGATTGTCGGGGAGCCATAAGAAACGATTGCAGCAACATACCCTCGTCCTGCAGCCATTGTGCCGTGGTATGTCCTGGATCCATAAGCGGCGCACCACCGGGACTCTGGCCCTGTGATGGCGCTGCGCAGATTTCCGCCATACAAGCAGCCAGGAATAATAAAACAGGGAGGATGTGTGGGGACCGTCTAGTCACTGATATACCCCAGGGATTTCAAAATTTCAAGTTTCACCGGGTCAACTTGTACTTCCGCGCTTCCTTCCGGTGAAGGGGTAGTGGCCGCACGAATTTTTGAATTCTTCTTGAGATGCGCTTTTAAACTCTGGCGCAGTTCCTCGGCGATGTCCGGATGGGCCGACAGCAGGTTTTCCGTTTCAGGGGCCCCTCCGGCTATGGAATACAGAAATTCTTCCCGGTCCTGATTCCGCATAAATCTCCAGTCGCCGCGCGTGACGCTTTCGCACGATGTCCAGCCGTTAAAGGAAAAGATGGGCCTGCCTTGAAACTGTGAATTATCCCCGCGCAGTAAGGGTAACAGGCTTTCACCTTGGCAGATTTCAGGTGCCGGCAGTTTCAGGAGGTCGAGCAGGGTGGGGGCAATGTCCGCCACCTGTACCTGCTCGGACAGCACGGCACTTCCGATGCCGCCCGCCGGCCAGCTCATGATCAGCGGAACATGTATCTGGTCCTGATAGGGATCCTTGCCATGAGCCCATTCACCGCGCTCTCCAAGGGCGAAGCCGTGATCTGAAATGAAGATGATCAGGGTATCCTTCAGGAGGCCGAGCTCCTCCAGCTTATCCCGGACCCGCTTAAAGTTATAATCCGCGTACAGAATGCTGCCATCATACCTGTCCGGGGGGAAGGCGTTTTCAGGATCCCGGTACACCTGGTCGAAGGGCGGGGGTACCGCGTAGGGACAGGCCTCCGGGCGTGGCGTCCATAATTCATGGCATTCCATGGTGTGGATATACAGATAGAAGGGGCGGTCGCGGTGCTGCTCCAGAAAGACGGCCGCCGCATTGTACGAGTCTTCGGTGACGGATTTGTTGATGTCAAACAAATCCACAAGCCGGTCAAAAGACTTTTGCGTTGTCGATGGGGGCGGGGCATAGGTGTTCTGCGATATCGCCGCCGTGCTGTACCCGAAGTCGTGCAGGACTGTGGAAAAAAAACGGAACTCGTCACCGTAAGTGTAGCCGTTGTTGCACGTGTACCCGTGGGCTTGTGAATCGACCCCGGAATAGAGCGTCATTACCGAAGGTTTAGTACACGTTTCCTGGGAAAAACAATTCCGAAATAAGACACCTTCCCTGGCCAGTAGCGACAGGGTAGGTGCCGTTATGCGTTCGTATCCATAAGCGTCAAGGCGGTCCGCGCGGAGGGCGTCCACGAGATATACGAGAATGTTTGGTAACGTTCGCGGACCGGCTTCCGCATCGTACACGCATGGGGTGCTCCACATGCCTACCTGGCCGGCCACGGAAGAGTTCACGGACAGTTCGATTTCGACTTCGCGGCCTGCGAATACCGACAGGTCGGCGCGACAGTCCGTCCATCTTTCCGAGCCGACGTTGTCTTCAACCAAAACAACCTGTCGTTGGTTGTCATGAGAAACGGAAAGACTGAATGACGCTGGACCGCTATCCTGCACGGATGCCAGGCCGGCTGTAAAAACGGGATTATCGGGAAGGCGCAGGCGATAAGCCGCGCGGGCGGGCGTGTGCATGAAGAGTACCGGTCGGATTTCGCCGCCTATGGCGTATTCGCGGGCGCCGACCGCCGCGCCTGAAAATAGTTCCGTTCGATTGCGCACTTCCACACGCACTATTTCAACGGAAGAAGCCGCATCGCAGAACAGCATAAAACCGTCCACAATGCGGTTTTTCCGGAATGCATCCATACCCTGCACCTGTATGTCATAGGTATGCATGGCGCCGTCCGCGTTCGCGGGGATGTCAAAATAATCGCCGTCCAGTTCCAGGACGTTTATGTCCCAGGGAACGGATCTGTGCCGCCAATAAAGCCTGATCTTATCGGTGCCTGTAAGGCGCAATTCCAAGGCGACGGAGGCGGCCGCGGACGAGAAGATGCCAAGGCCTTCCGGCAGGATTACGTATCCCTCGCCCTTCGAGGCGAATTTGAGTATGTTATCAACAACAACCAACTCGCCATTCTCAGATTCAAGGGGCGGAATCGGCGTTGATGGCGGCCATACCGTTAATACAGAAGGTGCACTTTTCTCCTCCATAGCGGATGTGCTCAAGGTGGCCTTGTCCAGGTGCTCCTCCAGCCTGTAAATAAAGGGTTCCGTGGCACTTCCGGAAACAGTCACCCGTCCCGTCGCGACTATGGCGGAATCTTCGCCTTCCGGCCGCGTTTCAGCCGCGTTGCTAATGGCGCCCGAAACCAGCAGGAACAGAACGCAAAACGACAGCATGGAGACAAATGAATTCAAAGGCAAAAAGGGACAAACGCTTTTAGTCATCGGTTGTTGTCCTTGTAGGAGGCATGCAACGGGAATCCTTTACGGCATGTTTCCATTCTTTACCAAAGTCTGTAATCTGGATGCTATCGCATTTTTTGAAGCCTGGAAACATGGAGCAAATATTGTAACAGAAATCAGGGTAATGGTAAACTTCGCAAGCAATGGTGGTGTGAATAGGATGTCCAATCAGCGGGATTCCCGCAATAGAGCCGGGTGGAGCCAGGTAATGCATGAGGTTTCGGCGGTTGGGCTTCCCGAGGGCTTTTCTGATGGGTTGGGTAGAAATAAGATGATGCGCGATAAAAGACTTCCAAACGAGTCTTCCCCCAAGTTTTCCGTGGGCAAGACCATACTCTATTCTCTGCTTCCAGCCCTGGTTCTGTTTGGGGTGGCAGAGGGGGGGGCGCGCCTGCTGGAACTGTGGAAACCTCCGCTAACGCTGGACTATGGATGGGGATTTAACGAAGGCAGCCGGGTGTTTGAACCGGGTGGCCTGTTGCGCAACAAGATGATTACGCGCCCGGAAAAGGTCATATCCTTCGTCAAACAGTCCTTTGACATGCCCAAACCCTCCGACATTTACCGCATCATTATTATCGGCGGCTCAAATGTCAATTACATGAATTACAATTTGTATAAAATGTCCTCAAGGCTTACGCGCACTCCCGGAGAAAACCGACGGTTTGAAATTATCAACTGCGGCGGCTGCGCCTATGGCACAAGCCGCCTTAGAATCATGATGCCGGAACTCCTCAGCTATGAGCCGGACATGCTGTTGATCTATTCTGGCCACAATGAATTCGAGGAGATGATCCACAAAGCCCTGGTGAATGTGGAGTCGATTCCGGTCCAGAAGGCCGCCTATTCCCTGGCCATGCTTCGTTTGCTAAGGGACATGCTTGCCAGCGTGCAGATGACGTGTCTCGATGTCCAGACACTGCGCGAAACCGTGCCGCCTGAAATCGACGCAAGCACCGGCATGTACGCGTTTTCCGCCGAGGAAATCGCCGCGCATATGAATCTTTACCGGGAAAATCTTGCAGCCATTGTTTCCCAATGTAGAGAGGAAGACATCCCCGTCATCATCAGCACGGTTGCCTCGAACTACTGGAAACCGGGTCTTCACGCGACCCTTGCGGACACAGGAGCACGAATTCAGCAATTGTACGATGAAGGCCGCTATGAGGAAGGAATGGCCCTTGCCCGTGAAGCCTTGGCTGGTTCCCCCCGCCACCAGGCGTCCGATACGGAAAACAGGATTATAAAGGAGGTCGCCCAACAGTTTTCCCTGCCCCTGGTTGAGGGAGAAAAACTGATTCTGGAGGCGGAACCCCATGGCGTGCCTGGCGAAACCCTGTTGAGCGATCATTGTCATCTCACCGACGCTGGTCGCGAAATCGTACTAAGGGCATTTGAGGCGGAAATTCGGAGTATTGCCAAAATTGGCGGTTAATATGGAGGACGTATTTGTTTTCGATTGAAGGCTGTGACGCGTCTTGAGATGGAGACCGGCAGGAATCTGCAACTTAGACCCCATGAGTACCAAATGAAAAGGCGATTCTTTAAAAGCATATACGTGTGTCTGGTTGCCTTCTTGTGGTGTGCGGCGGTTGTTGTGTTTATGGAGGGGGCGGCACTTGTATATCAGTTGCGCATGGAACGTTCCAATCCCCTGATTGCCGCTTATCGCGCCGGTCAGCCTTTGCCTGAATCCGACAGTTCGTTGGATATAAATGCGGTTGATATTTTTTTGCCTGAAGAGGTGGGCGGCTGGGATACGAGGCCGGTTCCCTCCGCGATAGACACTTCCCTCGAACAGGCACTCGCTTGGGGGCCGCTTCATTCAGGGGGGGGGGAGGAACGGCAAGCCCATCGTGCGGCTTTTTTTAACCTTTCTCCCGACGCCCGGGAACTGTATGCACGGCTCCGAAAAGAGATGATACTTGTTTTCAGCCCGGACAAACAGATTATAAAGGTTTACGGTTCCGACAAGTTTTTTTTTGAGGGGATTCAGTACGTTTTGTTCCGTGTTGCCATTTGCAGTTCCGGTATTGTGAGTGCCGTATATAACGCCTTGGACACAGCGCTGAAAAGCGGCCAGCCTGAAACATTTTCCCTCTATTGGCCGAATCCCGTTGAACCCATGGCGGTGCTATCGGCAAGTTGTATTCCGGCTCCGGGTGGGGGAGAAAACGGGGGAAACGGGTGCGTGTTCGTAAGCCTGAATCCCGATGAAATCACTACAGGTCCGGCTGGCCAACTGCCCGAAGATTCTCGCTGGGTGGTGCCGCACTATCGTTTTAAGCCCAACTATGCCGGGTCGACCCATCCCGGATTTACAACGAACAGCCTGGGATTCCGGGATGTCGAACGTGCCGTGCCCAAGCCGGAAGGGATGTTTCGCATCGTATGTGTGGGCGGATCGACAACGCAGGAGGGGGCTACCAATGAATCCACTTTCCCGGCATTGCTCGAAGCCCGATTGAGGAATGTTTTTCCTGGAAAGGAGATTGAAGTCGTGAACGCGGGGGTACCCGGTATCGCGACGCCCCTTCATTTGCTCCGCCTTCCAGACTATCTGGCGCTGGAGCCCGATCTCGTGATCTTGCATCTGGGCGTGAATGACACCCTGTTAAAACACAATATGTGGCTGGTAAATTTTCTTCCCGCTCATCTCCGCAGCGCCCGAATGTTTTTTCCTTCCATAGGCGCCCCTTCCCTGGAAACGTTTCAGGACTTTCACCGCGAGTATATGGGGCGTAATCTGGCGCTGATGTCTTTCCTGTTTCAACGGCAGGGCGCCGCCGTCGCTTTTGCTTCCATTGCCTGGCCGCACCCGGAAACCATAACGGCCAAGGAGCGACAGTATTACAACTATCAGGGGCAGTATACGTGGGAATTTCCGGCCTTTAAGTTGGATACGTATGCGAAGTATATCAAGGAAAGCAACCTGGTATTGCAGGATGCCGCCGCTGCCGTAGATGGAATATATATCCCTGTGGCGGAAAATCTACGCGGAGGCGTTTCCCTATTTACGGATTTCTGCCACATGACACCTGCAGGAATCGAGGCCAAGACGGAAATACTATTCAAGGCTATCCGACCGATATTGGAGAAAAGGTTTCAGGAAATACAGCGTACAGGCTGAATGACTTGTAAGTCTCTTTACCGGCGCGGTGAAGCGTACCGCAGCGTAATGTTTTTTCTATAGGATTTCCGGTTTTATATCAAATCCGGGAATGCAGTGTCATTGTTATTTACCGAGAGGAAGTTCATTGGTGTCCAGCCAGATAAATCCGCTATCGAAAGTGACGGCTGGGAACGGATATGCGGGAATGCCCCGCAAGGGATGCTGGGAGCATGCGACGGCGGTCCTGATTATTCTTGCCGCCTGTGTGTTGAGGATGTACTGCCTGCCATCCCAGTCCGTTTGGAGCGATGAGTATGTAAGTGTCGCTTACCTGGATGTCGCCACGTGGTCGGATTTCAAGGCTAGCTACCGGCAGCACGACCCCTTTATGCCTCCCCTGTATCATGTGTCGCTATACTGGTGGGCACGGCTTGTCGGCACCCGCGCCGTGGCGCTTCGCTGTTTATCCATTGGATTGGGTTTGGCCAGTCTTTGCATGATGTATATACTCGGCCGGAGTCTGTTGGGCGGGAAAGGCGCCTTGTTCGCCTTGGCCTTGTTCGCGTTTTCACCGCAGCAGATCTATCATGCCCAGGGAATTCGATGCTATTCTTTCGTTGTGTTTTTTGCGCTGGTTTCCGCTTATGCCTTCTGGCGCATGTTGCATTACGGCGGTATGCGCTGGTGGATTATTAACGCAGCGGCCGGCATGTTGCTGGTCTGGACGCACTTGGGAGGCGTCCTGCTTGTAGCGGTATGGGGTGTGGGAGCGCTCCTGTGGCTGCGCCGTCAATGGTCCGCCATAGTGCTTTGGGGAGGTTTTCAGGCGCTCTCGATGCTGCCCCTGGCGGCCCAGGTACTGACGACCATGCATTACCAATCCCGTCCTGATGTCGGCAACACAGCGCTGAGTAATCCCGTCATGTTGCTTGTGGGTATGATAGTCCCTTTTTTCAAGGATACTTCTTATGTGATGAACGCATTACCCACAGCGTATCTTATAGACGCAGGATTAATCAGCGTCCGGGAATCCATGTTGGCCAGGGTCTTGGTGGTCGCCTCTTTATTGCTCGCCCTTTTCTTTCTGATTTCCCTGGTGTCTGTGCTAAAACAAATCGTCACGGAACGGGCTTCATGGTTCCTAAGGACCTCTGAAGAACGCAAATCAATTCCAGGGGCCGCACTTTCCGAAGCGGAGCAGCAAAAGGGCGAGACCTCAGCCATGCGGTTCCTGTTGCTTTGGTTCCTGATGCCGGCGCTTATGCTGTATGTCCCTGTTGTCCTGGTTAACTCGGCGGCCTTAGTACCACGCTATACCATCTTCGCGTCGCCGTCGCTTCATCTGCTGGTGGCCGGAAGTGTGATTGCAATCAGAAAACCAAAAAGAATGGTGGCGTGGGGGGCGGGCATCATTATCCTCATGATGATTTTCGGCTTAAGCACGACGATATTGCCTATCCGGGGGAACTATCTGGCCTTAGGCCAACTGCTCGAAACCGGTTATGACGGTCAATCCGTTGCCGTATTGGGGGATTCTCCCCTGCTTGCTTCCCAGGTGGCCTATAACAGCACATTGCCGGCGGACCGCATTGTACAGGTTTATTCTCTTAAGGAGATTTCTCTTTGGCTTGACAAAGAACTTATGAATGCGGAAAGTGTTTGGTTTGTGCTGGAAGAGACAGAGCAACTGGAAGACCCCATAATGTTGCCGCCCGTGGAACATTTGTTTATGGGAAAGGGGGTGGAGTACTCAAGGCACTTCTTTTACGGACCTCAGCTACTTCTTGCTTATCACATCCGGCGATGAACGGTCGTTTTAAAAGACATGTCGCTATTACAAGCAATGAAAACAGGCATGTTCTGTAAAATTGTGGATTAGTATACTTAACAAATGATCATATCACTTCTTGATTCGGGCGGTTATATGGCGCATAATAACTTTCCGCCTACGCTGTAATCCCAAGGTGCTCAAAACCTTTTTTTGATGGTGAACAACCGCGCGTTTCCGGGTGCGCGGTCACGCTGCAGCGCGGTGATGTTTATTGCCGGCAGAAGTGCCGTGCAGGTGCGGGGCGGTTTCCCGGCGTTTGAGTACTGTTTACCCCTAAACTGCAAAGTGGAGTCGATACGATTATGAGCAGACCGATGCGTACGCTGGACGGAAATGAGGCTGTTGCCCATGTCGCCTATCAGGTAAGTGAAGTGGCGGCAATTTATCCGATTACCCCCTCGTCCCCCATGGGCGAATGGGCGGATCAGTGGATGTCGGAAGGGCGCAAGAACATCTGGGGCACGACCCCGCTCGTCGTGGAGATGCAGAGCGAGGCGGGGGCCGCCGCCGCGGTGCACGGAGCATTGCAGGCCGGGTCGCTGGTCACCACCTTTACGGCGTCCCAGGGACTGCTTCTGATGATTCCGAACATGTTTAAAATCGCGGGGGAACTGACCCCGGCGGTATTTCATATTACGGCGCGCACCCTGGCCACACATGCTCTGTCCATTTTCGGCGATCACAGCGATGTCATGGCGGCCCGCTCCACGGGCTTCGGTATGCTGTGTTCCGGTTCCATTCAGGAAACCCACGACATGGCGCTGATTGCCCACGCGGCGACGCTCGAGGCCCGGATCCCATTCATGCACTTTTTCGACGGGTTCCGCACGTCCCATGAGGTAAACCGTATTGAAATGCTGTTGCCCGAAGACATCCGTGCCATGATAGACGATGAACTGGTGATTGCCCATCGCCAGCGGGCCATGTCCCCTGACCGGCCCATTCTTCGCGGTACGGCCCAGAACCCGGACATATTCTTTACCGCGCGCGAGGCGTGTAACCCCTATTATGATGCCTGCCCCGCGATTGTCCAGAAGACGATGGACAAGTTCGCTTCCATCGTCGGGCGGAACTACCACCTCTTCGATTATGTGGGTGCGCCCGATGCGGACCGCGTGATCGTTATTATGGGGTCGGGCGCCGAAGCGGCGGCGGAAACCATAGACTATCTGGCGGAACGGGGAGAAAAAGTGGGTGCGGTTATCGTGCGCCTGTACCGGCCCTTCTCCGCGAAAGATTTTATAAACGCGCTTCCCGCCACCGTAAAAACTATTGCCGTCCTTGACCGCACGAAGGAGCCCGGCGCGGCAGGCGATCCAATGTTTATGGATGTCGCCACTGCGGTAACGGAAGCGGTGATGGAGAAGACTGCCCCGTTTACGGTGATGCCGCGCATTCTGGGAGGGCGTTACGGCCTTTCTTCCCGTGAATTCAATTCGGCCATGGTCAAAGGTATCTTCGATGAAATGGCGAAAGAGAAGCCACGCCGGCATTTCACGGTCGGCATCAAGGATGATGTCGCTAATACCAGTATAGACTATGACCCGGCGTTCTCTACGGAAAGTCCCGATACCACCCGCGCTATTTTTTACGGGCTGGGCGCGGATGGAACGGTGGGCGCCAACAAAAACTCGATCAAGATTATCGGCGAGGATGCGGGGTATTGCTCGCAGGGCTATTTCGTATATGACTCGCGCAAATCAGGCGCCATGACCACCTCCCACTTGCGCTTCGGCCCCAAACCGATCCGAAGCACCTATCTCATCAACCGCGCCAACTTCGTCGCCTGCCATCAGTTTTCTTTCATGGAAAAGTTCGACGCGCTGAAGGTCGCCGAAGATGGGGCGGTTTTCCTGCTCAACAGCATCTACGGACCTGAAGAAGTATGGGATCGCCTTCCCAGGACAGCGCAGCGCCACATCATAGAGAAAAAACTAAAATTTTACGTTATCAACGGCTTCGAGGTTGCCAAGGCCGCCGGCATGGGCGGACGCATCAACACGGTGATGCAGACCTGTTTCTTCTATATCAGCGGCGTACTGCCCCAGGAACAGGCCATCGAGTCCATCAAGACATCCATCAAGAAGACCTACGGCAAGCGCGGCGAATCCATCGTCCAGAAGAACTGGGCGGCCGTGGACATGGCGATCGAAAACATGCATGAGGTCAAGGTTCCGGACAAGGTGACCAGTTCCTTCGATCTGCGCCCGGCCGTGCCCGAACAGGCCCCTGAATTCCTGCACGAATTCACCGCGTCGATTCTGGTCGAGGAAGGCGACACGCTTCCGGTCAGCAAAATGCCGGTGGATGGCACGTTCCCAACCGGCACCACCCAGTGGGAAAAACGCAATATCGCCCTTGAAATCCCCTGCTGGGACCCGGACGTATGCATTCAGTGCGGCAAATGCGCCTTGGTCTGTCCCCATGCGGTGATTCGCTCCAAGATCGTGGACCCGGCGGCGCTTGCCGATGCACCGGAAGGATTCAAATCCGCTAAGGCGCGCTGGAAAGAATTCCCGGACAAGGCTTTTGTCCTGCAAATCGCGCCGGAGGACTGCACCGGGTGCACCTTGTGCGTGCAGACCTGTCCGGCCAAGAACAAGCAGGAAGCCAAACTGCGCGCGATCAATATGGTCGAGCAGGCGCCCATCCGGGAGCGCGAACGGGCCTGCTGGGACTTTTTCCTGACCCTTCCCGAGGTTGACCGCAATGCCGTAAAACATAACCTGGTCAAGGATGTGGCGTTGCTGGAACCGCTCTTTGAGTTCAGCGGCGCCTGCGCCGGATGCGGCGAAACGCCCTATGTCAAATTACTGTCCCAACTGTTCGGCGACCGCCTGTTTGTGGGCAACGCCACAGGGTGCTCGAGTATTTACGGCGGTAACCTGCCCACCACACCTTGGGCGAAGAACAAGGACGGACGCGGCCCGACATGGAACAACTCCCTGTTTGAAGACGCGGCCGAATTCGCCCTGGGCATGCGTGTCACCATTGACCGTCAGATGCAATTTGCCGAAGAACTGCTGGTTCGTTTGGAAGGGGTGATCGGCGGCGAACTCGTTAAGGCGCTCCTGGAGAATTCTGGAAAGAATTCCGAACCGGAAATCATGGAACAGCGCAAACGCGTCGAGGAACTGAAGCGTAAACTGGCAGGCCAGGCCGGCATGGAAGCGCAAGCCCTGTTGCATGTGGCCGATTTCCTGGTACACAAGAGTGTATGGGGCATGGGCGGTGACGGCTGGGCTTATGATATCGGCTTCGGCGGGCTCGACCATGTAATCGCCTCCGGATACGATATCAATCTGCTCGTGCTGGACACGGAAGTGTATTCCAATACCGGCGGCCAGTGTTCAAAATCCACGCCCCGCGGCGCCGTGGCGAAATTCGCGGCGGGCGGCAAGCCGTTGGGCAAAAAGGATCTTGCGCTTATTGCCATGACTTACGGCAGCGCCTATGTGGGTCATGTGGCCATGGGCGCCAACGATTCCCACACGGTCAAGACCTTCCTGGAGGCCGAGGCTTACAAAGGGCCCTCGCTGGTTATTGCCTACAGTCATTGTATTGCGCACGGATATAATTTGGCCATGGGTCTGGAACAGCAGAAAGCGGCCGTGCAGTCCGGCCACTGGCCCCTGTTCCGGTATAACCCCGCCTTGATTGGTGAAGGCAAGAATCCCTTCCAACTGGATTCGAAACCGCCGGAATTGCCTTTGGAGAAATATATCTACAATGAAACCCGGTTCAAGATGCTGACCCTGAGCCAGCCCGAAGTGGCCAAGCAGCTGCTGGTTGAGGCGCAGAACGATGTCGCCGCGCGCTGGCGGATTTACACCTATCTCGCCAACATGCCCTGCGGCGGAAGCGAAAGTCCGGCACCGGAAGCGCCGGTATCCTGAATAACGAGTACTGTTCCGTCTAGGTAAAACAACCGTTGCCAGCCGGATGTCCGGCGCCGGCCTTAGGAGAAGATACAGATGAACCTGACAACGAATTACATGGGATTCGAACTGAAAAACCCGCTTGTCGTGTCGCCCTCGCCCCAGAGCGACTCCCTGGATAACATCAAGCGCATGGAAGACGCCGGTGCGGCCGCCGTCGTGCTCCACTCCCTGTTTGAAGAGCAGATTTCTTTTCTCAGCAATGAGCTGAACGCCAATTTGCAGCAGGGCGAGGAAAGCTTTGCCGAAGCGCTTACCTATTTCCCCGATACCGGCGACTATAAAATGGGTCCGGACCGGTACCTCGAGCATGTGCGTCAGGCAAAGGCAGCCACGAACATACCGATTATCGGCAGCCTGAACGGCGTTTCCTCGGGCGGTTGGCATGAATTCGCGAAACAGATCGAAGAAGCGGGCGCGGATGCGGTTGAATTGAACGTGTATTTCATTCCCACCGATCCCGACATGGATGGCCAGACCGTTGAGAACCTCTACCTGGACCTTGTCCGGGATGTCAAAGCGACGGTTTCCATACCGGTAGCGGTTAAGGTCGGCCCCTATTTCAGCGCCTTCGCCAATATGGCGAAGCGGCTTGATGATGCGGGCGCTGACGCCTTGGTCATGTTCAACCGTTTCTATCAGCCCGATCTTAATATTGAAAAACTCGAAGTTAAACCCGACTTGATGCTGAGCAGTTCCGTCGAACTGCGGCCGCGCCTGCGCTGGGTCGCCATCCTGTGCGAGGCCATAAAAGCGGACATGGCAGTGACGGGCGGGGTACATACGGCCGCCGATGTATTGAAGTGCATGATGGCCGGCGCGAAAGTAGCCATGATGACGTCGGCCCTGCTCAAGAATGGCATTGATCATCTCAGTGTCGTGCGCGATGACCTGGTGAAGTGGATGGAGGAGAAGGAATACGAGTCCATCAAGCAGATGCAGGGAAGTCTGAGCCAGCGCAAGTGTGAGGAGCCCGCCGCCTTTGAGCGTGCGAACTACCTCAAGATTCTGACAAACTACACGGCTTCCCTCTGATCGGTGTAATACATCATCGACGCGGAGAACGGTTTAACGGCTGTTCTTCGCGTTTTTTTATGGATGCGCGGCTAAAGAGGATTGTGACGCCCGTCCTCCTTTGTGGATTTATGCGGCGTGTTTGCTGAAAAATGCCCGCAAGGCATCCTTGAAGGAGGAAGAGAAGGGCATGGTGAAATGGTTTACCCCGGGTATTTCTTGTGATTCGATGTTACTGGTAACGGCGGCGAGGTCGCGTGCCAGGTAAAGAAACCCGTCTTGGGTGCCGATAATGCAAAGCACGGGAACCTGGTTCCCTTCAAGAGCGGGACGCTGTACGGCCAAATCCATGTAGCTTTTTTTGATCGCCCTCTTGGCTTCAGGATCCATGATCCAGTCGCCGATACGGTTGCGGATGCGGTTAAAAAGAGGCTTGGGAGCCGCGAAAGCGAATACGGATGCCCGCTGAACAAGGTTTTCCGGGTTGGGCTCCGGCGGCCGGTACGGACTGGGAATGGGGGAGGGGTCTTCCGGGTTTTTCCAGCCGGCTGCGCATATGGCGACGCTCATAAAGCGGTCAGGATGCAGGGTGGTTGCCTTCAGCGCGATGAATCCGCCCAGGGAATACCCTGCGATATGGGCTTTCGGTAACTTCAGATGGTCCATGAGCCGGGTAATGTCTTCCACCATCTGAATGCCATATTTTTCGGGTTCTTCGGGCTTGTCGCTTAATCCATGCCCGCGAAGGTCAAAGGTAATTACCTGAAAATGTTTGGCCAGCGCGCGCACGACTCCCGGACGCCGCCAATTCAGGTCCGCGTTCGCGGCAACCCCATGGATCAGGATTACCGGCGGGCCGGACCCCTCCACCGTGTAGAAGATCCGGGCGCCGTTGGAATCGAAATAGTGTCCTCCTGCGCGGTGTAACAACAGATATAAGAAGGCTCCTGTAAGGAGGAGAAGAACCAGTAAAACACTACCAAATCCTAAGAGAAGTTTTGTTCTGCAGCGCATAGTTTCAACCTTGTGATTTTACCGGCGTTTGTGGTTCCGGTCTCTTCCAGTCGGACAGCGCGTCTTCGCGCATAACCGGCCCCTGTTAATCTTTCCTCGTCTTTGTATGATACTATTTTTTTTCGTCATGCGCCATCGTTGTGCGGCATGACCGGAAAACTTCCCATGCTTCTTAAAGAAATCGAATTATTTTCTTATCGCCTGCCTTTTTCGGCGCCTGTGGCGCTTCCCGGTGGTATTTTGACTCATCGGGAGGGGATGTTGGTTGCAGTGCATGCCGGGGACGGGCAAATCGCCTGGGGGGAGGCGTCCCCCCTGCCGGGATTTTCCAATGAATTACTGGATAGTGTAGCGGACAGGGCGCATGGCCTGGCGGCGGAGTTGCGGGGAAAGCCCCTGGGACAGGTCCGGCGCTATCTGGGACCGGGCAAGGCCATCCCGCCTTCCCTGTATTTCGCACTGCAAAGCGCGCTGGACGCCCTGGCCGCCCGGGAAACAGGCCTGCTCGTGCATGAATTCCTTCATCCGGGAGCGCCGGACATGGTGCGGTTGTGCAGGCTCCTGGACGGTGATGCTGCAACCCGGATTGACGGGGTTCGCCAAGCGGTCGCTTCCGGATGTCTCGTTGTGAAACTGAAAGTCGGCAGGGGGACTCTTGAAACGGACATTGATGTAGTGGGTGAGATTACCGGACTACTGCCCCCGGGCAGCCGGTTACGACTGGATGCCAACCGGGCGTGGATCTTGGACGATGCCCTTCAGTTCTGTCGGGCCCTTCCGCCAGCTTGTGTAGAGTATCTGGAGGAACCGGTCAAAGACTATCGCCAGATTCCTGTCATCCAGGATGCGACCGGCATCGCTTGCGCTGTGGACGAAACGCTGCAACAATTGGGCCGTTGTGCAGAATTAAAGGCGGCAGGAGCTTCCGATCCCGAGGAGAATGCACTGAGATCAGTTGTAGAGCGGGCGGGAGCGCTGGTTTGGAAACCGTCCCTGTGCCTGCCTCCGCGCTTGCTGAATATCAACACCCGCGCCCCGCTTGTGCTAAGTGGTGCCTATGAATCCGGGGTTGGCACCGCAGCCATTCTCTCCTATGCCGCCGCACTTTCCGGCCGGAATGTCGCCGCCGGGGTCGACACCTATTCGAGGCTGGCATCGGATGTGCTGGATGTTCCCCTGTCATTATCCTGTTCCGAAGTTTCCCTGGTGGTTATGGAGCAGGCGCGGGCCACCGTTCAAACCGCCAGACTGAAGAGGCTGTGACATGTCTGAAACAAAACGGCCGATAACCAGTCCGATTACCGGCGCGGCCATGGCGCACCCCGGCGCTGTCGGGCTTGTGGGCGACGTGGCATGGTCTTATGCCGCCATGTCAAGGCAAATTAAACGGTACATAGAGTTTTTTCAGGGACTTAATTTCGCCACAGGCGATCGGATCATGGTGATAGCCTCTCCCTCCGGGAAATTTTGCATTGCCTTATGGGCCCTTTTTCACAACTCCAGTATGGTCTGCCCGGTGAATCCCGCATTTCCAAAGCGTGTGCTGGAAGACTTGGTGGACCGTTTGCGGCCGGCATGCATTCCTTACGATGGGTCTGAGGAAGAACAGGCGCTTGGGATTGCCGCGCGGCGTATAGCCATGTCGGATCTGCCAGGCCTTGCGGACGGTTCCGGAAACACCAAACCGCTGCCCCTATTGGACAGTATGGCGCATGCCACCGCCATTTGTACCTCCGGCAGTTCCGGGACGCCCAAAATCGCGGTGCATACACTGGATAACCACCTGTACGCCGCAGGCCGGGCAAATGCGAATCTCCCCCTCGTCCCCGGCGATGTCTGGCTGCTTTCCCTGCCGCTTTATCATGTCTCCGGGATGTCGTTGGTGTTCCGATGTGCCCAGGCTGGCGCAACATTGGCGTTGCCGGAGCCCGGGGCCGCTCTCGAGGAAGAACTGGCGCGTTTAGGAGCGACCCATGTGTCGCTCGTGCCCACCCAGTTGTCCCGGCTGCTGGCGTCTGACCGGGGCGTCGAAGTGTTGCGGGATATGAAAGGCGTATTGCTCGGCGGCGCGTCCGCAGAGGATACCTTGATACAACGGGCCTGGGAAGCGCAGATACCCCTGGTGCGCAGTTACGGCATGACTGAAACATCGGCCCAACTGTGCGCGACGAAACCCGGCGCCCCCCTTGCCGATCTGTATAGCAGCGGCCGGCCTTTTGACCCGGATTCGCTGCGTATTGCGGAGGACGGTGTCATTGAAGTCCGGGGCTCCACGATTTTTGCCGGGTATTACCAGACCGGGGGGGGGGTGATCCGGCCCGAAACCGGGGACGGCTGGTTCCGCACCGGGGACCGGGGATGCTTTGATGAGGAAGGCAGACTGCATGTCCAAGGCAGAACGGATACCATGTTTGTTTCAGGTGGAGAAAATGTTTATCCGGAAGAGATAGAGCGGGTCCTGAAAGGAATGCCGGGAGTGGAAGAGGCAGTGGTGGTGGCGGTGCCTGATCCTGAGTATGGTTCTTTGCCGGCAGCCTTTATCCGCTGGGTGGGCAGCGTCCCATTGGAGGAAGCCGCGCTGCGGGCGCGGCTGCTCTCAGAATTGCCCCGCTACAAGATGCCGCGCGCTTTTATCCCATGGCCGGAAAACGCTCCCAATGGAATAAAGCCTGATCGCGCTTATTTGGGTGCCCTGGCCGCGAAACAGGCCGCTGCCGACGCATGAGGGGATTCGCTTCCAGAAAGCGCTTTTATATATCATGGCGGTATGAACAGGGAACGTTTACATAAGCCTTTACACCCGGCGCTGGTGGTGGGTTTCTGGATGGTGATCGCGCTCGCCTTGCGCCTATTCCGGATTACCGGGGAATCGCTGTGGTGGGATGAATACACGAGTCACGTCTATCTCAACGCGCCGTCTCTGTTCGATTTTCTGGCGTTGAATCGAAGTTTGGATCCCCTCACGCTTCCTGTTTACTACACCTTCGAATACCTGTTTACCCGCTATGTGCATGATTCCGTATTCGCGCTGCGGTTGATGAGTATTGGTATCGGCCTGGCAACACTGCCCCTGGCCTACCTGCTGGGGAAAAGGCTTTATGGTCGCACTGCGGGGTATATGGCGGTTGCCCTGTTGGCGCTTTCACCCGTGCATATCCATCATTCACAGGGTATCCGGATGTATGTGGTTTTTATCTTTCTCACCGTTGCGGTGATATGGTCTTTCCTACGCCTCCTCGAACGGAACAACCCGCGCCTGTGGCTGCTTCATGGCTTCGTCTCCCTGCTCCTCTATTGGACGCATCCTTTCGCCGGCCTGGTGCCTGCCGTATTGGGCGCATTTCTTTTACTGACGTATTGTCGTAGAACCCGACTCTTCTGGTGCTGGACCTGTCTTCAGGGGATCCTGTTCCTGCCCACGGTGATTTATTTGTCCACCGTTCGGTTCT
>Ga0123335_1004188_pt1 | contig 19013 bp, 20 predicted proteins | sample BiotimSIPDNA_2_FD_89707 | JGI IMG/M metagenome (GOLD analysis project Ga0123335, IMG submission 89707) | Anaerobic biogas reactor microbial communites from Washington, USA - Biogas_R2 time_0 SIP DNA | ecosystem: Engineered > Bioreactor > Anaerobic > Unclassified | place: Washington, USA...
TAAATCAGATGGGTAATTTGTTATGTATGAAGGGTAAAGGTTATTTCAGCAGAAATTGTTACTTCATATCCTCCCTTACACCGGATAATACAATAAAAAAGGCCGCAGTTTTTGAAACGCAGCCTTTCACACACGCAAAAGTTGAGATCAATCCTCTGCAACTACTTCACCTAAACCATTTATGTCGAGTGCTAACTCAGGATCTCCTTTGTAATATACATTACCAAGACCGTCAATATCAACGGAAAGGTATTCTTTGGCATCAATTTGTATATTTCCGGTCCCGTTCAGTTCCACATAACCGTTGATGACCCGTAAACCGAAAGCTTCAATATTTCCTACCCCGTTCAATTCGAGTTCCAGTTCCTCCTGCTGGGGACCATTAATATAAAAATTCCCGGCCCCGCTCAGTGTGATTTTATCGAGCTCAGGAAGTGTAATATCTACTCTGATTTCCTCATCGCTGTTCACATTGATGTCCCTGTTAAATTTAAGTACCAGTTCATCGCCAATAACTTTTGCTTCCATATAGGGGAGGATGTTTTCATAAGCCGTAAACACAACCTTGCAGGGAGGGCCTGTTTCAACATATACATTGGAGACATTCTCCAGGTTGACGCATGAAAAATCAATCACTCCTACTGATACCGATTCGATTTCACCGGTACCTGTCACGCGCTTTCCATTATCAAAATAACCGTCCTCATCACATGCTGTAAAAGCACCGGCAATAACTACAAATAATAATATCCTGAAAGTTTTCATGGTTTTAGTTTTTACATTCTAATAGACAGTGATTGTTGGTGAAGGTTGCATGATCAGACTAAAAAGCAAATGCAGTCCCAGACCACTAAGTGTGTCAGCATACACACATGCATTCCTGCGTCGTTAAGCCAACCCCCAGCACTCCTTGAACACCCCAGACCCCTATAGGGGCTCAGCTTACACACATGCACCCCTGCGGCTTTAAACCAGCACCCCAACCCCCGCACCCAGCACCCAGTACCCCCCAGCACCCGGCCCCCGGCACTTATGTTCTTTTCCTGTAGCTCCATATCGCCAGTGCATTGGTACATAAAGCGAATACAGACATTGATAAAAACTCGCCGGCAATATCTTTAAATCCTGAACCTTTCAGCAGGATCATCCTGATCACCCTTATAAAATAAGACATCGGATTGATAATGTTGATCTTCTGCCCCCATTCAGGCATATTGTCTGCGGAAGTGAACAGTCCGCTCATCAGTATGAAAATGATAAGGAGAAAAAATGATACAAAAAGCATCTGCTGCTGCGTATGTGAAAATGTAGATACAAACAATCCGATCCCGAGCGCTGCAACCAGATATAAGGCTGCGAAAGTGAAGAGTGTCAGCGGGCTGCCTTCTATAGGGAGCCTGAAAAGAATCCGGGCTATGATCAGTCCGAAAGCAAGATCGAATAAACCGATAAACAAAAAAGGCAGCATTTTTCCGGCAATGAACTGGTAGCGTCTGATAGGTGTCACATTAAGCTGCTCAATGGTCCCCCTCTCCTTCTCCTTAATAAGGTTCATTCCGGTAAGAAGCCATCCGATAGCAGTCACAAGAATTACCAGTATGCCCGGGGCCATAAAAATCTTATAATCGAGTTCAGGGTTGTACCAGTGACGCGTGCGGATATCGATGCCACGTCCTGTTGACAGAACCGGAATCTCTTTAAGAAGAATTTCTGCTGAAAAACTATGGATAATTCCCCGGCTGTATGCCAGAGTAAGTTCAGCCATGCTTCCATTGATGGAATTGAGAAGCAGTTGTACGGCCGTTCTGTTTTTAAGGGTGATATTTTTCCCGAAATTCTCAGGGATCACACAAACAATATCTGAAGTACCTGTGAGCAGACTTTTTTCAGCTTCGCGAACGGATATCGAATACCCTTTGATCTCAAAAAAACGTGAACCATTAAATTTTTCAATCAGTGCCATCGATTCCTGACTCCTGTCATGATCAACAAACCAGATTTTGCTGTTTTTCATTTCAAAGGTAGCCGCATAAACAAGGACCATCATCTGAACTATAGGTACCATTATAATAGCAGTGCGCATGAATTTGTCCCTGAGGATCTGTGTAAACTCTTTCCGGACGATAATAAAGATTGTTCTCATCGTTATTAAATTATGATAACCTCACCTGGAATTTCCTTACACTTAACACAATAAAGAAAACCAACATGAATAACAGTATCAGCATTTCTTTCCATATATAGGCAAAGCCTACACCCTTCAGCATGATACCTTTTAAAGCCGAGAGAAACCATCGCGGGGGCATCATCAGACTAAGATATTGAAGGATTTTGGGCATGTTTTCAATAGGAAAAATGAATCCTGAAAGGAGTATGGTGGGCAACATCAGTCCTACCATCGAAATAAGCATGGCAGCCTGCTGTGTTTTGACAAGGGTTGAGATCATAATACCCAGGGATAAGGCCAGCAGGATAAATTCAAAGCAAAGTAAGATCAACAGTAAAATGCTTCCCCTGACAGGAACATGAAATACAAAAAATCCTGCACCAATGATCACCATGGCAATCAGGAATGACAATGCCAGATAGGGAACTATTTTGCCTGTAATAATCTGAACAGGCTTCAGGGGGGAAATCAGCAATATTTCCATGGTCCCCATTTCTTTTTCGCGCGCAATGGAAATGGATGTCATCAGGGCGGATATAAGCATAAGGATCATGACAATGGTGCCGGGAACAAACATGTTCGCTGATCGCAGTTCTTCGTTAAAATACATCCTGTGCTCAACATCGATGAGAAAAGGCTGTGACGAAAGGCTTACCTCTGTAAGATAATCATTGATAATGGCACGTGTATAATTTTCAATAATTCCCGCCGAATTAGGCTCTGAAGCATCTGTGATGATCTGTATCACGGCACTTCCTTCAGTGATCATCTTTTTTCCGAAATCCTTTTCAAACACAACCACCTCCCTGATAATGCCTTTTCTGAATAATTTTTCAATCTCGGCTTCAGAACTGACTTCAGCTTTTATAAGAAAATAGCCTGAGGAGGCCAGTTTGTTGATCATCTTAATGGTAACATCGTCTTTGGATTGGTCATAAACAGCGATTGCTGCATTACGTACCTCCGTGGTGATCACATGTCCGAAAAGCAATAACTGCACTAATGGAATACCGAATATGATAAGCACGGTGCGGTAATCCCTCAACAGATGTCTGAATTCTTTTATGATAAATGCTTTAAAGCGGTTCATATGATCAATTTTCAAAGTTTCAAAGTTTCAAAGTTTCAAAGTTTAAGGTCAGAGTCCGGTTCCGGTCTAATTTCCAGGCCCCAGTGCCCCTTATCCACCCATCACCCGGTACCAGGTACCCAGACCCCAGCACCCGGCACTATTCCCTCACAATCTTCAGAAAAGCATCATATATGTTGTCTACTTTATATTGAGTTTTCAGTTCTGACGGAGTGTCGAGAGCTACGATCCTGCCCTCGTACATAATGGAGACCCTGTTGCAGTATTCTGCTTCATCCATATAATGGGTTGTGACAAATACGGTAATACCCTGTGCTGCAGCCTGGTAGATTAGCTCCCAGAACTGCCTCCGCGTAATGGGATCAACACCACTTGTAGGTTCATCAAGAAAAACTATCCTGGGCCGATGGATAAGGGCTACTGAGAATGACAGTTTCTGCCTCCATCCCAGAGGCAATGCAGATATCAGCGAATTCCTGTATTCCGTTAAAGAGAATTGTTCCAGTAATTCGTCAGTCCTTTCTTTAATGAGTTTTTTCGGGAGCCTGTAAATACCTCCATAAAACCTGATGTTTTCAGCAATTGTAAGATCATCATAAAGGGAGAATTTCTGGCTCATATAGCCGATGCTGCGCTTAATCTCTTCGGTTTGCGTATACACATTGTATCCTGCCACCTCAATATCGCCGGAACTGGGCATCCACAAACCGCAGAGTATCTTCATGGCTGTGGTTTTACCGGCGCCGTTGGCGCCAAGGAAACCAAATATCTCACCCTCGTAAACAACAAAGTTCAGGTCCTCATTCGCGGTAAAATTCCCGAATCGTTTATAAAGATGGAAGACTTTAATTACTTCTCTGTTCATGGTTTCTATATCTTGGACTTATTCAGGAATATTCAAAAATCCTCGCAAAGAGCGCAAAGAAAAATTCGTAAGAACGCAAAGCGAATTGTCCCAATCTTTGCGAGCTTTTTTCTGACTTTGCGTACTTTGCGTGGTTATCTCATTTTTCATTGCCTATTAAAATTTTGTTTATCTTCCCTGCTAAAAGCCAACAGCCAATTGCCAATAGCTATACCCTTTTCATCAGTTTCATAAACACATCCTCTATTCCTGGCAGAATCGGTTCTATTTTTATTCCCTCATGTCCTTTTGTTTCAATATATCTCCTGATTTCATCAAGGTCCGGTTGTCCGCGTTGATCGGAATAATGCAATGAAGCCCCGAAAGCATAAACCTCTGAAACATGAGGATAACTGCGCATATCCGTCAGCAACCGGTACATATCTGAGGATCCCAGTGCAAGAATGTTGGTGCCATAGTTTTCAATAACCCTGGCCGGTGTGTCGTCAATCAGGATGTTGCCCTTCTGGATCAGTACGACCCTGTCGCAGCTAGAAGCTTCATCCATGTAAGGTGTGGAAACCAGGATGGTTATCCCTTTTTGTTTCAGTTCCAGCAGCAGGTCCCAGAATTCGCGCCTCGACACGGCGTCGACACCAGTTGTGGGTTCATCAAGTATCAACAGATCTGGCTGGTGGATCAGTGCACAGGATAAGGCAAGCTTCTGTTTCATGCCCCCCGATAACCTTCCTGCAAGACGGTTTTTAAAAGGTTCGATCTGCACATAAATATCCCTGATCAGGTGGTAATTTTTTTCGATGGTAGTCCCAAAGACTGTTGCGAAAAAGTTCAGGTTTTCCTCCACGGTAAGGTCACCGTACAAAGAAAACTGCCCCGGCATATAACCTATTATGCTCCTCACCTTCCTGAAATCTTTTACAACATCATATCCTTTAATAGAAGCCTTTCCAGTGTCAGGGATGATGAGGGAAGCCAGTATCCGGAAGGTAGTTGTTTTGCCTGAACCGTCAGGGCCAATAATACCAAATATCTCCCCTTCGTCGGCCTCAAACGAAATATTGTTTATGGCTTTTATATTGCCATACGATTTACCAATATTTTCTGCCTTAACGATCATTGCTGTTCAGCATTTCTTATGATCCGTGCTTCGCCGGGCATGCTGATTTTGATATACCCGTCGTTAGGGACTTTTATTTTTACGGCATACACAAGATTTACCCTTTCTTCTCTGGTCTGGATGATACGGGGGGTAAATTCCGACTCGGAGGCTATCCAGCTTACCCGTCCGGAGTATTTTCTGTATTCTTCTTCGCCTGAATCAATGAGCACCTGAATGCTGTCGCCGAGCCTGATTTCGGCTAGTGCTGAGGCGCTGAAATATGCTTTAAGTTCTATGGTATCAAGACTGGCAAGCTTGAAAAGCGGTTTACCGGGGTTCACCGATTCACCTGTTTCAGCATATGTTTCAAGAATGGTTCCGCTGACTGGCACCCTTACTTTTGAGCGTTTCAGCATATCTTCCACCTGGGCAAGTGAGGCACTTAAAACATCAGCCTCTGCACTCACGGTCAGGAAACTGGTTCCCACCTGTTCAATCTGTTTCCTGACAACAGAAAGGTTGTTCTCAAGATCATCGACCTGCTTTTTTGAAACAGCTCCCTGTGGAAGCAAATTTCTGAACCGTTCCAGGTCCTTAGCCAGTGCTGATTCCTGTTCGTGAAGTACATTAATCTGTGCCTGAATGCCGGAGCGTTTGGCATTAACAATTTTTCGCTGTGCATAGAGTTCCATCTTTTTGAAATGAGTTTGAATGGTGTCAATCTGATAGGCAACCATGCCCCGTTCTATGCGTTCACCTTCACCAATGAATTTGGCAAGGATTTTCCCGGACGTTTCTGATGAAACAATGATTTCGTCAGCAATAAAATTACCATAGGCATCCGGCTCCTTTTCCCTGCGGCCGCAGGCAGCGATTGTAATGAACAATAGTGCATAAAAGATTAGTTTCATAACTGATATTTAATATGTTGTGTTTAAATCAATACCTTCCAACAGAATATGCTGCATCATGGACCGCTGAAGCTGTATTTTATGCACTTCCAGGTCGACCCTTGACTTAATCTCAGCATTAAGATCTTCCATATAGGCTGAAGAAGTAATAACACCGTTTAGCAGTGCAGCTTCGCTTCCTTTTGACACTGAAGCGCGCCGGGAGATCAGATCCATATCAATTCCGATAAGTTCCTTTAAATGTTCCTGCTCTATCGACTCCTTATCACTGGCTGCAGTCATCTTCTGGTTAAAGTCATCACGCTTCGATGCAATTATTTCTTTCTGTTTCAGAGTGATCTTTGATTCGTTCCTTGCCTGTTTCCAGTCAATAATTGTCCACGAGAACCTTGCCCCGACTATATAATAATAATCAGACTGGTTTTCGAAAAAATTCAGTCCCGGATAAGAGTATCCTGCCTGTCCGTATAAAGAAACCATGGGCAATTTCTTAGAAGTCTGAAGTCTGGCAAGGTTCTCAATGCGCATATCTTCGGCATCGAAATAACGGTATTCAGGGCGGCCTGTTTTAACAGGTATCTCAACAGGTGAAACTTCAACGAAATTTGTTTCTTCAGTGAGATTAATGCCTGTGTATACAGCCAATGCAGCAATGACCTGATTGCGTGATTTAATGATTTCGATAATCTGCTGCTGAACAAAAAGCAATTCGGCATTCATCCTTTCAAGATCAGTGCCTTTAACAATGCCGTTATTAAAAGCAGTCTCCATTTCACTGACGCGCTTCTGCAGCAATTCCTCTTTGAGCCTGAGGATTTCCCTGTTTTTTGCGAGCAAAAGGGTGTTGAAATACAAATCTGCAATCTGTGAGTTGAGCTGATACAGATCTACTTCGATTTTGCCGGTTTCAGCAGTGAGACTGGCGATTTCCAGTTCCCTGCTTCGCTTTGCCAGACCTCCGTCAAAGATTTTTTGATTTGCTTCAATGCCTGTATTATACTGGAACCTGTCAATCTCCATGGTGCCCAAAGGTCCCATATTCACTGAAGTAGCATCACTCTGATACCATGCTTTACCATAAGCTGTAAGTGTCGGCAGCCAGGAAGCACCAACATTTGCTATTTTCAGGTCCGATATCTGGCTTACCACATCAAAATTACGAACTGCCGCAGCATTTTGATTGGCTGCAACAAGGCAACTCAGTAGTGTGATAGTATCAGTCTGAGAAAACAAAGGCTGCAGACTTACGATTAACAACAACATGAAAATCAATCGTTTCATAACGTTATTTTAAAGGGGTCAATGCATTGAATAAAAATTTTTTAATCTCTTCTTTCCTGCTTTCCAGGAAATTTTTCAGGAATGGTCTTATATGTTCAGGGGCCACTTTCTCAATCATAGGATACATGGCAAAAGGAAAAATGATGAGGCCCAGCATATTCAGAAATAAATGGACAGGATCGTAATCCCGGATCACACCTTTTTCAGCAGATTGCCGGAAATCCTCCAGAATGTTGCCATACACCGGTACCATATTTTCACTGAGAACGCCGGCAAACTTCAGAGGGTCATTATTCATTGCGTTGAGTACAAAAAGTGGGAGATAACGGTTTTCCAGCAGAATATCGCAATACACATCTACCACCGTACCGAGGCGGCCATAAATATCCATTTCTTTCCCGAAACTTAATGTAAGGCCTTCGGCAATTTTTTTTACCACGCCTTCGAAAATATGATCAAAAAGCTTTTCCTTGTTCCTGAAATAGTAATGCAGCAATGCCTTATTGATACCGGCTTCATCGGCAATTTCCTGCATACGGGCACCTGAAAGGCCTTTCTGTATAAACACCCTCCGGGCGGCCTCTACAATACGTTCTTCAGTAGTTGAATCTTTAACCATTTTATTTAACCAAATTATTTAACTATAAGGTTTAACCATTTGGTCAAATTTAGGACATATCTTTCTATTTTGCAAATAGAAATTTAAAAATTGCATGATTGCAGCCCAAACGATTGGTACAAGGTAATAACCGTTATTCGGGTGACATTTTCTCAGAATGATGTATATGACCTGGCATCTGCCATGAGACTCGCACAGAAATAGATTAAAAAATCAGCGAAAATCTGCGTTCTTTATTAGCGTAAATCTGCGAGAAATGTATCCACGCAAATGGGCGCAAAGAAGTAAGGGTTAATGGTAATTGGCAATTATCCTGAACCGGGCTAAGAGCGAGGGACCCAGTGCCCGGCACCCTTTAATACAATCTGCGGGAACTTTCTTTGCTTTTGCAGCCCCAGTACCCTGAGAGGCATAGCTGTCAAATTAAGGCTTCTCATATTGAAAGGTTATTCATTTTTTCCCTTCCTCAACAATGAACCCCAACTCCTTCGGGTGATCGGACACGAGCTGGTTTTTCTTCAGACGTCGCATCAGCCATACTGTCAAAATATCTGCTGAAGCTGCCCAGAAATAAAAGATGCCGAAACACATGAGAAGGGTATTGCCGGTGAAAAGGGCGCTTACAGCAGGCAGAAATCCCATAATAACGGCAGGTGCAAGAGCACCGGCAACAAACTGCCAGACCTTAAGTGGTTCGCTGCAATGACAATATGGTGTGAGGTATTCCCATTTAATTCCAAAACTGATGGACCTGAAACCTTTTTTAGCAAACAGGGCCCACGTAATTCCATGGAGCAGCTCATGAACAGCAACACCTCCCAAAATGAAAACGGTGAGGAATAAAAAAGAGCGGAAGCGAAGGGCTGTAAAGGCATTTTCACCCCATACCAGGTAAAAAGGAAGTCCAAAAAGCAAGATAAGTGGTATAATAAAGATCAATGCATAAACCTGAAGCTGATCAAGCTGCAGCGTAAAAACTTTCCGGCCTTTATCATCAGTAGTGATTACAGGTTTCATAAATTAAGAAAAGCAGAAGGAAAAATCAATAACCGATAATTTCAAAAGGAATATCGAGGTTTTCAGCAAATTCTTCTCCCAGGTCGAGCATATCCTCATCCTCCTCCTCATAATACCAAAGGATCTGGACTTTATGCCCTGCTTCATGGATCTCTTCGAGTTTAATGAGAATATCCTGGATTAATTTTGAAGTAGCCGTATTGAAATAAACATATTTGAAAACGAACTCTGTAACATCGTTCGGATTATCCTTATAGTCTTCAAGCCAGTCGATGAGCGGCTGGTAAAAACTGACAACATCTTCAGGCAGCGACCGGCCCGAGATTTCAAATACTCCGTTTTCAGGATCAAAAAGTACCTTCGGAGTGTCGTTTGTGGCTCTAATATCCAGAGCTTCCATATCTCTGAGATTATGGTTGTTAATAATTACGTTAAATTATAAAATATGTTCTGGAAGCTGTATATGTTTTGTTAACATTCATTACGATTTTACAGCTTAAGGATCTTTTGGCCGCAGTTAACACAATTACCCGAATCATTTAAGGAATCTATCCTTACCGAATAGCCAAGCCTTGAAACAATCCTTGATCCGCATGAAGGACAAAATGTATCCTGATATCCGCCCTCCGGAATATTTCCTATATACACATAGGAAAGTTTTTTCTTAGCTATCCCGGCAAATTCCCTGAGCTTAACAAAGGACGTAGCCGGCATGTTCATCTTATACCTGGGAAAGTACCTGGAAAGATGCAATGGTATATCAGCCCCGAGGTTTTCTTTTATCCAATCGGCCATCAGTAAGAATTCAGTATCCGAATCGTTGATTTCAGGGACTAACAGCAAAGTAAGTTCCAGATGTTTACCAGCCCGGACAATGATCTGCAGATTCGACAATACAGGCTTCAGGGTGGCATGGGCGAATTTTCTGTAACCTTGTTCGCTGAACGCTTTGATATCGATGTTAAATGCATCCGTAAATTCAAGCAGGTCTGTCAGGGGTTTTTCACTTACATATCCGTTGGAAACAATAACATTCTTTTTACCTGCAGCCCTTATTTCACGGGCAATATCAGCCATAAATTCATACCAGACAAAAGGCTCGTTGTAAGTATATGCCACACCAAGATTATCAGGTTTTTTAAGGGCCAGTTTAAGTATGTCCTCCACGGTAAGTTGCTGCAGCCGCGGGAAACCTGCTTTACCTGATTGTGAAATTTCATAATTCTGGCAACAGGCACAGCGGAAATTACATCCAAGACTGCCCAGCGAAAGTATTTCTTTTCCTGGATGAAAGTGATATAAAGGTTTCTTTTCAACAGGATCAAATTGCATGGCAGATAAGAGGCCGTACATATCTGCCTGCAGGCTTCCTTCCCTATTGGTCCTGACACGGCATATCCCCGATTTACCTGACGAAATCGTGCATTGATGAGGGCAGAGACTGCATAAAACTTTGCCATCATCAATTTTATTGTAATACCATGCTTCCAAAATATAAGCCCGGTTTAACTATAAAACCATTATACTTTAATATCCTTCAGTTCAATAGCAGAGAGAAAAGAGCCATTCAGATCATCATTATCATTCAAAGCGGGGAACAAAGCTCCGGGGAGCACATCTTCAACCGGATACCATGCATTGGGCCCGCCAAGATCTGTTTTAAGCCATCCCGGATCCAGACTGTATATCATAACACCGGTTCCCTTAAGTTTGAAAGAAATGTCGCGGGTAAGCTTATCAACTGCTGCTTTGGTAATACTATAGGGCAAGAGTTCAGTCTGGTCTTTTATTCCTGAAGTTAAATTGATTACCCTTCCAAAATTGCGATCAATCATTCCCGGAATGAAAGCTGCGCACAGATAATACATAGTGTAAACATTCACCTGAAAAGAATTTTCAAAAGCCTGTGGTTTGTGCTGCCAGATATCCTTCTCATAAGGGCACATGATGGCTGCATTATTATAAAGTATATCGATATTTCCGAACCTTTCATGAATTCCGGAGATCATTGTGTTAATGTTTTTGTTATCTGACAGATCACCATGTACCTCATCTGCCTTGACAGGGTATGATTCCAGCAGCTTCCTGGTGATGGCAGTGTGATTTTTTTGCCGGCCATGAATGATCACATCGCAACCTAATGATGCCAGCCCCAATGCAATCTGCTGTCCGATACCCCTTGACGAGCCTGTTATAAAAGCCCTCCTGCCTTTTAGTTTGTCTGTAGCCATCGTAAAACAGGAATTGAAATGAATGAGTGTGAAATATAATGAATTGAGCGATAAAAACTGCAATGAAATGTCAGTAGGACAGATAATTTTTTCAGGGATAGTTAAGGGGGCTTACCGATTTACCACAAAAAAGAATTCATACGCTTCCTGAAAATCCGCAAAATGCAACAGGTAAATGCTGTTTTTAACATATCGTACTATTTCCCAGGTGAGGAAACCTTATATTTTTCGGCGAAATCTTTCGATATGTAATTATCATAGCTTTCGCAAACATGCGAAGCAAATTCCACTGCCGTTGATATGATTTCTTCCCATGTTTTTTTGTCGAGACCGGCGAGGTCTTTTTGCCTTATGTTTTTTGTGAACAATGAATACACTATTCCCGCATTAAAATTATCTCCTGCCCCGATGGTGCTTTTAGCATCTATAATCCTTACATTGAACCGTTCCGACAAATGTGGAGTTCTCAGAAACACACCTTTGGTTGAAGAAGTAAACAGCAGATGATGGCATTTTTCCCTGATGGCCTTATAAGCTACATCTGCATTCCCTGCTCCAAAAATAAAAGAAAAGTCTTCATGCGAACCCCTCACTATTGAGGCGTACGAAATATTTTCTTCTATCATTCTATTTAATTTGCTTAGTTCGTGCAGGTGCTGCTTTCTGAAGTTAGGATCATAAATGATAATCGCATTGTTCTTTCTTGCATTCCTGATAAACTGCATGAGTTTGTCCCTGACTTCAAGCGTGACGGCGTAAAAAGAGCCAAACAACACAATATCACCGGCCCTTATCTCCGGAAAACCAATATTAAGCCTTTTCTCCGGGTAGATTTTATAAAAATCATAGCTTGCATCGCTGTTTTCATTAAGAAATGCCAGTGCAAGGGCAGATTTCCCGTCATAGTAACGGTATACATAATCCGTTGAAACATGGTTCTCTTTCAGGAAATTATCTATCAGGTTGCCAACCTCATCGAGTCCGTATTCTCCAATAAACTTAACGGGAAGCCCTAGTCTGCCCAGGGTTACTGCTGTATTAAGCGATGCGCCGCCGGCTTTTGCAGTAAATGGCTGATTGCCTTTTATAAGAATATCCAGAACAGTTTCTCCGATTGTATAAATATCAGGCATCTTTTCTTTCCTTTATCAGTTTCAACAACTCCTTGAATTCAGGGGTCCCTGATTCCCTGCATAGTTCAAACAGGATAGATTCATATGTGGTGATTACTGACCCTACATCGCGTAATCTCCAGAGTGCAACACGCTTATCGTTCTCTTTCGATGAACCAATGCAATCCTCCACAACTACAGGATTGAAATTATTGTATAACAAGTCTAATGTAGTTTGAAGAACACAAACATGGGCTTCCACGCCCATAATGATCACATTCCTTTTACCAATTCTGTTTAAAATACGGATGAAGGCAGGTTCGCGGTAACAGCTGAACTGATTCTTTTCGATATAGGTAAAATTGCCAATGGTTCTGTTTATTTCAGGTATGGTTTCGCCCAAACCTTTTGTATTCTGTTGTGTAACAACTAACGGGCAAAGGAAAATCTTCAAACCCTTTAAAAGGGTAAGTGAATTTACAATAATGATTTCTTTGTCAGCAATAGTCGGCATAAGTTTCTCCTGCATATCGATCACAAGACCGATGGTATTTTCCCGGTTAATCCTCATGGAAACAAAATTAATTAAACAAAAATCTACATATCAATTTTCATCTGTAATTTAAGAATAATTCCCGGACTGAAAGAATTTAGTTTTCAGTTCAGAATGTGTATAAAAAAAGTGAAACTCAAAAACGGCTTAAGGAAGGAGATAACGTGATGCAAAAAAGAGGCTGCCTTTCGTTTAAAAATCGGTGCACGATTTTCTTAAACCAGACGAAAGGCAGCACAGGTAGCAATTTGCCTAATCTCAGAAAAAATCTAAACTGAATCCTAAATAGATATGATTCATTAACGGGTTCATCTTAATTCCGCGTAATTCCGTACTATTTTCCGTGTTCAATTCCTGTCCGATTATATAGTCATGATCCAGGACATCATTGAAAAGTTTTTCAGCTTTATAACCTATTGTAAACCAGCCAAATCGAAATTCTGCGCCAAGGATACCACCCACCGCGTTTGGCACAATTTCATCATCAAGTAAATAAATGGCATCACCATTCCGGGTGCATCTTGCAGCCTCTAAAGTATGTTCAAGAAAAAATCCAGCATTTAAAGAGAACACAAGCTTTCCCGGCCTGGCGCCAAACTGAAGCTGATCTATAACTGCAAACTTCAGAGCTTCCCTTTTTATCAATCCACTGACGTTATACTGGTTTATTGCACCTTCAGCTGACATATAGTCAGAATAGTTTTCAAAAAAGACGTTTTCCTTCTGAAGTCCGGCAGAGAACTGTAATGCATTTCTGCCCGATTCATTATGAAACCGTATAAAACCATTTTGCGTCACGCGCGAAATTGATTGATTGTAATCTGCCGTTATTTGGTCGAAAGTACTTCCTCCAACGTCCAGATTGTATCCAAATCCGCACCCGGGAGATGAAAGTGCCGGAAAAAGGATACTTAAAAAGCATGATATTAAACCAAACAGTTTCATAAGGCCTATTTATTTATCTGTATTGATTTTATCCTGACATTATCACGTCCTTCCGACCGGGTATGGTCTTTTACATATTTCCACACAAGATTATGGGTGCCGGGATAAAACGTTTTACTGAATGTTACCCATCCGCTTTCACCGCTTGTACGGTCGATTTCAACGAAATCATCAGCAAAGAATGAGAAGTAATCATAACTTTCCTCCGAGCTGACGTTGAATTCAAATGAAAGGACCACTGTTTCTGCATTCACAAGCTGAGCTTCCATCTGTGTCGATTGCAGGTGAGATATCTCAGGACTTGTATAAATACCACTGTCTGCAGGCCAGGGAACAAGAACATTTAAATGATTGACCAGATATTCATCAAGCTCATCAATATGAACAGTTGATGAATATGCAAATTTCTTCACAGCTGTACGTGCAAAATCGATTACCTTCAGTGTATCATAATCATAAGATACGGCATAAGCTGGTGAAGTTTTACCCGGTTCGATTGTAAGGCCAAGAAATTCCTCATCCTGTGAAAATAGCCCCAGCACGAGGTCGGAATTGTTAATCACCTGTATGGTTTTTTTAAGCACTCCCGAACGCAGAATGGTTTCTTCATCCTGCATCACCTGAACATTGGTGAATTGGTCCTGCTCATTTCCGGCCAGGTTTTTAGTTGAAATATTGTATTTCGCTACAGGGATCAAAAACGTTGTCTGGCTGTGCGAAGGTATGCTCGATAAACCTTGAGGTGAACCATCAACAACAGCGATATCTTCAATGAGTTTCCCGCCAGCAAAAACATTGATAACAAAATCGTTTTCGTTGACCATGGTGATTTCACCGTATTTACCGATGGTGCTGTAATAAACCGGTATTTCAATATTGGCATCACGGTGATACTCGTTGATTACGATCTCGGGTTGTTCACTCCAGCCAATATCCGTAATATCAGCAGATGATGAATTGGGGTCAGAATACCAGTAATGATAGTAAAGATAATGGACACCATAATCGATACTAACCTTCTTGTCGGTAATTCCGGGTTGCAATGAAGCAAGCTTTGCACCGGACTTGCTGTTCAGAAGAATATCGACCTGGTATATTACAGGATGGCCATATTCATCAATATCAGGATATGTTATCAGAAGGGTCCCCGTACCGGCATAATCATCGGCACCGGTAATAAGCCATGTGGCCCTTTCGTCTGGTTCCGTGGAGTTTGATAACGCCACCCGCCACTGCCGGTATACCTTTGAAAGGTCAGGACTATACTGATTCCCTGCATCTCCGGCTTTCCAAATCTGAAGCAAAATTACCGACAACTCAGGATTCGGTATATATACCAGGAAATCGCTTGTGTCATCAGGGATACAAGTAACAAATGTATTTGAAGAAAACTCTTTTGCAGTATAATCTCTGTATAGGTAGAGCACTTCACCCGTGTGGTTGTTAATTACTAGATTACCTTCGTATGCTTCATCGCAGTCAGAATCAGGATCATCAATCGGGTCCTCTTCATAATAACAGGAACCATCATCTATATCTGCCTCCCAATCGTAATTCAATGCCTCCCGGTCGGTACAGCCATACCTATCCCGGTCGCACCGGATGCAAAATACCGCCAACAGCATAAGGAAAAAGATCATTTTGATTTTTGCGGTTCTCATAGTTATTGGTTTTAAGGCTGTTAAATAATTTCTCATTGATTGTATGTTTAGTCTCCTTCCGGATATCCGGAACTCAGGAGAAAAGCCGCCTCACAGCAACAGGGCCGTGAGGCAACCATTTATAAATTTAGCTATTAAAACCACCCTATGACTTCTTCTGCAGCTGCAGTATCAGCAGGTGGTATTTCAGGCACGTCGATTACATCAACATCACCGTCAACAATCCATTCAACTGTTGAATCAACAATCACTTTAACGGTAGCTTGCTCAATAGTGCTTCCATTTGTCAGATGTTTTGCACTCAGGATAAAATCATCTTCAGTGACTCCTTCACCATAAATAGGCATGATAAAGGTATAGGACCCGTTATGGTAAATGGTAGATAGATTTTCCGGCAGGCCATTTTCGAGGAAGCACACGTCTTCGATAAGTTTATCACCTGCATAAATCTGAACAGGCTCAGGCGTGCGGTTGGTAATTGTGAGGCTTCCGTATTTCATACCGGTGCTCTGTGCTGCACCCAGATGAGGAACAATAAGAGTGATATCCTTTCTGTTCTCATTCAGGACCAGCCAAACAGGATATTCTTCACCATCGATAATCTCAGATTCAATCCATCCCAGCTCTTCAAAACCTTCGTTTGTATTTTGATCTGAGAACCAGTACAGATAATGAAGGGTATAATTACCGTAGTCCACACCAATTTTCTTATCCTGCTGACCGGGCATGAGGCTCATGATCTTTGCCCCTGTGCGGCTGTTCAGGTATAAATCAACAAATTCGTCGGTGCCGCCGTAATAAGATACATTAACTGTTGCTACGTTTGTATACTGCGTAGCGCCGCTGATATGCCATGTAGCACGTTCTTCAATCCCGGTAGAATTTGACAGGGGAACCAGCCATTTCTTAAATACTTTAGACGGGTCCGGATTGTTAGGATCAAGCATTACATCGTCCCAGAGGTACAGGTCGAGTTGCACGGTACCTTCGTTAGGATTGGGCACATTAACAAGAAAGTCGGTGGCAGATGCAGGGATCTTCTTGACAATATACTCGTCTTTATAAAGAACCAATCTTTCGTCGGAGTTATTGATTATTAAAAGGTTTCCACTGGGATCAGGTTCATCAGGAACGAATTCCTTTGGAGGATCTTCCTGAATAAACTCACAAGACCACAGGAAGATTAATGACAAAAACATTAAATAAAATACTCTTTTCATGATTTTAAGATTTAAGGTTTACCACATAATTATTTTTATGATAAAAAAAACCAGATAAAAAGCTTTTAAAATAAAATGAAGAACAGCTGAAAAGAAGCGACTGATCGGGTATGGTTTCAAGCAAAAAACACTTATACTCATGGGTCAAAAGGTTTGTTGTTTGATCAATCCCTGAATTAAAGCGGGATTAGCAATCACATCTAAAAAGGACAAAAAGAAATTTTTTGGGTTGCACCGGGAAGGATAAAATGATGAAAAGTTGACAATTCAGTTAAAGATCCAATGATTTTACTGATCTACAACTTAGGGCCTTATTTGCCCATTGGCACAAATCTTTGCTGTACTTTTTTTTTAGTAATGTATTTACTAAATGACTATCTTGCGCCGTTTTTATGGTAGTATTGAATTAAAAATTAATAATAAAATGTACCATATATTTTCAAAATTACTGGTTCCATTATGCTTGATCATTTCTATTCTTTTTTTACAAAGCAGTTGTAAAAAGGATAAGTGTACCACTCCTCATATTGATTCTGTTACAGCATTTGAAGGATCGAAGAAAGTGGATCAACTCGTACCATACAGCTATTATACCATTCATGGGGTTAATCTTATCGAAACAGAGAAAGTAATTTTAAATAAACTAGAGATCATTGATATTTATCTTGTGAGAAATACAGATACCACGGTATCTTTCTATATGCCCAATATGTCCTCAAACTCTACCCTCTCAATAACTTACCGTGACAGTTTAAGACTTGTAAAAGAATGTGGCGTGGAATTGATACCAATAAATATACTTCCGCCCACACCGGCTATTACAAAAATAAGTAACGAATATGCGGTACCCGGAGATGAAATCCTGCTGAGAGGAGTTTACTTTGAAGCATTGACAAAAGTATTGTTCCCAATGGACACAACAGGAGTAGAAGGGGAAATACTCCCGGGCTATTCTTCCGACAGTTGTGTAGTAAGGGTGCCCGAGGGGGCCGAATCAGGTAAAATTGTTCTGGTATCAGAAAGTGGTAAAGGTGTATCAGCCTATGGAATAGATTACAGGCCTGCAACAGGTTTAATAGGTAATTTTGATGATGTGGACACATGGGATGGATGGGGTGGACAGGTAATCGATAATGCCAGTGGTATACCCCCAGCTAACGGATATTATTATGCCGGGGAAGGTGCGGATATTTCAGCAGGTCCCGATTCACTGCCTGAACTAATTTTACCCATAAGTATGTTCGAAATGCCTGTTTTCAGCGGACATCTTACGGCAGATTATTTCGGTCTTGAATTCGAAATTTATTCAAAATACCCTTGGCAGCAAGGCTATTATACAATAGAATTAGGCCAGAAAAATGGTAACGACCTTATCTTTGCCTATACCTGCGATTACAAACCCTGGAATGACTCTATCTACAATGGCAATTTCACAACAACTAACTGGGAAACTCACAGCATATCACTTTCAGAATTCCGGTTAAAGAAAAATTCATCAATCCCGATCCAGAGTTATTCCCAGATAAGGTATGCGAACTATATGATCTGGCAATTCAAATACCCTGAAGTAACAGGAGATATTGAAACCATACAATATTTCCAGGTTGCACTTGATAATTTAAGGATATCACAGATCAAAGCTGAATAAGAGGTACTGTCCTAACAGAATTTAGGATGTAGGGTACTGTAAAGTGGGTGGTGGTTTTCAGGGACTTATAAGTATTATGCATGGATAGTGTTGAGAAGTGATTGAACAACCCTTGCCCATGGGATATAGGCATTTTCAGTAAGATGCACGCCGTCGTCTGTATACTCATCACGCAGGTCGCCATTTCTGCAGAGTAACGGCCTCAGGTCAAGAAATTTAAAATTACGCTCCAGGCAAAAATCCTGCATTTTTTGGTTCACCCAGTCGATTTCGCTATTTATCTCCTTATTTCCCAGCATATATAAGAGCGTCTGATATACCGGAATAACATCATGAGAATGAAGGTAGTTCAGGATATCTTTATTATTGGCAAGTATACTCTCCGCGGATCTGCCCCAGGAAAAATCGTTGATACCTGCCATATAGAAACAAACAGAATATTCATTTCGGGGAACTATGTCCCTGACAAGTTGGGCAAGCTGGCTGGTAGTCCATCCCGACATCCCATAATTATCCACATTACCAGACCCGGCCAATGTATCCCAATTTCCTGCATTGGTAATTGAATCCCCGAGCATAAGTATCTTCATATAA
>Ga0123335_1004189_pt1 | contig 19006 bp, 13 predicted proteins | sample BiotimSIPDNA_2_FD_89707 | JGI IMG/M metagenome (GOLD analysis project Ga0123335, IMG submission 89707) | Anaerobic biogas reactor microbial communites from Washington, USA - Biogas_R2 time_0 SIP DNA | ecosystem: Engineered > Bioreactor > Anaerobic > Unclassified | place: Washington, USA...
CAGCTGTACCGTTGCGCTGTTACGGGAAACGGTGCCTATCCACGATTTTTCTGGGCTGTTGTTTTTCGGTGTTACTTGATCCTGTAAGCCGTAGCCGATCACTGTTAGCTCTGTATTCTGCAGTAGAGTTTCTGTGAATCCGACCGTTGGCAATGCGGCGAATTCTGTGACGTCGCTTACGGGTTGGTCAAGTACGATTAATCCGATGTCGCTTGTTTGGAATTCCTGGTTTCCTGCTAAAGTCGGATAGTAGCCAGGGTAAGCGACTGGGTTGCCGTTGTAGATTGTTTCGGCGCCATAGTAAACGACTTGTCCGCCTTCAATTTTGTAGCTTATTGGGCCTTGGTCAAAGCAGACGCTGACTGCCTGTGCACCGACTAGGCTGTGTCCAGCGGTTATCATAACTGTTGGGCTAATGAGGAAGCCGCTGCAGTAGCCGAAGGGTTGTGTTCTTTCGGTGTCTGCAAAGAGGACTACTACGCCCACGTAGGGTGTAGTGTCAGGTTGTGTGTTTCCTGTTATTGCGGTTGCTGTTGTAGTTAATGTTGCGGATAGGGTTATTGCGATTATAAGTGTGAATGTGATTAGTTTGTTTGTTTTCATTTTTAGCCCCTCAACTATTAATCGATTAAGTTCGTAATAGCTTGTATCATGAGTCATAATATATAAGGCTATTGTATTGCTGATACTCTTTACAGAACTAAATAACACAAAAACACAACACCAAACAACAGCGGATATCAAGCGGCAAGCAAAAGTCTTAATAGCCTAAGCCCTAATCTGTGGGATTCATGAGCCAAACCAAGCAAATGGAGCAGAAATGGCAGCAGCGATGGGAAGCTGCACACCTCTTCGAAGCCGACCCTGACCCCAAACGCGAAAAAAAACTCGTTACATTCCCATTCCCATACATGAATGGCCCGTTACACGTCGGACACACATTCACAGCCAGCCGAGTGGACGCTTATGCACGGTTCAAACGCATGCAAGGCTACAACGTGCTCTGGCCCTGGAGCTGGCACTGGACGGGGCAGCCGCTGCTTGGAGCAAGTCAACGCGTCGCAAGAGGCGACCAGGCATTCATTAAGGTACTGCGTGAAGTCGACGGAGTGCCTGAAGGTGAATTACAGAAATTTGTTGACCCATTCTATATGGCTCAGTACTACACTAACGAGGGCCGAAACGCAGTTAAAAGCATAGGTTTCTCGGTTGACTGGCGCCGAGAATTCACCACGGTTATGCCGACTTTCCAGAAGTTCATTGAGTGGCAGTACAAGAACCTTAAAGAGAAAGGCTACGTCACCCGCGGCACACATCCAGTTGTCTGGTGCCCAAAAGACCAGTCTCCAACAGGCGATCATGATCGTCAATCTGGCGAAGGCGTAACCCCTGAAGAGTACACGCTAATCAAGTACAAACTTGATGACCAAACCTATCTGCCAGCCGCGACTTTCCGCCCCGAAACCATCTACGGCATCACTAACATGTGGATTAACCCAGACGCCACCTACGTTGAAGCAGACGTCAACGGTGAATGCTGGATAGTCAGCGAGGAAGCAGCAGAGAAACTTAAAGAGCAGGAACGCAAAGTCACGGTTAAACGCAGCTTCAAAGGCGCCGAACTCGTCGGAAAATACTTCGAGAACCCAGTTACGGGATTAAAGTTTCCGATTTTGCCCGGCTGGTTCGTTAACCCAAAAATCGCTACAGGCGTAGTCTACAGTGTCCCCGCACATGCACCATACGATTATTTGGCGCTCCGTGACTTACAACAGAAGCCTGAGGTTTTAGCGCAATTCGGCATCGATCCAGAGATGGTTAAAGCCATCAAACCGGTTTCGATCATCAAAATAGATGGCTTCGGCGATTACCCCGCAATCGAAATAGTTGAGCAGATGAAACTTAAAGACCAAAACGACCCCAAAGGCGAAGAAGCCACCAACGAAATCTACAAAAAAGAATTCCACAGCGGCAAACTAAAAGACAACTGCGGCCCCTATGCAGGCAAATCCATCCGTGAAGCCAAAGACATCCTGATCGGCGACTTCAAAAAGAGCGGCGTTTTCGAAAGCATGTTTGACCTCAAAAGCCCTGTTGTCTGTCGCTGTATGACTCAGTGTATAGTAAAGATTCTCTCAGACCAGTGGTTCCTAAACTACTCTGACCCGCAGTGGAAGAAGCTGGCACATCATGCAATAGATCAGATGAGGATCTACCCGGAAGTAGCTAAACCCTGGTTTAACACGGTTATCGACTGGCTCCGCGAATGGGCATGCGCACGCACCACCGGCTTCGGAACGCCGTTGCCGTGGGGTAAAGGCTGGATAATCGAGACACTAAGTGACTCCACAGTCTATATGGCGTTCTACACAATCAACAAGCACATAAAACAGAACAAGATCAAACCCGAATCATTAACCCCCGAAGTCTTCGACTACATATACCTAAGCAAAGGTGAACCTGAGGAAATCGGCGCAATAGTAGGCATAAACCCGGAGCTCCTGGAAGCAATGCATAACGAGTTCCAATACTGGTACCCGCTGGACTTCCGAAACAGCGCCAAAGAACTGGTGCCAAACCACCTGAGCTTCTGCATATTCCACCACGCCGCCCTATTCCCTCGCCAGTACTGGCCACGCGCCATCGGCGTCAACGGCATGCTAATGGTTGAAGGCCAAGGTATGCACAAGAGCAAAGGCAACTTCATCACCATGAAGGGCGCAGTCGAGAAGTACGGCGCAGACGCCACCCGCTGCGGACTCCTGCTCGGGGCGGAAGGTATGGATGACCCGGACTGGAGAGCCGATAACGTAAACGACCTCAAAAACAAGTTCGACGCCCTCATAGGCTTCGCAGGCAACATCATCGCAACCGCCAAAAACGACGACAACACAGCACTCGAAAGATGGCTAGTCAGCCGCATGCAGCAGCGAGCAAAAGAAGTAACAACCGCACTGGACGAGCTAAAAACCCGAACTGCGCTGCAGACTGCACTGTTTGAGACATGGAATGACCTGCGCTGGTACATCCAACGTAAAGGTAACACTAACGCCAAGGCTCTAGGCGACGCAGTTAAGGACTGGCTGAAGATGCTTGCACCTTTTGCGCCCTTCATGACCGAGGAGCTGTGGAGCCAAACAGGCGAAGAAGGCTTTATCAGCGTCGCGAAGTGGCCAACTTACGATCCAGCTAAGGTGGATGCAGTCGCAGAGGAACAAGAGAACCTCGTTACCGACGTAATGGGCGACACCAACAACATCCTGAAAGCCATGAAGATCGCCCCCAAAAAGATCGTCTACTATACTGCGGCAGCATGGAAGTGGCAGGTTTACCTCAAAATCGTAGAAAAAACGCTTTCAGGCGAAGCTAAAATTAACGAGTTGATGAAGGAATTCGCTTCTGACCCTGCACTTAAGTCTCATATGAAAGACATCGCCCCTATGGTGCCAAAAGTCATGAAGACGTTGACTAAAGTTTCTGGTGACCGCAAAGCGAACATGGTAAAGATCGGTGAAGTCAGCGAAAAAGACATCATCGCAGGCGCGGCAGAATTCTATAAGGACCGCTTCAACGCAGAAATCAAAGTCTACAGCGAATCAGATGCGGAGCGTTTTGATCCTAAAAGCAGAGCTGCTATGGCGATGCCGTATCAACCGGCAATCTACATTGAATAAGCTGCCCTGCTTTCCTTTTTTATTTTCTTATTTTGGTTAAGGTTTAAATCACTCCATCAGCGTCTGCATATGAAAAGCTGATTGAAATGAACTTCTGCAAAGACATTCCCACAGGCGACAACCCTCCTCAACTCTTAAACATGGTTATCGAAGTTACAAGCGGCTCACGCGACAAATACGAGTACAGTATAGACTGGGAAGCCTTCGTGCTAGACAGAATAATACCCTCATCTGTAGTTTTCCCTGTAGAGTACGGGTTTGTTCCCCAAACATGGTCCGAAGACGGCGACCCCTTAGATATAATGGTACTAAGTTATGCGCCTCTTACTACTGGTTGTATCGTTAAGGTCCGCGTTATAGGTGCACTTGTTATCGAAGACGAGGAGGGTCTTGATACAAAGATTCTCTCTGTTTTGGTTAACGATGCTCGCTTTGAGGGTTATCATGATATTACTGATGTTCATAAGCACCGTTTAGTTGAGATTCAGGAGTTCTTTGAAACCTACAAGCGGCTTGAGCCTCATAAATGGGTTAAAGTGCGTGAATGGAAGAATGCAGAGCAAGCTGGCGAAGTTATAAAGTGCGCTATGGAACGTTACCACAAGTTAAGTAATAAACTGCCTGCAAAGCACGCAAAATCCGAATCTGCCTAATTAATATAAAAAAGAGAAGAAGACCTTCCTTTTATTTCATAACGTTTGTGACTACTAGCCGCCACTCTGCATTGTAGATGCCGATTGTAGCCCAGTAGGCTTGTTTTGTTACGGTTTGGTTTGTGTTATCGTAGTTGAAGTACTCGTATGTGCCATAGCCCGCTGCTTCGTTGACCATCTGATGCGCAAATGTTTGTAGCGATGCCCATGTGGAGGTAGTTGGGTCGGTGAATAGGTTTGTGCCGATTTCCGACGGGTTAACTTCATAGATCATTGTGCCTTTGGTATCAGATGCCCAAATCATGTATGGTGTTCCTTTGCATACTTCTGTTGCTGTGGCGCTGATTAGGGCGCTTTGGTCAAATGCCAAGCTTATGGAGCCAATCATTTCATTGTTTGAGTTGAATATTGGAGCCATTATTACTGAACCGTAGACGCCTTCAGTTAGCATGTAAGGCCCTGATAGTACTGTTTGTATGGGGTCTGTTGAGGTTGTGAACATGCTGTAGGGGAATTCTGTTTGAGTACATTCTAGGTTTTGATATTTCACGGGTTCTATAGTTATGAATACGCAGGCAAGGTTTAATGTGCTTGCATCGATAATGCAAGGGTTAGATTGGGTAAGATCCGCAAGAATTTGGCGTGCATGGTCGCCTACTAAGCCAGTTGCACTTAGTTGTTTGCTTGCCGCTGCTACGTCATCGCTAAGCGTTTTTAGTTGTGCGTTTAATTCAACTTGGGCTTGGGTGAGGAGTGTTGTCATTTCAAGTCTAGTAGCCTCTTTAGTGTTGTCAGGGCTGTTTTGTGTTGCTTGGTATGCTGTGAAACCTAAGGAAACTATTAGGGCAGCTATTAGCGCGATTATTATTAGTGAGGTTTGTTTCATTTTTTTATCTACCTAACGTTTGGTTACTATGGATAATTTGTTACTTATAAGCTGTTAAACACCCGTTGTATCAGCCCAATACAAAGCAATGTATTAAATAGAACAAATATATGTCATTTTGGCGCATATTTGTCGCAAAATATATTACTTGCCTAGCACTATTGGGTATTTGCAGGTTAAGGAGCAAGCTTTAGAAGCAATGCACTGAGGCAAAGATGCACCCCAAAGAAAACAGCGAAAAATTGGGGTGCGAAAAAGACTTCGCCTCACTGGGCTGAACCGTTGCTTAATGTTGAAGCATCTAGGCTTTGATGCTCCGGATCCAAAGCGGCGAAGGAATCCGGCTGCGAAACAGACAGCGCTTAGGTGGGCCGTATCAACAATAGGGCTTAGACTTGACCTGCACTGATAGTATAGTGGAAAAAAGATTTGATTGGATAAGCCAAAAAAATTCCTTATTCCACCTTTTTTTGTTTCAAACAACCAAGTTTTTTAAAGCTATTTCTCCTCAAAGAACAGATTTGTCATGCCACCTTTCCGCATATTAGGCGCCATTAGAAACGCTATGCAGAAACCTATAGAAAGTAGAATAGCCTGAGCCGATATAGTGCACTAAACGCACCCGTTTTTCTGCTTTAACATTAGATCAAATTCTTTTAATTAGAAGAAGAGAATTCAGTCCTACTACTTCATCTTCCTTAACTTTTTGTAAAAACAGCCCTTTTTGGTTCTGCAGCTGGTTTGGGTTTCTGGTTGGTTGTGGGCTTTGCACAAGCAAGAGCAGACGAAACAACTGTTTTTTGATCTACTGATAAATAAGGGAGTGGAGGCACCCTGAGACAGGTAGGTCCTCAATCCACGAATGGACTTTTAACCCCACTCGATACAGTGGAAGGTTGTTTTCTAGCCTTGCGAAGTCTACTTTGCAAGCATTGCGCTGACTTTGCAAGATGCGTTAACAGGGTTTTCAAAAACGAATAAAATTGATCCAACGTCTGGTTGGGCCTAAGAAATTCAGGAAGAGAGAGATAAGTGAAGACCAACCTATTGAGGAAATCAGCGATATTTAAGAAACACGCTAAACCTCTCACTGTATGCATAATAGTAATCGTTGCTGTTTCAATGATGTCACTTCTATTAACCACACAGGGAGCAACCGCAAACCTATCTAGCGGTGTATGGATCAACCAAGCTCACTATAACACCGGTGACATGGGACCATACGATATACCCTACACCCTTGGAGCGACAAGCGCAAGCAGCATACCGAACATAGACAATTGCTACCTGCCGGCAGAAATTTTCCGTGGCTACAGCAGATGGGACGCAAACGGCGGCTACTTTGACCTGCAGAACACGCCATACCTAAGCTTTGATATCTGGGTTGACAGAGTCATACAGATCGAAGTCGGCTTGGTAGATACATCAAACGGATGGACAGGCGGATATAATACACTCATCGCCGACACATATCACAACGGACAAGCCAACACTCCACCATACAGCAGCCTATATGGCGTAACCACAATCAAATCAGCAGACGGCGCATGGATCATAATGGTAGGTCCAAGTGATAAAAGCACGACTCACTACACAATCGACATGCGAACCCTCGGATGCAACCTCGGCCGCGTTGGACAAATTATCTTTGACTTCACAGCAAACCACCAAAACGACATCCACTGGAAAATCTCAAACGTAGTAGTGTCAAGCGACACAGCAGCCTCAAACCCGGCTCCAACCGTAACTCCAATGCCAACGTTAGCTCCAACCATTACACCGTCACCAACAGCGGCACCGACAGCTACACCGAAACCTACGGTAGCGCCAACCGCAACACCTACAGCCACTCCAAATCCAACAGCAACCGTAACCCCAACACCTGAACCGACAGTTACAGCAACCCCAGCACCAACCGCAGCCCGCACAACAACACCTGAACCAACCGTAACTCCAACACAGCAGCCAACAAACACACCAACCTCAACACCCAAACCAACCACAACACCAAATGTAGCACCAACAAACCCGCCTCAAACCAGCACGAACCCAATACCGACACCAAATACGCCAATCACTCAAAGCCAGCCATCAGTCGCTCACCACCGCTTCTGGTGGTGGACCCACTTAAACTGGCCCCACTTCTGGTTCCACAGAATATTCTAAACAACCTAACCCTTTCTTTCTTAGTAAGAACAACTGAAAAGCAGAAAACGGTTACATCCATTTTGATTTGTTAAAGTAACCGAGTTTACCCGCAACAGTGTAAATCAAATATCTATCAAGCGAATAGTACTTTTTGCAGTAATGACACATCGAGAGGCTAGGCTGTTTAGACCTAAATTTTTTAACAAGCGCTTCATAGGGTGTATCTAAAAGGTTACCCAGCGTATACTCTAGTTTGAAATCCATATCACATGTTTGCACCCGCCCATCAGGCATAATAACAAACTGTGGATTGGCGGTTTTGCGGCAGAATCCAACCTTACGAGGTTTTGGCAGTATACCTCTGCATAGGTTTTCCCGTTCGTTACTGATGAACAGGTCATTCATTGTGATATACTGAATGTTAGGTATTCCCTGCATTATACGGAAAACGTTTTCTTTGTACTCGTCGGTTAAACTGAAATTTGAGTATCTGCCATCCGGTAAATGTAGCACAAACCCCTCGTACTTTAAGGCAAGCATGTCCTTAACTGTCTGGTTAGATGCGCCCTGCAGTGTTGTCGCAACATGGATTCTGTAGCCTTCCTTCAAGGCATGCTTTGCCATGTCAGTAAATGAGGGATTAACGCATGGTTCGCAAAAGCCGGAAAAATCAATCATTACCTTCTTTGGAATGTTGCTCAGCATGGTTTTGAAGCTGTTGAGGCTCATCATACGTGTGGCTTTGCCATAGTTTCTAACCAACACCTCCTGTGGGCAATATTTGTGGCAGTTAACAGGACAGCCTATTGCCAGTGTAAACTCGACATATTCGCTTGAATAAAAATTATTAGCGCGGTCGCCAGCACTCATTTGTTCGGAGCCCATAAAACCATCTCGCTGTTTGAAATCCTAAAAAGTTACCAATATTATCAACACAACGTTAACTATTAAATTTTATTAAAATTTCAAAGACCCATAGGTATTACAGCATTCAGTAAATAAAAACAAGGAAAACTGCGAGTACGAAGACGCAGAATTACTTGTGTTTCAGCATATTCTCAAGAAACGGCTTCAACTTCACGTTTTCAGTCTGAATCTTCTCTTTACCAAGCGCCCTGCGCTGGCCATCGATTTCTTTGATGACTTCAGCGTAGTGGATGCCTTCCGCTGCTGAAACATATTCAACTCTGAACCGTTCTGGGCTTAATCCAAGCTTGGTTAGCGTCGCTTTTAGTGCGTCAGTTCTATCCTTCATCTTGTAATTGCCGTTGATGTAGTGGCAGTCGTATGGCAAGTGGCATGCACCAACCAGTACTGCGCCTGCACCTAACCGCAAAGCTTCCAAGATGAATTCTCGGCTCACTCTTCCGCTACACATGACGCGGATTGCTCGTACACTTGCGGGGTAATCGCATCTGCTTGTTCCAGCTAAGTCTGCTCCAGCGTAGCTGCACCAGTTACAGAGAAACGCCAAAATCTTCTCTTCAGGCTTATCCTGCAGTGCGGCTTTTATCTGTGCCAGGATTTGGGCGTCTGTGAAGTGCATCTGGGTTATCGCGTGTGATGGGCATTCGGCGACGCATGTTCCGCAGCCATGGCAGCTAGCCGTGATGACGGTGGCGGGTTGACCTTTTTCTTGGCGGATTGCACCATATGGACATTTGGAGACGCAGATGCCGCAGCGTTTGCATTTCTCTTCGTCAACAATGCTGATGATTGGCTCAATTTTCCATTTTGGTTTGCTGATGACTGTGGCTGCGCGTGAAGCTGCACCAGATCCCTGCGAGACACTGTAGGGGATGTCTTTTAGTCCTGCGCATGCTCCGGCGAAGAATATGCCGTCAGTCGGTGCGTCGAGGGGTTTTAGTTTGGGGTGTGCTTCCATGAAGAATCCGTCGGCGTCGCGGCTGAGGTTTAGGATGCGGGCGACTTCCTCTGAGCCCTTTTTGGGTATTGAGGCTGTTGCGAGCACGACCATGTCTGCTTCGATTTCGATGGGTTGGCCGAGCAGTGAGTCTTCGCTGTGCACGGTTAGGTTGTGGGTGGCTGGGTCTTCGTCTATTCGGCTGACTCTGCCGCGGATAAAGTTGACGCTTCGCTCGCGTGCTCGGTCATAGAATTCCTCATAGCCCTTGCTGGGGCTGCGTATGTCCATGTAGAAAACGTAGACTTCGATGTTTTCTTTGTACTTCTCTTTGAGTTGCACGACGTGTTTTAGCGTGTACATGCAGCAGTAGTTGCTACAGTACGGGTAATGCTCTTTGTCGCGGCTGCCGACGCACTGGATAAACGCGATGCGGCGTGGTTTTTGCCCGTCGGACTGGCGGATGACTTTACCGCCGGTCGGACCTGCTGCAAGGATTAGGCGCTCGAACTCCATGCTTGTAACCACGTTGGGATACTTACCGTAGCCCAACAGCGGCATATCATATGGCAGATAAATGTCAAAACCTGTTGAGACGACAATTGCGCCAACATCAATTTCTACTTCTTCGGGCTGCTGGTCAAAGTCAATGGCGTCACGTGCACCGCAGACATCGATGCATTTGAAGCATTCAATACAGTAGTCCTTGTTGATGCTATAAACAAGCGGAACGGTCTGGTCGAATGGCACGCTGATGGCTTTGCGTGTGCCAAGATTTAGATCCCACTCGTTTGGGTACTCGATTGGGCAGGCGTCTTTGCATTCGCCGCACCCCGTACACTTCTCTGCAATCACGTATCGGGGGTTCTTTCTGATTTTCACCTTAAAATTGCCAACATAACCATCGCATTTAACGAGCTCACTATTAGCAAATATCGTAATGTTTGGGTGGCGTGCGCAATCCACCATTTTTGGGCCTTCGATGCAGATGCTGCAGTCAAGGGTTGGGAAGGTCTTGTCGAGCGCTGCCATGTGGCCGCCGATGCTCTGGCTATTCTCGAGCATGTAAACTTTGTAGCCCTGCTCTGCTAGGTCGAGGGCCGCATTTATGCCGGCGATTCCTCCACCGACGACTAGTGCTTTATTGGTGACTGGAACTTCGATTGTCTGCAGCGGCTGCATTAATCTGACTTTGGCGACTGCCATTCTGACGGCGTCTTTGGCGCGTTCTGTTGCCGCGGCTGGGTCGTTTTGGTGGCACCATGAGGCGAATTCGCGGATGTTTGCCATTTCATAGAGGAAGCTGTTGAGGCCTGCTTCGGCGACTGTGCGTCTGAATGTGGCTTCGTGCATTCGCGGGCTGCAGGCGGCGACTACGATGCGGTTCAGGTTCTGGGTCTGGATGGCTTTTCGGATTTCTTCCTGTCCGGGGTCAGCGCAGGTGTAGCGGTTTTCTTTAACGAATACAACGTCTGGCAGGGTCTTTGCGTATTCAGAGACTGCATGCACGTCTACTGTGCCGGCGATGTTGAGTCCGCAGTGGCAAACGAAAACGCCGACTCGTAGCTCTTGAGGTTTAGTCGATTCTTGTGCGTTCATTCTTCTTCATTTCCTCTACGATAAAGCGCTTATCAACAATTTTGCGCCTGATTTGAGCTGCCTGCGCGGTGAATTCTTTTGCCGCATAATCGGGGCTTGTTATGCGTTCAAGCGTCTTGTTCCATGCACCTGAATGCACCTGTGAATGCAGAACCTTTGTGCGTTCAAGTGTCAACGCTTGGGGTTCGGGGCAAACGTTTGCGCATGCGCCGCAGAAGCTGCAGGTTTGGTCATTTAAGTGGACTTTGCCATCGGAGCCGATTGTTAATGTGCCAGTTATTGGGCAGACGTCGGCGCAGTCGTGGCAGCCTTCGGGGCACTTCTGCTTCTTTATTTTTATTTTGCCCTCGTAAGCTTTTTTGATGGTTACTGCGCCTGGTCCGCATTTGTATTCGCATGCCCGACAGGTTGGGCAGTATTCTTTTGCTATGTCTACTGTTACTTGGACGCGTCTTTTTCCTGTGGGTGAGAGTTTGAAGACGTCCTGAACGGGTTTACCGTCGAAGCCTACCTTTGAGATTTTAATAAGCTTAAGTGGGCAGGCGGCTTCGCATGCGGTGCATTCCTTATCGCATTTGCGGGTATCCACAGTGATATCTCGAGTAAGCTGGGGATAGCTCTCTTTGGAGATTACGCTTAATTCATGACTGCCGTTAACGGTGACTTTAACTGCGCCATATGGGCAAAAAACGTCGCAGACTCCGCAGAAATTGCATTTCGCTTGATCTATGTCGATTCGGGGTTTCTTTGCCGCTTGACCCACAATTTTAGGTTGCTTATTAGCGGTTATGGCAGCTTTTGGGCAGGCAACTGTGCAGATTTGGCAGCCGACACAGCGTTGCTTATCCAGCATAAGCACATAGTGCTTAACCTGCATTTTCCATTCTAACACCAAAGCTTCTGATGAGTCCCGCTTCTCACTTTTAAATGGCATTACATGGTCACCCGATGGAGCCCCAAATTTTCATGGGATAACTCCAGCTATAAACGGAAATTGTTTTTAGCATTGATTGCTCGCACTTGCGTAATAAATATTGCTTGGAAAAACCACAAATCCGAGGGTACACTCAAAACATTTTCATTGAAGCTACTAAATGCCAACGGAACTGGAGAAGCCAACTGCGATTTTCGACTAGACCCTTCTCATTTAAAGCAGCAACAATAGGTTGAACTCCTGCTTGTAAGCAGACCAGAGGACCTACCTACCTCAGAGTGACCTCCCCCTCCCTTACTTAAAGGCTGCAAGGTGCGGTTAGCGATCTCTAGAGGCGCTTTAATGATTCGAGTTTCCATTTCTCGTAGGCGAGTCTGCGGTTAGTGGCTAAATCAACCTTCTCGGCGCAGTTGCTGCATAAACTGTAATGCCTGATGCTGTGGATTTGGAAGAAACTTGCGTCCATGCCGCATTTTGAGCAGCGAGCCATCTAAACCCAATCCCTTTGAGGAATGATGCAACCAAGAGTTTATTATTAGATTTTACGGTGAAGATTACGTGTAATGTGCATCTAAATTAGCAACACATAAATGGAGAGGAGCGATTTCACGCGGTTTTTTGTTTTAATCATGGCAGCGATAGCGTTAGACCATACCTTGTGTATTTCTACGCTGTCATCGCCCATTATTACCTTCATGGATAATACCCATAGTAAACATGATATCGATGTCGGTGCCGCCTGAAAACCGAGCGACAGGTTTAGGATTGAATACAATGCTAAGAAACGTCGGTGACGCAATAGGACCAATTCTTGCAACAACCATCATCAATCATACACAGCGCCCTACAACATACCAATCCAAGGAGTACCTCAGGTTGTCGCTCACTTCGCTAACGAAACAGCATTCAATACTATCTTTGCAGTCGGTATAGGACTAACAGCAATTGCAGTAATAATCAGGCTAGCCAGTAAAAACTATGTAATCGCAAAGAAAACATCAACAGAATAATAAGATAGGGGCATTAGAACCCCTAAATTCTTTTTTTATTAATAAAACAGTTAACTTAATTATGCATCAAAGCTCGGTTGAAAACCAGTAATTTTAATCAAACAACCGCATTTGCCGCATGCAATATCTAACTCTACAAGTTCATCATTGACAACTTTGGTGTCCATGATCTCGTAGTTCTCTTCTGTTTCGTCATCAGGCGAGATCGATGTACCGCATTTTGGGCATTGGAACGCGCCGTCTTCGCTTTCAACAGTAGCCAAATTGATTGTGTGTTCACATTTCTTCTCTGGCTGTTTCTTTAGTTTTACCATCATATTCCTTACCTTCGCTTTTTAGTTTCCCTTTTGATTCTTTTTATTTATTAACGATTATGAATCGGTAGTCAGTTTATCTGTTTGTCTTTATAAAATTTAAGATCAAAAAAGTGGAAAAAGAGGTTGTCTTTTTCGTAATTACTCGCCTTCTTTCGCGAAACATTCTGGCGATATATAATCGCCGTATTTTGCTTGCGCTTTGAGTAGTTTCTGGCGTTGCATATAGAGTGCGCCGTAGAAGTCCAGTGGTGCGTCAGTGACGTTTTCTTGGTAGAAGCGGGAGACACGCTCGATTTTGCCAAGGTTTTCTGGTACGCGTATGGTGAACTGTTTTATGTAGTCTTCTTTAGAGTAGTCGCGCTTTAGTACTGCTTTGAAGAGTTTCTTGAGGTCTTCATATTTTGGTATGTAGCCAGTTGGGGTCTCAATTGCACCTGCTTCACCGTGGACACGCAGTTCCATCCACTTAACCCAGATGTGCTTGTCTTGTGGTGTGTTTAGATATTTGTTTGTGTTCAGGTCACGTAGGAAGTAGTTTACGCCGAACACGAGAGGTTGCTTTTTGAGTTTGCGACCGAATTCAAGGTTGTTGTTGACGTTTTTACCCATGGGAATGCTGATGAAATCCTGTAGGCTCATCATGTTGATTTCTGGAACACCCTCTTTACCGATAGTTGCAAAGGTGGTTTCAGTCTCTAAAGATGCACCATAAGCGATGATGCCGTGTTCCCAGTTGAAGCTCTGCTGGACTGGAACGTAAGCTTTTGCGTCGCGGCCACCATACATGATGCCGCCGAGTTCAACACCTGCAGGATTGTTGAGTTCGGGGTCGCAGTTATCGAGTGCCTTGAGTGCTACTGCGTAGCGGGCGTTTTTGTGTGCCGCTGGGATTTCTGCGCCGTTTTCATCTTTCTTGCCCTCGTACCAGACACCGCTATGGTTTATGCCTTCTTTAGGAAGTTCTTCACCCATTCCAAGCCAGTACGGCTTGCCGTCCTTGACTAGGATGTTTGAGAATATGATTTCTCCGGGGCTAGTGAGGACTTTCCAGATGAGTGCGTCGTCTTTGGCTTTAACATCTTGGATGATGCCGAAGATACCTGATTCCACGTTTACTGCGCGGGCGGTTGAGTTTATGTCACGTATGTATGCGATGTCGTCGCCGAGGATAGTTTCGCCGGGTAGCATAGCGGTTGAGGTTTTTCCGCATGCACTTGGGAATGCGCCTGCAAAGTAGGTTTTGCGTTTACCGTCAGGGCCGAAGACACCCATGAGCAGCATGTGTTCTGCTAGCCAACCTTCACTGCTGGCTTTGCGGATAGCTAAGCGGAAAGCTAGTTTCTTGAAACCGACGCTGTTACCTGCATATTGAGTGTTAACGCTGTAAATGGTGTTGTCCATGTGGTCGATGTAGATACGTTTCTTTGGGTAATCGACGCTGACCATGTCGCCGTTAAGATTACCGGCTGAGTGGATAACGCGTAGGAAGTCGCTTCTTGGACCTGCCTTCACGAACTGGTCATATCCTGCGCGGTAGAGTAGGTCTTCTGAGTGGGAGACGTACCATGAGTCAGTGCATTGTACACCAAGTATAGAGAAAACCGAGTTAGCGGGGCCAAGCACGATGAATCGGACAATCATGGTTTTACCCGCCATGATGCCATGCATTAAACCGCGAACTTCAGCTAAACCTTCCTGCCTATCCATCTGGTTGAGGGCTTTGCTGAAAGCGACACCTTTAGGTATCAGATATTTAGTGTTAGCGCGGTCTCTGCCCTGATCTTGTTCACCGTCAAAGTGAACAGTGTGACCCTCCATGGTTAAGACTGCTTTTTCCTCACCTGTAGAGATCGCCATTTTGCGGACATATGCAATGTCTTCGGCTGAGTCGCTGCAAATGAAGATTTTCTCGGGGTGGCAGAGGTCGCTTTCTTTAGCAATAAACTCGTGCACGTTGGGGTTATCTATCGCCGCTAATTTTTTGAAGTCTGAGGGGCTTAGTTTTTGTTGTAATGCTTCAAGGTATGGATTCATCTTTTGTCACCGTAAATTTAGAGTTCCTGTACGTTTCCAGGTACACGCGGGAAAGGCTGGCATTCGCCGATGTGACTTACACCGGTTATGTATCCGACTATGCGTTCCATGCCGATGCCTGCACCGGCTGTCGGCTTTAACCTGCCATCTTTAGCCATCTTGAGGATGATGGAATAGTTCTCTTTGCGTACCTGCTCGCGCTCCATCTTTTCATAGATTTTACTGTACTCGTATTCGCGTCTGGCACCTGAGAGTACCTCGCCGTATTGGGGCATGAACAAGTCATAGTTGTCCCATCTGCCGGTTGCGAAGTCTTCAAAGTCATAGAATTCACGCGGAATGTTTGTTATCCAGACTGGCTCCGTAATTTCTTTAATCATTGCGGCTTCCCAGTCTGCACCGTACTTAGCTTCGAGATCAGCGCGGTCCAGAATCTTAAATGGAGCTTTAGGAACTTTGAGATCGCTACGACCCAGTATAGCTAATTCGGCTTTACGATCTGCCTTCAAACCCTTGATGAGGGTGCAGATGGCTTCTTCGACTAATGCAAATACATCTTTAGAGGTCGCGTGTTGGATTTCAAAGTCCAGCTGCGTGAACTCGTAGATGTGTTTGCCTGTTTTAGCACGTTCAGATTTCTCGATTCGGATGTTGGGTGATACTATGAAGAGTTTTTCATATACGGTTGAGCAGCCGACGAGTTTATGCACTATCATGCTTGCTGTGGTGCGGACTGGTTTGCCGTAGATGTCTACTTCGATGCGTTTCTCGATAGATGCACCTGGGTCGGGCCAGAGTGGGTCTGTGCTTTGGCTTAGTGCGACTGGAAGTAACCATTCAAAACCTTTATTGACGTAGGTGTTGGTGAGGCTTTGGAGTGTGTAAGTCATGATTTTGCCGATGGCGGCTTTACGTTCGATTTCTTGAGCCGTTAGCTGGTCTAGCGGCTTTGGAAGGGGAATACACTCTTGTTGGGTCAAATCTATTCACTACAGATTATTTGGCTGTAGATGGCTCAAAGTAGATAATAAATTTTTTATAACAAAAAGTGGATAAATTACAATAACTACAAGTTTTTAAGACAGATCAGTGTAATATTTACATATGAGCGTTAAACTAGACGAAAAAGACCTCGCTATACTAACACTCATTCAGGAAAACAGTAAACTAACAGCCAACCAGATAGCGAAGAAAATCAGCGCGCCAATCACAACCGTTTTCGCCAAAATCAAACGCATGGAAGAACTCGGCATTATAAAACAGTACCGCGCCGTCCTGTCGCCTGAGAAGCTAAATTTAGCCACCGCCGCATTTATCCTCGCCTCTGTCTCTTACCACACAAACGATGGCAAACCGATCACTCAGCGGGATGTAGCAACAGAAATCGCCCAGTTTCCCGAGGTACAGGAAGTGCACATAATCACCGGCGACTGGGATCTGCTGGTAAAGTTGCGTGCGGAGAACGTGGAGGCAATCGGTAAATTCGTTGTGGATAAGCTGCGTAATATTCAGGGTTTAGATAAAACTTTAACCTGTATGGTGTTTGAGACAGTTAAGGAGTCTACGAGTTTACCTCAGCCGCTGAAGCGAACCCACGATTTCTCTAAATCATCGCTTTAGATAGCGCTCGAATAGTACAGCAGCGGCAGTGCAAGTAGCACCGTATCCTTGCCTTTGGTTGTCAGTGTATATTCTACTCTGAGAGGAGGACCCTCGGTTACGGTGCGGTTGATGTAGCCGTGTGTCTGCAGCATCTTTAGCTTATCAGAAAGCGTACGCGAGTTGACGCCCAACGTTTTTTTAACTTCACTGAAGCCTATGGCTTTCTTAAGCATGACTGTGTAGAGTATTTCTAGGCTCCACTTCTGGAAAATCAAGTTGAAGACGGTCTCTAAGCTTTCCAGTTCGGCGGTTAAGTCCGCAGGGGTGATGTTCTGCTTCTCGATTATGGCAGCGAAGGTTTCCTCTATTCCGCGGAGGACCTGTGCCATGCGGGATTCAACTATTTTTCTGACTTCTGCGCTTAAGGTTAACTGTGTGGCGCTCATTTGGCTTACACTCGGTGTGGTTTTGCTCACTTCATAATTTATAAGCGTTTACTTACACAACAAAGTGTAATAAGTAAAGTTAATTCGGGAGAGAATGAACCCAATGGAAAAATATGACGCTATAGTAGTAGGCGCAGGCACAGCAGGTTGCCTTGCAGCAAAAACCATGGCACAGAAAGGGCTAAAAGTCTGCCTAGTAGAGAAGAAGCCGAAGGCAGAAATCGGAGAAAAAATCTGCGGCGACGCTCTAGGCGAACACCACCTCACATTCTTGGGACTTGAGAAACCCACCGGCGGCGAACTAGAAGCTAAAATCGACGGCATGAAAATCTACTCGCCCGACGAGAAAACTGTTTTCACTGTCGCAGACAAAGACTTCAAAGGCTACATCCTAAACCGTCACCTCTTCGGCCAGTGGCTACTAAAGAAAGCAACTGACAGCGGTGCACAGCTTTTGGACTCTACAAACCTCCGCAGCCCCATCATCGAGAAGGGCGCAGTAGCAGGCATCACAGCCAAAGACATGAAAACCGGCAAAGTATTAGAGTTACGTAGTAAAGTCGTGGTTGACGCAACAGGCTACTTCGGCATGGTCCGCAAACAGCTCCCCGAAGAGCTTGGCATAGACCGCGAAATCGAGAACACAGACGTCGAAGCCTGCTACCGAGAAATCCGCGAACTAAAGGTACAGAACGAAAACACCCGCTATTGCGAAATCTACCTCAACCAAAAAGCATCCCCAGGCGGATACATCTGGATTTTTCCCAAAGCAGGCACAAAAGTTAACGTCGGCATCGGCACCATCATGCGCAAAACCGGCTACCCTAACCCAAAAGAGCAACTCTACGCCACCGCATACAAGAAGCCAATGTTCGAAGGCTCCACAGTTGTTAGCGGCGGCGCATGGTTTGATCCCGTCCGCAGACCACTCGACAACATGGTCGGCAACGGAGTCATCATCATCGGCGACGCAGCATCATTGGTTAACCCGATTCACGGCGGCGGCATCGGCCCCTCAATGCTCAGCGGCCACTTTGCAGGTCTAGAAATCGTTGATGCACTCAGCAAAGGCGCAGCCACCAAAGAGTCACTGTGGGGTTACAACAAGAAGTACATCGACACCTATGGCAAAAAACAGGGCGCACTGGACATCTTCAAAATATTCCTGCTTACCTGCAGCGATGAAGACCTAAACTACGGCATGAACCAGAAACTCATGACCGAAGACGACGTGCTCAAGGCAGGCATGGGTGACGAGTTCCACCTAAACATCACCGAAACCGCTAAACGCGTCTTCCGTGGCATCCGAAAAGTCGGCTTCCTCAAACAGTTGAACACAACCGTCTCTATGATGAAAGATGTTAAGACGCATTACAACAGCTATCCCTCGACCCCTGTGGGCTTTGAGGCGTGGCAAGCTGAAACCATCCGGTTGATTGCTGAAGGCCACAAGAAACTAGGCGCATAAACGCCTCAAACCTTCTCTTCTTTTCGTTTTATAAAAACTTATAATCCCGTAGCTACTGCTTAGATAACGGTGAAAATATTTGGTTTATTGCTCTAACTGCGGTGCCCAAATCGCTGAGGATACATATTTCTGCCCTAAATGCGGCACCAAAACTGAAGCTGGAAAAACAGCAAAAGTAGCTTACCCCCCAGACAGATTACAAGACACCTTCTATCAGATGGGTGTAGAACTGGAAAAGGCGTTTACGACGGCAGCTAAAGAGACGCATGCAGCACTAAAGAGGGCTAACGAGAATTTCCAGCAGAGAAGCGCTTCAGGTCAGACACAGCAAGCAACTCAGGAAGCAACCGTTGTATGTCCTAACTGTGGAG
>Ga0123335_1004196_pt1 | contig 18965 bp, 16 predicted proteins | sample BiotimSIPDNA_2_FD_89707 | JGI IMG/M metagenome (GOLD analysis project Ga0123335, IMG submission 89707) | Anaerobic biogas reactor microbial communites from Washington, USA - Biogas_R2 time_0 SIP DNA | ecosystem: Engineered > Bioreactor > Anaerobic > Unclassified | place: Washington, USA...
AAATGCCGGCATAAAAAAGCAGTATGGACGCCACGCTGCCGAAGCTGAGCAGGAAACCGGTGTCAAACAACAGGGCGGGATTCCAACTTAGAAACAGGCAGCCGGTCAACCCGAGCACGGAAAGGGCGTCGGGCTCCCGGTCAAGCACCTCCGCGGACAGGTAAAGGCAAATCATCAAGGCAGCGCGGGCCGTGGGCGTGCGGGCGCCGGTCATCAGGGTGAAGGCGAGCACTGCGGCCATCAGCAACAGGTTGCGCCAGCGCCCGGGTATTCGCAAGACATGCAGCAGCAGGCCCAGGCTCATGGTGATGATGGCGACATGCACCCCGGACACGGACAACACGTGGGCGGTGCCCGCATAAATAAACTGCTGATACATGTCCTGGTTGATATGGCCGCGTTCTCCCAGCCACACGCCCAGAACAAAGGGATAGGCCTCGGCGGGAATGACACGCGACAGGCGCTCATGCTGTCCTTGCCGCAGACGGGCCGCCCAGTAGCGGGGTGACAGGCGGGAGACAGCGAGTTGCACGACCGCGTCACCCGACGCGCGCAGTTGGGAATAGATGCGCCTGGCGCGGTAATAGTCTTCCATGCCCCGCACGCCGTGGTTTACCACGCCCAGATGCGGCGACAGACGCCCCGACACGCGCACCCGCGTTCCCGCGAACACCGGCCCGGCCGGGCGCGTCCAACGCACCTGGGTTCTGCCGGACAGTGCGAGCGTTTCCTCTCCCCGTGAGACGCGGTCCACTTCCATCACAAAGGTGGCATATTCCTGCCCGGAAACGAATATCGGCCCGCTGATCACGGTGCCCTCGATCTCATGCCGCACCCGGGGCCAGGTCAGCGCGTAACGGCCCAGGGCATCCCCTTCCCCTCCCGGAGCGCGCAATACGTACAAGGCCGCACCGAAAGCCAGACAGAGCAGGGCCGTGCCCAGGTGGGCGCGCCGGGGAATCCCTATCGGGACGACAAGAAGAAAGACGGCCGCAACCGCGCATGGAAAGGCGAGCCACAGGACCGAGGCACCGGCGTGCCCGGCAAAAAATATGCCCGCGCCCAGCCAGAATAACAGCCATACCCAGTGGCGGCCGAACACCTGCCTTGGCATGAACTCCACCGCGGCCTCATCGCGTTTCATGAATCAACCCCGTTCTTGCTGAACCAAACTACAAGCAACTCTTCCGCCACCGAACATGGTACGTAAATCCGCCGCACGGTTCAAGCAGGGCGTTTACCCGCTATGCGTCCGGTCATGATATTATGAGGCGTTTTCCATACTGTCGGTGTCTAAAACAAGAAGCGTACTATGGACAGCATGGACGGAATGGACGGAAAATATCCATAGGGCGGGTTTCACTTCCTATACCCACCCTGCAAGACGGATCTCATTCCTTTCGGGTCGCGGGCAAGGCCCGCGTTGGCATCTATTGCGCTTGACATCTCTGGAAAGATATCCCTTATGCCTGACGGCCTTTATATACTCACCCTGCTGGGCTACGCGGGCGCAGTGCTGTTTTACGGGCGCTTCTACCTGCAATGGCTGGTTTCCGAACGCCAGGGAAAAAGCGTGGTTCCCGTGGCTTTCTGGTACCTGAGCATGACCGGTTCGGTGCTGCTGCTGCTGTACGGGGTGTTTGTGCTGAACTCGCCGGTCGGCGCGCTGAGCCACTGTTTCAACAGCATCATCTACGCCCGCAACCTGGTGCACATCTGGCGCGCCAAGGGGAAACTGTCAGACCGCCATTCGCGCCTCTTCCACGGTGCGGTGGGCCTGCTGGTGACGACGGGTATCGTGATGGTGGGCTACACCCTGCTCAATGAGTTTCATTCCACGAAGGACGATACGTTCAACGAACAGGCAGTAAACTGGTTCTGGATCGCCGTAGGAGTCTTCGGCCAGGGCCTGTTCGCGCTGCGCTTTTTCATCCAGTGGGCGGTAACGGAGATTCGTAAGGAAAGCGTGATCCCGAGCGTTTTCTGGTACCTGAGCGTCGCGGCCTCCCTGCTGATGATGAGTTCCCACGCGCAACGACACGAATGGCTTTACGCCGTGGGCATCGGGACGACACTCGTGGTGTATTTGCGCAACATCTACTGGATTCGTCGCGGCACCGGCGTGTCCCCCGCGGAATAGGCGCTTTGGGCGGTTCAGCCGATAAAAAATTATGAGTCTGGCCTTCCGTAATTCAAACGCGGTTGTTTATTAACCACAGGGAACGTACAGAACACAAAACAATTACGTTGCTGCCTCTTTTCTAGTGCGTATATTGCCAGCAACCTGGTGAGGGTGTAGGGGTTGGGGAAGAGGAAGAGGGAGAGGAAGGTGCGCGTTGTCCTGCTACTGATTTCGTCGTGCTCGTGACTCGTCTTTCGTAATCGTTCTTTCGTAATCGAGTCCTTCTTGTACCTATTCGAGTACGAGTCACGAGCACGATTCACGAGCACAATTCACGAGCACGAATGCGATGGCGTGTTGGGTTGCAGGCAAAGCCCGCAGAATAGATCTTTGACCGGGCACCTTTCCTCAAAGCGAGGACCTTTAAACGCTTTAAAGGCTTGCCTAGCCTTTCGGTGCGATCCCCTTGCCATAGTGAAACACGGCGAGATTTTCCTCGTGGACTTTCGAAGGCAGGTTATTTTTTATGGCGGTTTCCCAGACGGCATCGTCGAAGGGCAGGTGGAGACTGAGCATACCGAGGAGGGCGATGTTGCAGTTGCGTTCGGTAACGGGGGTGGAGGGGTCGCCGTCAAGTTCACTCAACTGCGTGAGGCTGTCCTTGAGGTCAAAGACGCTGAAGAAATGGCCGCCTTCTTTTTTATGGTACAGGTTGTTGTCCACCTGGGTGGGATGCAGCACGAGCACATAATCGGCTTCGCCGGTGGGCACCATGGGACTGTACACTTTTTTGCCGAAGCGGACATCGCTGGTCACGGACCCGCCACGCTGGCTCATGCCGTGGATCTCGCCCTGCTTCACATCCATTTTGGAGCGGAACGCGGTTTCGGCCAGGATGTTGGCGGCACGGATGACGCCCTGTCCGCCCAGCCCGGCGATGACAACGTTGGTAATGGTATTGGTATCAGTCATGGCATGATTCCGTTGCGGCCTGGTATTGTTTCAGTTTGGGTTCCGCCAGCCGGCACAGTTTGCGCAGAACGATGAGGGTCAATTCGTCCTTGGCAAGGCTCTCCCGGAAGGCCTTTTCAAATTCGCTGGTGTTTTCGATGACAATCACGTTGGTGACACCCATAGCGCGCGCCACCTCCTCGAACACAATGCGCCCCGTCTTCTTATGGTCGAGCGTGCGGCCTGTGCCGGGATGTTCCTGCATGCCGGTCATGGCCGTGGTGCCGTTGTCGAGGATGACCACGATATGCCCTGTTTTCGGCGGGTTATAGACCATTTCGGCGAGCCCGGTAAGGCCGCTGTGCATGAAGGTGCTGTCGCCGATAACGCTGATCAACCTGCGCGCCTCGTCATCGGGCAGCGCATGGCGCAATCCCAGGCCAACGCCGATGCTCGCGCCCATGCACACGCAGCTGTCATGGGTCTCAAAAGGCGGCAGCACGCTGAGGGTGTAACAGCCGATATCGCCGGAAATGACGCAGTCATACTTCTTCATGACACTGAAGGCCATGCGGTGCGGGCAGCCCTTGCACAGCTCGGGCGGTTTGCCCTTGGGCAGGGCGGGTTCCTCACTCGTGTCATTGGCGAGGATGCGGCGCACCCGGGTGATATTCAGTTCACCGAAGCGGTACATTTCGGTCTTGCCCTCGCATTCGATGCCCGCGGCGCGCATGGCGTCGACCATATAGGGGTCGCCCTCCTCAATAACCACGCAGCGCTTCACGGAATCCCGGAATTTGCGGATCAATTCCACGGGCAGCGGGTAGGTCATGCCGAGTTTCAAAATACTTGCCTGCGGCGCGGCCTCGCGCGCGTGCTCAAAGGCGACGCTCGCCGTCACAATGCCGAGGGACGTGCTGCCTTCGTAGATCTTGTTCAGGGGAGACGTTTCATTCCACGCGAGAATGCGCTCCATTTTATCGCGCATGCGCTTGTGGGCGGGGCGCGCATAGCCGGGAATCATGACGTAGGCAGCGCGGTTTCGCACGAAATGGGGCGGCTCCGCCTGGGGCGACGGTTCGCGCGGGGTGACAATGCCCCGCGAATGGCACACGCGCGTCGTCATGCGGAACATGACGGGCAGTTTCCAGGTTTCCGAGAGGGCGAAGGCATCAAAGAGGAAATCATAGGCTTCCTGGGCGTCCGAAGGCTCAATCATCATCACACTGGCCGCCACCGCGTAGCGCCGGTTGTCCTGTTCGTTCTGGCTGGAGGCCAAGCCGGGATCATCCGCCGACACCAGCACCAAGCCGCCCTGCACGCCCGTGTACGCCACAGTAAACAGCGGGTCAGCCGCGACATTCACGCCTACATGCTTCATGGTCACCAGGGCACGCGCGCCGCCGTAGGCCACGCCGATGCCCACCTCCAGCGCCACTTTTTCGTTGGGCGCCCACTGGGCGCGACCGCCAAGAAGCGAGAAGTTCTCCAAGATCTCGGTGGAGGGCGTGCCGGGATACCCCGTACCCAGGGACACTCCGAGGTGGGTGGCCGCCCAGGCCACGGCCTGGTTACCGCTTAACAGTTTTGGTTTTAAATCAATGCTCATAAAGGGCTCCCGGCGTTATCTACTAAAGGGGCTTTCGCCTTAAAAACAGGGGGTTCCCTTCCGCGCACGTCTCTGGAAGAGCACGAAAAGCACCCACACGCCCCTGCGCGGCGTTACCCTCCCGCACGGTTTTTACCTGCGGGGGATTAATCGCACGTTAACGCTACCAAATACGTGCCATAAACATCAACTTTTCCGCAGGTTGCAGGACAGGCATAGCGTACCATGTCCGTAACGAAATGTTTCCGCCTTGTTTTTTGTTTTACTGTGTTAAGGAGTCCAATAACCCTTTGGAATGAGCGTGAAAACCATTCACGCGGAAAAGGCTTTGCCCATCGCAGTCGTGGTTCGCAATCGGATTCCCCTTGCATGTTTTCGATTAAGAGCACGAGGCACGAGCACGTGTATTATTGAAATCCGGGTCGTGGACAAGACCCACGCTGGAATTGAGCGCCGCAACGGATATTCGGTACACTTTCCCGCTGGCATTCTTGCCGAAATAATGTAAAGGAACTTTTCATGAAGCAGATTGGATTGACCGCACTTGCACTGCTGCTTGCCACAGGAATCGCAACGGGGGAAACGCCCCGCTTTCGAGGTCCCGCGGGCGACGGCCATTTCACCGCTACAGGCCTGCTGTCCTCCTGGCCTGAAGGCGGTCCGCCCGTTGCCTGGACTGTGGAAGGAATCGGCGAGGGCTACTCCTCGGTATCCGTATCCGGGGAGCGGCTTTTTGTGACCGGCATGGATGAGGACCAGCAAGGCCTCCTCTTTATCCTGGACCCGGAGGGCAACAAGACAGGCCGCATCGTCTACGGCCCGGAAACGCCGGACGCCCAGGCCCCCGGGCCGCGCTCCACCCCCACCGTGGAAGACGACCGGGCCTACCTGATCTCGGGCCTTGGCGTGGCCTATGCCCTGGACCTGGGCAGGCAGGCCGTACTCTGGCAGGTGGACCTTTTCAAGCGCTTCGGCGCGGAGAACATCACTTGGTCACTGGCCGAATCGCCGCTGCTCGACGGCGACAAGATCATCTGCACGCCAGGCGGGACGGAGGGCGTGGTGGTTGCGCTGAATAAGATGACCGGGGAAACCGTGTGGGCCATGAAGGAATTTCAGGACCGGGCTTCCTACTGTTCCCCCGTCATTATCGTCCACAACGGGCGGCGGCTCCTCCTCACCATGACGGCGGCGAACATCCTGTGCCTGGACCCCGCCACGGGCGCGTTGCTTTGGAACCACCCGCACCGAACGGAGTATGATATCAACGCCGTGTCGCCGGTATACGGCGACGGCATCCTGTACTGTTCCAGCGGCTACAAGTCGGGCGGCGTCGCCCTGAAACTTTCCGACGACGGCGGCGCCGTGACGGAGTTGTGGACGGATAACACGCTCGACTGCCAGCATCACGGGGTGGTGTTGATAGACGGGTATATTTACGGCGGCGCGCATCGCAACAGTTTCGTCTGCCTGGAACTCGCCACGGGCAAAGTCATGTGGAATGAGAAGAAAATTTCGCAGGCGGATACGGTATGCGCCGACGGCATGCTGTATGTCTACGAAGGCCCGCGAAAAGGAATCGTCTCTCTGGTCAAACCAAATCCGCAAGGACTGGACATCCAGGGGCAATTTACCGTGACCGCAGGCACGAACAAGCACTGGGCACACCCCACGGTTGCCCGCGGATTGCTCTTCATTCGCCGAGGCGACGCGGTCATCGCATACGATATCAGGGCAAAATAAACGAATGAGGCTTTAAATGAAACGACACGGATTCACCCTTATCGAGCTGCTGGTGGTCATTGCCATCATCGGCATCCTCGCGGCCATCCTGCTGCCCGCCCTCGCCCGCGCGCGAGAAGCGGCCCGGCGCAAATCATGCATGAACAACCTGAAACAGCTGGGCACCATCTTCGCTCTCTATGCCGATGAATCAAAGGGACTCTTCCCCCGGGTTCATTCCGACGAACCCTGGGGCGCGGCCTTGCCGGCGGGATGCGTCGAACCCGACCCCGAGGCGGGACGCGCGGCGCTTGCGCCGAAAATCACCGGGCTCTATCCCGATTACCTGACCGACCTGAACGTGCTGGTCTGCCCGTCCGATCCCGATTCAAGTGACGAGAACGCACTTTGGGTAATCGAAGCGGCGCCGGGCGAATCCTGCTGGTGCGCGGGACTGCCCGCCAGGCCGGACGTCAGTTACATGTATTACGGATTTGTGCTGGACAAGGCGGAGGACACGGCGCCCTCCATTGACGCCTCCTTTTTCGGCGCGCCCCAGGCCACGCGCCTGCCCGCCCAGTTGGTCTATCTCATGGTCATGGTCTCCTACATGGAAGGGGAAGCCTTCCTGCAGGGGCCGCTGGGCGACAAGAACCCGGAGAATGACGCGCTCCTGGACACCGACCTTGAGGACGAAATGAAGCACGCCCTCATTTCCGCCATGGCATCACCCCAGAACCTGCCGATCGGCAACGCCGATTCGTCAAAACTGCTGCGGCTGCGCGACGGGGTGGAACGTTTCCTCATTACCGACGTGAACGCCTCCGGCGCAGGCGCAATGGCGCAAAGCACCATTCCCGTCATGTGGGACATCGTGTCGGCGTCCATGAGCGGCAGCGCCCAGTTCAATCACGTGCCGGGTGGCGCCAATGTTCTGTATATGGACGGCCATGTGTCGTGGGTCCCCTACCCCACGGCCTTCCCCGCCTCCGAAGGCTTCGCCATGATGACGGTGTTTTTCTAATTCGGGTTTTGCCTGCCAAGGTATCTCGTGCTCGTAGGCGCGCATAAACCCAAAAACGGCAGTTGAATTCTGAAGCGGTTTTCAAACCAAAGGACTTAAAGGACATAAACGACCAAAAGGACGGTAAAACGTTCTCCCGGTTGGTGCGTCCTTTATGTCCTATATGTCCTTTAAGTCCTTGCGGTTCTTTCTTTTAAGAGATTTCCCGGCGTTAACAGCCGTTTTCAGGATAAACGATACCCATCTTCTTTTCTTTTAGCGGCAATGGGACGATAAGCGCCTCAGTCGCCGGGGAATGTCGCTACCCGGCGTTTTTCAGCGTAACGGTAAACACGCTTCCCTTGTCCGCCTCGCTGGTGACGGACACGTTTCCGTCATAAAGCAATGCTATTTTTTTCACCGTGGAAAGGCCGAGTCCGCTGCCGAGAATCTTGGTGGTCTTTTCGTTTTTTATGCGCACGAAATCGTTGAAGATCCGCCCGCAGTCCTGTTCGGACATGCCGATGCCCGTGTCTTCGACACGGATGAGGAACGCTTCGTCCTGCCGGATGACGCTTATATCCACCCTGCCGTTGTCCCGGTTGTACTTTACGGCATTGGACACCAGGTTGTGGAAGATAATGTCCAGTTCCGTCGAGTCCGCCCGCATCACCAGGTCCGGCTCCACCAGGACATTCACGGCAATGCCGCGCGCCGCCGCCTCCGGCCGGAAGGTGTCCGCGGCCATCCGGGCCCGTTCCAGCAGGTTGCAGTCTTCAAGGCTCCGTGCGCGCTCGCCCGACTCGATGCGGGTCAAATCGAGCAGGTCCGATATCATCTTGCGCATGTATTCCGTGCGCGTCAGACAGCGGTCAATGAACTTGTCATACGCTTCCGCATTGTCACCCAGGCTTCTTTCTTTGACGATGCGCAGGTAACTTTCAATGGCGTTGATGGGCGCCTTGAGTTCATGGGCCAGCACGGATATGAACTGAAAGCGCACCTTGCGCTTCTCCGCGGCCAGTTCCCGCGCCCGGCGCACCACAAGCAGGTGGTTGGTCACCTTTTCAATGGTGCTTTTCAGCTCCGCAGGCGTGAAGGGCTTGGGCAGCATGTCGTAGGCGCCGCGCTTGGTGGCGCGCACCGCATTCTCGATGGAGGCGTAGGCGGTGATGATCACCGTGTGAATGTCCAGGTTCATCAGGGCCATCTGTTCCAGCACCTCAATACCGCTGATGCCTGGCAGTTTATTGTCCAGCAGCAGGATTTCCGGCGGCGAGGCTTTGAGTATTTCCAGGGCCTGTTCGCCCGTTTCCGCCTGCTCCACCTCGAAACTTACTTCGGTTTCATGCTCGGGCAGGGCAAGCGTCAGTCTTTGGATGATGCGGGAGATGCTCATCCGTATGCCGAGTTCATCATCCACCACGAGAACCCTGATTACCTCCATGAAACATTCCTTCCATTACGGGACGGACCGTCCCGTTTTCTCCGTCACATACCCGCCACGGGGGCGGCCGCTTCCGGGGCTTCACCCACGGCCAGGCCGGTCTTTTTCGGCAATACGAATGTAAACGTGGAGCCCGTGGGCCCCTTGTCCGGATCGCAGTTGCTCTGCACGAACATGTTCCCCCGGTGCATTTTCACAATGCCGTAGGACACAGCCAGGCCCATGCCCGTCCCCTTGCCGACATCTTTCGTCGTAAAAAAGGGCTCAAAAATGCGTTTCAGGTTCTTTTCAGGAACCCCCACGCCCGTGTCCCGCACAAAGAAACGCATCTCTTCGTCGTCGCCCCGGGTCCCTATGGTCAGCACGCCGCCATCGGGCATGGCGTGGCACGCATTTCCGATCAGGTTGGTGAGCACCTGCGTGATCTGGTCGCGGTCCATCTGCGCATAAAAGGAGCTGCCTTCATGCAGGGTCTCCACCTGGATGTTTTCCGGGATGACCATGAGTTTGAGGGTGTCCTCCACGAAACGCCGCACGTCCACCAGGATCAGCGCCGTCTTGTGCTGCCGCGCGAAATGGAGCAGGCCGCCCACGATCGTCTTGCACCGGTCGGCCTGCTGGGTGATCATGTTCAGGTCTTCGCACATTTCCTTGTCGGCCACATTATAGTCTTCGAGGAGCATGTGGGCATACATGAGAATCACGCCCAGCGGATTGTTAAGTTCGTGGGCGATGCCCGCGGCCATTTGCCCCATGCTGGCGATCTTCTCCGTCTGCATCAGGGTCTCCTGGGTCTGGGCGAGTTTCTCCTTGGACTGGGCCAGGCTGTTCACGGTCTCCCGCAGTTTGTCGATGATATAGGGGAGGCACATCTCGTCTTCCGCCAGGCCCTTATAAATGGCGACGGCATGTTCCCGGCAGCTCTCATAGCCGCACGCGCCGCAATTGAGTTCGTCCTCGACGCAGGTTTTGCCCAGTTGCAGCAGTATCTTCCGCAGTTCTTCCTCGGAGGGATCATCGACACGCTGATCATCGGCGCTGAAGGTCTGGGACAGGTCCAGGTCGGCAAAGCGTTCGACATCGCGGTGCCAGGCCTCCAAGTCCATGGAGTCAAGGCGCCCGCGCACATGCCGGCTCACGTGGTGACGGCGCCGGAACAGCGGTTCGTTACCCGGCATTCCCGGGCCCATGATACATCCCTGGCACGCGAGCACTTCGAGCAGGCGCGGTGTGCAATGGCCCGCCTGAAACTCCTTGACGGCCTCGATAAAACCGTGCCGCCCGTCCGTGGTGATGATGTCGTTCAGGGTGAGGTCTTCCACGAGATTTGCGGACTGTATCAAGCCCCGGCTCAAGGGGAACAGCGCGCCGAGACCGGCCCGGGGCGGGTCAAAATCCGACGGCGGCACCTTGCCGGGGTCCAGGCCCCGTTCCCGCGCCATGTGAAGCACCTCTTCAAAGGTGAGCGCCGCATCCGTTTCGGAATCCTGTTCCGCGCTTACCAACTCCTGTTTTTTGGCAATGCATGGGCCCGCGAACACGACCTTGACGCTTTCGCCGTATTCACGGCGCACCACGCGCGCTTCCGCGACCATGGGCGACACGATGGGGGCGAGCGCGCCGACCAGCTCCGGGTAGAATCGCTCGACATAGGTCACGATCGCGGGGCAGGAAGTCGCAATATACCGTTTGTCTCCGGGCGCTTCCAGCAGGCGGCGATAGCGGTCCGCCACCAGGTCTGCGCCGAAGCCCACCTCGCAGACATAGGCGAAACCCAGCGCGCGGAACAGTCCCGCCACCTGGTTCGCCGTCAAATCGGGAAAGGCGGCCGGGTAACTCGGCGCCACAATAACCGCCACCGGCGCGGCTTCCTGCAGCAGGGCGGACACATGAACCGTGGAATCATAGACCTGTTTCGCGTGCTGCCCGCAGACCTGCACGCAGTTGCCGCACCCGATACACCGGGCTGTAATCACATCCGCCTGCCCCTCCGCGATGCGTATCGCCTTGGCCGGGCACTCCCGCACACAGGTATAGCACACGCGGCACCGTTCCCGAATGGTGGTCACCAGCGGCAATTTTATCGAGCGGTCCATACCATGATTGTACTCAATACCGTTCCGAAAGACAATAGCACGGTTTGTCTATATTGCATAGTTTTCGCAAGCAGGATAATTCTACAGGCGCCAGTCGCACGCTCCTTGTGCCCTTTCATAAAGTTGAACTGCCAAAGCGGAAGACCTCATAATGAGAACCAGGGAACAGGAAGCTCCGCAGGAAGTGCCCCGGCGCCCTTGCTCGGAACAACCGCAACAGAACCATGAGGAGGCTTTTGAAGATGGCGTCATCCGTTGTTGTAGTGGTACTTTTTATTCTCGGGGTGCTTGCGGGCGGGGCGGCGGCATGGTTCCTCCAGAAAAACAACCTGAAGCACCTGGAGGAACGGGTCCGCGCACAAATCAATGCGGAACTCATTTCAGCACAGGAACGGCTGCGCGGCGTGGAACAGCAGGCGACCGCCGTGCGGGAGGAACTCGAAACTTCCCGGCGGCAGACCGAGGCCCTTCGGGCAAACCTGTCCGAGGAGGCCCAGAAGCGGAGCGCCGCGGAAACCAGGAACGTGCGCGTACCCGAACTCGAGCGGGTGATCCAGGAACGGGAGGCGCGCATCGGCGCGCTGCTGCAGGAGAACTCCGGGCTGGAATCGCGTCTGGCGGAACTGCAGGCCCGCGTGGAAGAGGAGCGCAAGGCCTCCGAAGAGAAGCTGGCGCTGCTGAATGACGCCCAGGCGAAATTGTCCGACGCCTTCAAGGCCTTGTCCGCCGAGGCGCTCAACAAAAACAACACTGCCTTTCTCGACCTCGCCAGGGAAAACTTGGAAAAGTTTCAGGCCGCCGCAAAGGGCGACCTGGATACCCGGCAGAAAGCCATAGACGAACTGGTCAAGCCGCTCCGGGAATCCCTGGAAACGGTGAACAAACGCATCGGCGAAGTGGAACTGGCCCGCACCTCCGCCTACGCTTCCCTGAGCGAGCAGGTGACGGGCCTGGCCAAAGCCCAGAACCGGCTCCAGTCGGAAACGGCCAACCTGGTGAAGGCGCTGCGCTCACCCATCGCCCGGGGCCGGTGGGGCGAGATTCAACTGCTGCGCGTCGTGGAAATGGCCGGCATGGTGGAATACTGCGACTTCGTCCAGCAGGAATCGGTCAACACCGAAGACGGACGGCAGCGCCCTGACATGATCATCAAACTGCCGAACAGCAAGAACATCGTGGTGGATTCCAAGGTGTCCCTGGAAGCCTACCTCGCGGCGCTGGAAGCGGGGGACGAAGAGACCAAGTTGCGCCACATGAATGATCATGCCCGGCAGGTGCGCACCCACATCAATCAGCTGGGCGCCAAGTCCTATTGGAACCAGTTCAATCCCACCCCGGAATTTGTCGTCCTGTTCCTGCCCGGCGAGCCCTTTTTCAGCGCCGCCCTGGAACAGGATCCCGAATTAATTGAATTTGGCGTCGACAAGCGGGTCATTATCGCCACGCCCACCACGCTGATTGCACTGCTGCGCGCCGTGGCCTACGGGTGGCGGCAGGAACAACTGGCCGAGAACGCGCAGAAAATCAGCGAACTGGGCCGGGAACTCTATGAGCGCGTCCGAAAACTTGCCGAACACTTCAGCGATCTGCGCAAGGGCCTGGCCCAGGTTACCGGCGCGTATAACAAGGCTGTCGGCACCCTGGAAAGCCGGGTGCTTGTCTCCGCGCGCCGTTTTAAGGAACTCGGCGCCTCCAAGGGCGAGGACATCCAGGAACTGGACATGCTGGATATGCACGTCCGCGCGCCCCAGTCCGAAGATCTTGTTGCCCTGCCGGAAGCGGATTCAGACGACACCTGAAACCCGGGCACCTGCCCCCAATCCCGGCCATTTCCGGAAAACACTTTACACGTTTCGTTCCTGTATTACGTGATCCGACCCGGGGACGAAAGAAAATATTGATTTTCATCGCCCCCGGGTTGTATTATTATCAGTTGCGGTAGCCAAACAAAAATATCAGGATGAAGTTATACAAGATGACTGAAAATGATTCTGTAATCCGGGATATTACCCGTAGGCTAAGTGTTTTAGTGGACAGCATTCTTCATTTGGCAACGGGCACGGTTGATCTATCCGGGAAACTGGTATTACTTGACAGTGACGAGCTGTTACTGGTGTGGGAACGCAAATTACGCGATATCCGGCTGAAAAAGGAAGAAGAGGCCTGGCTCGCGTTTGAAAGACAATTTGGAAAAGGATCTCCCCTCGTTACGGAGGCGTTCGTAAAATGGCAGGAGACCCTGTACGCGTATATCGAACATGAAAAAGAACGGTTTCTGAGGGAAAGGCAGGGCTCAAAAACCGCACTGTTCAATCTTGTACGCCGGGGCGCCAAGACCGTTGTGGTCACCAAAGGGGCAAAGCCTTATACGCAAAAATGTTTTAACCTCCTGGGCTTATCCCCCTACATCACCCACATCTACTCGCCGCCCCCGGGCTCAAGACAAAAACAATTCGTGGACGCGGTGCTCGAAAACGGCGTAGACACCCTCAAGAAATGTACGAAGGACACCATCGTGGTCGGCCATGATCTCGAAAAGGACATGGCATGGGACCTGGTTCCTCCAAATGGCAATAACGATGACGGGCACGCGCCGGTCTTTGTGTTGCTCGACACCCTGGTCTTCGGCAAGGACGTCGTCGCGCCCCTGGACGCCATGACGGAGATCATAGAACTGTTGAGCAAGAAGGGCAGGAACGACTTCTGGCGGGGATTCAAATCCTTCAAAGTGCCGGGACAGGGAAAAACGAAAAACTATTCTTTTGGCGTGACCCTGTACGGCAATCCGAATAATGGCCACAAGGCAAAAATACCCCTGATCTACGACATCCGGCCGTTGCGGTAGTGCGGGGAAGTGAAGATACAAAAAGAAGCGTGTTCGTTTGCGGGCCAGGGGATTAAGCGCGAGGCGGCGTAGTGTTTGCGTGGGTGCACTTTCATTGCGGTGGCGGAAAGGAAAATGAGAGATGAAGATCACGTATATACTAGGGGTTTGTATTGTTGGGGTGGTCCTTGTGAGTATTTTTACTTCCTGTGCCACTTCGAAAAAATCGACGAATGAGGGAACGGAAACCCTGTCGCTGCCCCCTCCGGAATGTCCGCCGGCTGCTGAATATCCAGCCATCGCGATGGCGAACCTGCTGTTCGAGCCCGGCAATTCCACCATGCCTTCGGCAACTTTGTATTATCCAGGTGGAGAAGAATATGCCGACATAGCGGAACGCCCATTCGTTTCCGCAAAGGAACAACCTTTATCCACTTTCAGTCTCCATCCGGACAGCGCCGCCTACGCCAACATTCGGCGTTTTCTTGAACAAGGCCAATGGCCACCGTCCGATGCCGTTCGCATCGAGGAATTGGTGAACTATTTTTCCTATGACTATCCGCAACCCCAGGGAAAGCATCCCTTTTCAATCAATGTGGAAGTGGGCGCCTGTCCCTGGGCCGGGGAACATCTTCTTGCCAGGATCGGCTTGAAGGGGCGTGACCTGCCCAAGGGAGAACGTCCACCCGCGAACCTGGTTTTTCTGATTGATACATCAGGTTCCATGAGCGCCTCGAATCGCCTTCCCCTGGTAAAGGAATCCCTAAAGGCTTTGCTGGAGATTCTGGAACCGGAAGACCGGGTTGCCCTGGTCACCTATGCCGGGACCAGCAACGTGGCCCTGGAATCAACGCCGGTGGAACAGCGGGTAACCATCCGCGATGCCATTGAAGTGTTGGGCGCAGGCGGCTCCACCCATGGCAGCGCGGGCATTCAGGACGCCTATGCCATGGCGGAAAAACATTTTATCAAGCAAGGCATTAACCGGGTGCTCCTGGCCACGGACGGCGACTTTAATGTGGGAGTCACCAGCCATGAGGGTTTACTCGCGCTGATTGAGGAAAAACGTGAAACGGGCGTGTTTCTCACCGTGCTGGGATATGGCATGGGCAACTTGAAAGACGACGCCCTGGAGATGCTGGCTTCCAAGGGCAACGGCAACTACGCCTATATCAACGATTACAGCGAAGCGCGCCGCGTTCTGGTCGAACAAGTCAGCGGCACCCTGGCGACCATCGCCAAGGACGCTAAAATTCAGGTGGAATTCAATCCCGCGCGGGTAAGCGAATACAGGTTGTTAGGCTATGAAAATCGCATGCTTGCCGCGAAGGATTTTAATGACGATACGAAAGACGCCGGAGAAATCGGCGCGGGCCATACCGTCACGGCCCTTTACCAGATTGTCCCCAAAGGCGTTTCAATCGGCCCGGGCGTAGACCCCTTGCGGTACCAACAAGAGGACAAAGAAGAAAAGGTATTGCCCACTCCGGAAAATGCGGATGAACTGATGTTTGTTAAACTTCGGTACAAACAGCCAGACGGCGCCGACAGCAGCCTTATTGAAATCCCGGTGTCCTCTGATACAGCTGATGCTGAAAACGTTTCCTCCGATTTTCGATTCGCCGCCGCTGTTGCCGGTTTTGGTTTATTACTCAGGGATTCACCCCATAAAGGGACCGCAACCTTTGACAGCATCCGGGAACTCGCCACTTCCGCTGTTGACAGCGACCATTATCGCGAAACGTTCCTTAATTTGATCGTTACGGCAAAAACAATACGGCAACCGTGACCGGATGACGCATTTTGGAATGCTTTTCTTGTGCTGCTAATGCAGGGGAGGTCTGCAACCCGGTGAGGGCTTAGAAGGATCGCAATATGAAATGGATAAAATACATAGTCACAAGGCTTTTTGACGGTTTACTCTATGGCATGGGAATCACGGTTTGTGTCGTACTGGGCGTATGGATCGCACAGCACATTTATATCGGCAGATTTCTCAATGAAATTACGTATTCGCAACCGGGCGAAATAATTGACTCTTCCACGTTCCCGGATGATTTTTCTTCTGTCCCTTCGCTGCCGGACAATATTCAGATGGATGATATGGACGGCTCTTTTCGCATGAAAGAGTTTGATGATACGGCCATGCTTACTATCGTGGAACATCACGACCGTGTTAATGCCGATGGAACGAAAGATTTCCTGGGAATGTTGAAGAACGAAGGTTCTGATACCTGGCGGAATATGGAGATTGAAGTGGAACTTTTCGATGAGGCCGGACAGTTTCTGGGGGAATACAGCACCTTTATAAACCGCCTCTTTAAACCCGGAGATACGGAGAATTTTCAAGTGTCCGGCTCAGGATGTGGCAGTCATGCAACACCTGAATATGCGACGTACACGATTCGCGTTATTAACGCGTTGGATTATTAACTCAAAAACAGCTTGCTTGTGTTTTGCTGCTACAGCACCACCGCCGCCCCATTGCTCGGGGCGCTTACGCCGCCGGAATTCACCGCGATAACCCGGCACTCCAGCTGAATCGCCTTGGGCTGATCCGACAGCGTCGCCAGCATTGACTTCGCATAGGCGGTCACACACCCATTTCCAGATAAAATGAATTGCAATTATTTTTCGTAAAGAGATTTTCGTTTCTGCAACATCGTGAGAATCTCATCCGTATACACTCCAAAACTGAAGTTCTTGCTATCATAAGAGCTATTCATTACGGCGCACACCTCGCCTTTCAGGTTTATAAGGGGACAGCCGCTACTGCCGTAACTGATCGCCACATCCGTTTGAAGTTCCTCCTCACGCAATGAAGATATAATGCCCCGGGTTACTGTGTTCCTCAGACTCAACGGGCGCCCTACCGCCAAAACAGTCATTCCAACCTGCAGGTCGTTTTTCAGCCGCAGCACAAGCGATACGACATGTTCTTTTAAGCCCTTTGCCGACAAAAGCGCGAGATCCGCATCTTCCGAGCAATAATCCATAACGGCGTCTGCCCTGAGCATGTTATGCAGCTCAACTTCATAGGATATGCTCCCCCGGTCACACCCATATGAATATTCTTCCTTCTCCACTACGTGCCGGTTAGTGATAATGTAAATACGTTCCGATTCGCCAGCACCCAATACAAACCCAGATCCCCCGCTGATACGCTGGCCCCCACGAAAAATATTGATGGAGACAATTCCTTTTTTGATGCTTTCAAAAACAGAAGTCTCATCCTTATCAGGGAACGTCTGTATACTTAGGGTATCAAATACTTGTATGGCAATATCTTCGTCACTGCACTGCCCTTCAGGATAGGTGAACGCTTGATTTTTTAACATCCACGATAATAACAACCCAATCAAGACGGCCCAAAAAAGGATGTAACAGGCGAACCATTTCCAAGAGATGGAGAAAAGAACCCACCTATTCCCCAAGGTAGCGGCAATCAACCGCCTGTAAAGAAAGTAGCGGATGCCGCAAGCCTTTCTTAATCTGTTCAGGAAGGCAGCCTCGTTAGCAAGGATTTTATGATCGCATCCCATCACCTCAAGGCATTTGACAATAACATAGCGCTTATCAGAATCCCCAAGGGCCGAAACCTCATTAAATAGATTCTTTGTATCAATGTCACCTGTACAGTATTGTCGAAATGTCTCCCGTTCTTCTTCATTGGCCGCGAGTGTATCCCTCAGGTATCCAAGGTAATGTTTTTCATCAATGGTCATCTTGCTGTCGCTCCAAGTTGCAGCGACGCAGACCTTGTATACGATATGCCTCAGTGTTTTATCAGAATGTTCGACCATGGCAAACTCCAGAAATGCGTCTTCTTGTGAATATCATAGCATCACCGCCACCAAATTGCTCGGCGTGCTCGCGCCACCGGTGTTCACCGCGATGCCCCGACACTCCAGGTGAATCGCCCTGAGCTGATCCGTCAGCCCCGCCTTCTCGCTCAGGGCAATGCCGATTTTCCCGCACCCCGTCTAAGAGATCTGGATGCAGATTGAGTAGGTATGGTTGCTGGGGAGCAGGTAGCACCGTTCCAGCACGCGGTTGGGCTGGGTCATAAAATGGTCGGGCCAGGGCAAAAAACCGGGTATGCCCGGCAATTCCCAGGAGACTTCTCGAATGCGAAATTGTAAGGGCTTGCCCGGGTCAATTTCGATTTTCCTCTCGTTCCCAGCGAGACCCGATCGAAGTTTAGCATTCCTATGCCTGTTCCGCATTTTCTAATGCCAAGAAAAATGTCTACTTTACAGGTTCATATCCACCGGCCAGAGGAAATAGGGACCGAACTTCTTTGAGATGCGGAACTCACCCCCCGCATTCTTGCCTGCTTCCGTCAACCGGAACTGATCCCCGTCTTTTTCCAAGAAGCCTTTAGCAAGGAGTCGTTCGTTCATTTCCGCAGTACGAACTCCACGGTCTTTTGCCAACTTCGAGGTGGTCAATTTCTCATATCCCTTGTCATCTTTTTCCACCTCCTGCGGTTCCGTTTCCTCCACCTTTTCAGCAGCAAGGCGAACCTGTTCACTGATACGAATCAGGCGTTGCGCTTCTTCCAACGTTTCCCGATACAGATCGGGTTCCGTTTCCCGATCGATATAGACGCCCATCTCGTTATTATTTACCTGGCTGAAATCGTATAGATTCATGGAGGTGATGATGGCGGCCTGCTCGTTGATATAGCATTTGGCATGCAAGTTCTGGCAGAAACTAGTACGGACGAATTCCAGGGAACGTAACCAATTCATTTCCTGTGGTGCGAGTTCACTTTTGCCATAGACCAGTCGGACATCTATTTTCATCCTGTCTTTATCCGCCAACAGTTCTTTGATGCGTTCATTGAACTTAAGGAAGGGACTTATGATAATCAGCCGTTCCCGCGTTTGCTTGATCATTTCTTCGAGGTAATAATTCGTGGCACTCGTATTCAGAAACTTCGTCATAACTGCTTCCTCTCCTTTTTTGGTTACCATAACTGTTTCTATAGTATCCGATCTATGCTTGCTTATTCTATCCGATCTAATCGACATGCTTCGATCTGATTATTTTCAACCATAGATGCGTTAGGCGCTTAAGGCCATTTTGCTGACAATTAATTATGAGTTTCGTTTGTTGCCGAGAGGAGCGGTATGTTCCGGTTCAGTTCAAGAATCCAAAAACAACGCGTCATTCCGGTTTTTCGCGG
>Ga0123335_1004200_pt1 | contig 18959 bp, 10 predicted proteins | sample BiotimSIPDNA_2_FD_89707 | JGI IMG/M metagenome (GOLD analysis project Ga0123335, IMG submission 89707) | Anaerobic biogas reactor microbial communites from Washington, USA - Biogas_R2 time_0 SIP DNA | ecosystem: Engineered > Bioreactor > Anaerobic > Unclassified | place: Washington, USA...
CTGGAGATGGTAGAGGATGATATCCGCATTGATGGCAAGCGAATCAGTTTTTCCTTGCTTTTTGATCGCGCAAATGATCCCATGATAGGTCCCATTAAAAGTGCTGCCGAGAAGGCCATAGAGACCTATATTGGTGACGGTGTTGAGATCAAGGGTAATATTTATGTCAAGGTTAAGCCAAGGCAGGTAAAGAAGATCGAGGAGCCCCCTTTGAGCGGGATAAAGAATATTGTAGCTATCTCATCAGGTAAGGGAGGAGTTGGCAAATCTACTGTAAGCAGCAACCTTGCGGTTGCGCTTGCCCTTAAGGGATACAGTGTAGGTTTGCTTGATGCTGATATTTACGGGCCTTCTGTACCTAAGATGTTTGCTACCGAAGATGCACGTCCCTATGTAGAGAAGGTTGATGGAAAGGACAGGATTATCCCGGTAGAGAAATATGGTGTAAAACTGCTTAGTATAGGATATTTTGTCAATCCCACTGATGCTCTTGTATGGAGAGGGGCGATGGCAACCTCTGCAGTAAGGCAGCTGATAGCTGATGGTCTGTGGGGTGATTTGGATTATTTGCTGATAGACTTGCCTCCAGGCACAGGTGATATTCACCTGACCATAGTGCAGACAATTGCTTTGACAGGAGCTGTTGTAGTAAGTACACCTCAGGATGTTGCACTTGCTGATGCACGCAAGGGTATCAGTATGTTTCAGGGTAAACAGATAAATGTCCCGGTATTGGGACTTGTGGAGAATATGGCATGGTTTACCCCTGCTGAGCTGCCTGAGAACAGGTACTATATTTTTGGACAGGGAGGATGCAGGAAACTGGCAGAGGAGACAGGCACACCGCTACTTGGAGAAATCCCGATAGTACAAAGTATCAGGGAGGGTGGAGATGAAGGTATGCCAGCAGCGCTTAATACTGATAGTATCACAGGAGTTGCATTCTCAAAACTAGCTGATGCAGTTGTTGAAGCAGTTGAGAAGCGCAACAGCCAGCTGCCACGTACGAAAATAGTTGAAGTTAACAGAAAATAAGAGGGGTATAGAGTAATGGATAATAGCGAGAAAGACATTGTTTTGAAGGAGGTGGCGGCTGCTCTGGATGAGATCCGTCCTTATCTGCAGGCTGATGGTGGTGATATCAACATCATTGATCTTACTGATGAGTGGATATTGAAGGTTCAGCTTATAGGTGCATGTGACGGTTGCCCAATGAGTATGCAGACCCTTCGCAATGGGGTTGAGATGGTTATCAGAACCAAGGTTCCGGTAGTTAGGGAAGTCGTTGCAGTATAAGTTGTGCTTAGAAAGCAGCAAGTAGCAGGCCTATGTCCTTGGATGGCAGTCCAAGGCTGTTACCTATATATTGGTTTGTTAGTATGCCTTTATACAGGTAGGTGCCATTGCTTACGCCCAGATCTTCCTTGACTAGCTGGTGAATACCCCCGGCATTTGCCATTTTGAGAATAATGGGTGCGATAATATTACTTAGTGCAATGGATGCGGTACGTGAAACCCTTGAAGCTACGTTTGGTGTCATATAGTGTATGACACCATTTTTGTTTATAAATGGTTTGTCAGGATCGTGAGAAGACGCTGCCATGGATTCAAAGCAGCGTCCGTCGCCAATGCTAAGATCCACTATCACAGATCCTGGTTTCATCTGTTCAATCTGCTCACAGGTTATATAGAAAGCTGTATCATTCTCAAAATAGCGTAGACTTGCCACCACGGCATCTGCAGACTTTAATGCCTTTGTAAGTACGTGGGGATGCAGCACAGAGGTAAACACTCGCTGGCCCAGATTACGTTCAAGTTCCCTGAGATTCTGATAGGAATTGTCGAACACCTTGATCTGGCAGCCCAGTCCAAGTGCAGCTCTTGCAGCAAATTCGCCTGCAGTGCCGGCTCCGATAATAACAACTTCAGTGGGCGAAACTCCGGTGATTCCACCAAGCAATACTCCCTTCCCTCCATGTGCCTTGCTAAGGTATTCGGATGCAATGCTGATAGCAGCATAACCTTCAATTTCACTCATGCTCTGAATTACAGGATAGCAACCCTCATTATCACGCATGAATTCATAGGCGACTGCATTAATCCGCCTGTTCATCATTTTGACAATAGATTCTCTGGTCTGCTTTGAAAATTGAAGGTAGGAGAGGATGACCTGATCATTTGTCATCATTTCTATTTCCTCCTCAGTCGGAGGGGAGATTTTAAGTATGATATCTGATCTGAATACTTCATCCTTACCACTTGCAACGATGGCCCCTGCTTCAGCAAAATCCCTATCAAAATAATTTGCCCTTTCACCAACACCAGACTCAATGACAACCTTGTGGCCATTCTCAACAAGCAATTCCACACCCTGAGGTGTTAACGACACCCTGTTTTCCGATTTGTCGGTATCCAGAGGTATCCCAATCGTAAGCGAGCGTTGTTTCCGACCCACCTCAAGCATCTCTTCACTGGTGATGTGCTGGGTATACCTGATTGCAATAAAAGATGCCCGTTTCTCGATGTTGGTCATGTTATTGAAGTCTTTAGATTACCCGAATATACAAAATTATTAAGAATGCCTTTCTAGAAAAAGCATATTAACTGGCCGGCATATCAGGGGGTAGTGTTATTGATCCTGATCTCTCTGGTACCATCGGGAAGGAGTTGGAGGTTAACGTTAATCCTTTCAAATGGGATATGATTTTCTGCCTTTTCGGGCCATTCAATAAGACAAATGTCACCCCCATAGAGGTATTCATCCGCACCTATATCAAAAAGCTCTTCAGGCTTTTTCATCCTGTACAGATCAAAGTGATATACGGGACGTCCGTCTTCGCATCTGTATTCATTTATAATTGCAAAAGAAGGACTACTGACAGGGTCAAGCACCTTCAGTTCCCTACAAATCTGTTTTATCAGGGTTGTTTTACCTGCCCCCATCTCACCGTAGAAAGCAGCTACCGGTTGTACATCGAGCAAGGCCACCAGAGCTCTGGCGGCCTCCCCAAGTTCTTCAGGTGTTTTTGCCGAAAAGATCATTACTCAAATAATTAGCATGTAAAACTAAGACTTTGGCTCCAGAACGACAAAAGGAACCATCATCTCTTCCATGGAAATACCTCCATGCTGGAATGTATCCTTGTAATAGTTTACATAGTAATTGTAGTTGTTGGGATAGGCAAAGAAAGTATTGCCGGTCGCAAAGATATAGGTTGTAGAAACGTTGGGCCTTGGCAGGAAGATCTGCTCGGGTTTCTTGACTTCATAGATTGACTTGTCGTCATAGGCAAGGTTCTTACCCTGTTTAAACCTGAGGTTGGTATTTACTGCTCTGTCGCCCACTACCTTGACGGGATCCTGTACTCGTATGGTTCCATGGTCGGTAGTCAGTATTATTTTTACTTTCTCCTGTGAAAGGCGCTTTAGGAGTTCGAACAACGGTGAGTGAAGGAACCATGAGCGGGTATGCGAACGGAAGGATGATTCATCAGTAATCAGTTCCTTAATCATCTTGAGTTCTGTACGTGCATGCGACAGCATGTCAATAAAGTTTATCACAACTACCGACAGATCATTTTCCCTGAAGCGTTTGTAATTGTCGAGAAGCTTCTTTCCTGAATCGGAATCGTTGATTTTCTCATACCATACCTTGAAAGGTTCCCTAACCCTTGCAATATAATCCTTTATTAGCTCTTCCTCATGTTGGTTTTTGCTTCCCTCTTCGTCATCCTCAACCCAGAGGTCAGGCCTGATTCTGGCTATATTGAGTGGAAGCAAACCTGAAAAGATAGCATTACGTGCAAACTGTGTAGCAGTAGGAAGGATGCTGAAATACAGCTCATCTTCTGCGAAACTGAAGAATGGAGCTATTTCCCTTTTAATTACCTCCCACTGGTCAAATCTGAAATTGTCTATAACTATCATTACAACCGGTCCGCCTTTTTTGAGCATGGGCAGGACCTTGCGCTTCATCATAGTGTGCGACATCATAGGTGCATCATCGCTGTTGAGCCAGTCGGAGTAATTTTCCTTTACAAAAACTGCAAAGCGTTTATTGGCTTCATTTTTTTGCATCAGCAGTACCTCGTTCATCGAGCTGTCGGTAAACTGCAGCTCAAGTTCCCAGAATACCAGTTGCCTGTACAATTCATACCACTCATTGTAGTTGAGCCTCTCATTGAGTCTCATTCCTATCCTTGAGAATACAGACTGATAATCAGTAGTGGCTTTTTTGCTGACAAGGCTGTGGCGACCCAGAATCTTTTTGATTGAGGAAAGAATCTGGTTTGGATTTACCGGTTTTATCAGATAATCGGCGATCTTGCTGCCAATAGCCTGATCCATAATCTCCTCTTCCTCGCTCTTGGTAACCATCACAACTGGCAGCGCAGGATTCTGCTCCTTGATTCTCATCAGTGTTTCAAGTCCGCTAAGTCCCGGCATATTTTCGTCTAGGAATACCAGACTATATGCTCCGCCTGAAAGCATATCTATTGCATCCCTGCCGTTGGTTGCTGTATCTACCGTAAAGCCCTTTTCTTCGAGAAACAGAAGGTGAGCCCTTAGGTGGTCTATTTCGTCATCAACCCACAGTAATCTGTACTTTTGTATATTTTCCATCCTCTTTCTGATTTTCGTTTTTACTAAGAAGACCGGGGTTGTTTAGTTTTGGGTTTCGTACAACACATCTATTATATAACCTCCACTTCCCGACAGGTAATTTTCTGTAAAGAAGTTCTGATATGCCTCCAGGTTTCCCGTTTTCAGAAGGACCTTGAGGTTGGTTTCAGATGCAGTCATTATTAGAGCTCTGTTGATATTACCTACATTCAGCAGGCGGGGATTGGAGCGAAGAGCATAGAAATAATCCATTGCTTCGCGGTTATTGTTGAATGAGCTTATGCTTATAAGTCTTTGACCATTTGGCAAGGTATGTGCCTCCAGCTCATAATCTGCAAGCAGGAAGCGATTGAAGTTGTAGTCTGCCAAATTGAAGATCAACCTGTTGATATTGGCATCAGCATCTACAACTACGAAAATGCTGTGAGTGGATGATGGCTCGAAAGAATACAGAGGTCCGAAGGCAGTTGAGCCAGGGTCGTCTGTACCGGCCAATCCAACACTTACGCTTGCATCCCCATAGGCAACAGGCCCGGCGGCCGGTTGCATACCTTCATCGAGCATTGCAAGCCATTTTCCTGCCATCTTTCCTTCAGCACTTTCAGGATATTCTCCTGATAGTTCCTTCAGGTCTCTAACAAAACCATCCTTTTGTCCCAGTTTTCCGTTGCTGATTGCTGACAATAGTATTGCCTTACGTTCCAGGGATGGATCTGGATTGCCCTTTCTGATGTAAGATGTATGGGACAAAGCTTCTTCAAAGCCATTGCTCCTATATGCATTGTATGCATCCTCGTATCTAGTATATAGTTCACTTGATGCCTCATAGAGCTTTGTGGCATATTCAGGATCTCTCACAAAAGGAGCATAGTATCCGTCCGGAAAGCGTCGCAACAATGTTGAGCCCACAGTCTGTGCCTGTTGTTCATTACCTGCAGCAAGCTGTGCCCTATAGCTCCAGAACAAGGCCTGTTCTGCAAGTTCGTGATCAGGGTATTGACTGAGCAGAGAAGATAGAAGCACGATGGCCTGTTCAGGCAGATTGAAATAATCCAGCAGAACAAGGGCTGCTTTGAAGTAGGCTTCACCTTTTAGCTTGTGAGATGCTTCAATATCCTCTTCGGATCGGGGAATTGTTGATTTGAGCCTGTCTACACTTGGTAGCTCATCAGATTGTCCAAGAGCTCCGTCTGGAATAGTGCCTGCTCCGGGCGTGTCCTGCGGTCTTTCTCCCGGGTCACCTGGAAGAGCTGGTGGTTGTGAGAAGTCGGAAATTGCAACGGCACTCTTATCCGAGCGACGCCAGTTATCCTCAGCTGGTCTGCGACCCCAACGTCTTTCAAACTCCATTTTACCAAGGGTGACCATGGTAGGATTGTAGAAATACCATGCACCACGTCCGTCCTGACTGCCATACATTTGGGATGACATGCTTCTTTGCAGCAGGGGATCGAAACCTGTATTATAATTTGAGCCTCCTCCACTTATATCCTTGTTGAGACGCGACTGTTTTTCAGCCTCCACATATGCTTCCAGATAGGAGTTTAGTTCCTCATCAGTCATAGCTGCCAGCCGTTGCAGACTGTCCTGTGTATAAATAGTATTAAGATGGGCCGACAAGTTCTTCAGTCCCTTGTGTCTGAATTTGATTTGTTCCAGTCTGGTATGAGTCTGGGGGATATTTATCAGAGCACTGTCGTAGTAAGCATAGGATGCCATGTAGTCAGGGATGTCGAAATATATATCAGCCATGTTGAGGAAGGATTCAGCCAGGAGATCCCTGCTACCAATGTTGTATCCTGCAGCCAGCCTCAGATTGACAAGGGCTTGTAGCGTATCTTGTCCATATAGTGAAAGCCTGGCCTTTGTCATATAGATTCTGTCCCTGTACTCTTGGTTCTTAAATTGTCCGGCCATACGATCCAATTCCCTGACTGTCTCCCCTATATTGCCGTTTAGCTTACTCTCAAGAAGCATCACATTAAGCCGGGCTGTTACCTCCATATCATATCCTGGAGAAGAGCGGGCTACCTTCAGGTACGCATCTTTAGCATTGTCAAGGCGACCGGCTTTTTCATAAAGCTGGGCCAGGATGTAGTTGCGTCTGGATCTGTCCCACTTGTCACGGGCCCCTTCAGCCGCAGCCGCAACGAAAGGAATGGCACTGTTGTACTGCCCTGAGCGGATGAGGTAATCGGCATAGGTTGCCATATAATCTGCATAGTACTTTGCCGGAGCATCACCAAGGGCATCGTAACGGTCCAGGACAATACGTGCATTTTCGAAATCCCCCATCTCGATACGTGTTCTTGCCATCCATATGAGAGCTTCATACTGCACAGGCTTTCCGGGGAAGTCCCTGAAGGCATAATCAAGGGCAGGCAGGGCATCGTAATATTCATGATTGAAAAGGTGAGCCTTGCCGATAAGGATATATGCGTTTCCTACTACCTTGTTGAATTCTCTTTGATTGTAAAATGCGACCTGCCTGGGGTTGTTGCGGTCAGGGCGCCCTTTGGGGCGGACTGTGATACTTTTCTTCTGTATGACCTTAAGGCCTTTTGCAATTGCATTATCCATATCACCTTTGACAGCACCGGCCTTATCATCACCGCTATAAGGAAAGAGTGGAAGAATACTTGTGAACTGATCCTGATGATTTTGTCTCAGTTGTTCCTCCCCGCGCTGAAAACTTTGTTCCCCGTTGAACAGAATATTGTAACGGGCAGTCATGGCATTATGATTCCTTGACAGCCAGGTGTTTTTTTGAGTTGAGCAGGAAACGAGCCAAAACAAGGCTGAGAGTAATATCAATTTTCTTATCGGCATCAGCTGAACGGCAATGATTCAATAATAAAACAGAGATTTCGGGCTTTTATTTTGCCACCCGGTAAATATAGTTTAATTAGTTTTAGAACTTAAATTTACCGTTAATCAAGTTGAATCATATAGCCCTGAGATGAAAATATTCGTCGTTGAGGATGACAGGTTGTTTAATAGCCTTATAGCAAATGCTCTCAAGAAAGAGAAAGAATTGGTAATCAGCACTTTTTTTAATGGAGGGGATTTGATCAGACATCTTTCAGAACATCCTGAAGTCATAACTCTGGATATAGGATTACCAGATTATTTTGGTCTTGATCTGCTAGGGCAGATTAAACGTTTGAGTCCATCGACCGAGGTGATAGTTATCTCTGGCCATGATGACCTCAAGCTTGCTGTCCAGATGCTTAAGCTAGGAGCCTATGACTATATAGCCAAGGATGAGAATGTGCGGGAGAGGCTTCTTCATTGTATCAGCCATATCAGGAGTAAGTTTAAGATAAGTCAGGAACTGAGCAAACTAAGGTCTGAGATATCTGAGCGCTATTATGATTTTGAGGAGATAGTTGGTGAGAGTCGAGCCATGAAGAGAGCCTTGGCTCTTATGGAGAAGGCAAGTAGGATGGCAAATGTAAATGTGCTGTTGTGTGGAGAAGAGGGAACAGGCAAAGGCATGATATCCCGGGCTATACATTACAACTCTGAAAGGGCTGCTATGCCCTTTGTATCCTTCAGTGTGGGAGCTGTTCCTCCTGGTATGATAAGAGAGGAGCTTTTTGGTGTCGAGGATCTGAGGGATGGTGAAATACCCTTGTCGGGCAAGATTGCTGAGGCTGCCAATGGGACCTTATTTATTGAGGATATAGAACTTTTGCCAGCCGATGTGCAATTTTCCCTGCTAAGCTATCTTACAGGCAGTATAAAGTCCGCCCAGGGTAAAAAGTCTAAGGACCTCAATGTGAGAATTATTGCGGGCTCAACGGTCGATCTGGCAGAGGAGGTGAGGGCCAGGCGCTTCAGAGAGGATCTATATTTCCGTCTGATGGGGATCCCGGTCTACCTACCTTCATTACGGGAAAGGAAGAAGGATATAATACTGCTTGCCGGGATTTTTCTTACAGACTTTTGTAATATAAATGGGATGGATAAGAAGGAGCTAAGTGCTGCAGCCAATAGGAAATTGCTCAAGTATCCCTATCCAGGGAATGTGCGTGAACTAAAGGCAGTTATTGAACTGGCAGCTGTTCTTACCGACTCCACTGTAATTGACGAGGAGCATATTGTATTCAACAGCACTGCATCAGTTGCTGATTTTTTTAGTGAGGAGATGACGATGAAGCAGTATTCCGATAAGATAATAAGGCATTATCTTGAAAAGTATCACAATGATGTAAAGACAGTTGCTGCTAAACTTGATATTGGGAAGTCAACTATTTATAACCTGCTTAAGAAATGGGAGGAGCAGGGAGAATAAAATATCCGGACTGTTATGCCTCTCCGGTTGCCTGCCGGGGTAGTATAAAGCCTGGTAGAAGCTGCTGCTAAGCCATTTAAGTATTGGTGATAGAAAAGAAAACCGCCTCGTTGGGGCGAGGCGGACTAAATGCTTTAATTGTACAACAGTGTTGTTAACCGATCAGGGCTTTGTATTGCTCGGCAGACAGCAATTTGTCGATCTCTGCTTTGTCCTTGATCTCAACCTTTACCATCCATCCTCCGTCGTAAGGATCTTTATTTACCAACTCAGGTTGTGATTCAAGATTTTCGTTAACCTCTATAATAGTTCCCGACAGGGGCATATAAAGATCAGAGACTGTCTTGACTGCCTCTATTGTACCAAAAACCTCTTCCTGTGCCAGTTCTTCATCTTCGGTGTCAATTTCAACGAAAACGATGTCGCCCAGTTCACTTTGTGCAAAATCAGTAATACCAACTGTTGCAATGTTGCCTTCTACTCTGACCCACTCATGGTCTTTAGTGTACTTTAAATTTTCAGGTATATTCATGACGCTGAATTATAAGATTACGAATCAAAATTAACTAATTTTTATGATACGGTCAGTTTTTCCATAATTATTTATCAGACCCTACTGAGTAAGTGAAAATCTGAAGTTTACCCCAAAACTGCTGTTCGTGATTGGGTAGCTTGTTGAGATATAAGGAGAGTTTAGCTGTCTGTCATAAAACAACTGCATATTAAACCTGTCACTAAGCACATAGTCAGCAGTAAACTTTAGAGTTGTAATCTTCTGACCTGATGTAAGCTGGTTGACTGCTTCCTCAATACGTCTTATAACTGAGAAGTTGTCCCTTATCGAGATGTCGGCTCTCAGATTAAGGTCAGATGAAAGCTTTTTGGCGTTCTTGCCAGAGCCCAGTATCATATCCATCTTGTCAAACCTGTATCCAAGACCAACCACATATTCATCGTTGTAATTTTCGATAAGCTGGTTGTTGTTGAGGCTCAGGTTGATAATGCGGCTTTTCTTGTATTCAAAGCGGGTCGACAACGAGTTGTTCCACACAATGTTGGCCATGATTAGGGGGGCAAACTGCTCAGATATGGATACACCGTTGATCTGGTACTTTGGAATGAAGTTGCCCTTCTCGTCTCTTATGTAGCTGAAGCCGTCACGCATCTCTTCCCAGTCGAAGTTTGTAATAAACTGACCTATGTTGTATGTAGACCTGTAAGAATGACTCAGATCGAATGAGCGGATATATTTTTTAAGCCAATTGATACGAGACAGACCGTCGTAGTTGATGGTCCAGTTGGGTCTTATTTGCAATATTGAAGGAATTGCATCCAGGAAGATATTGTCAGCACTCTTGCCTGTGTATGCTGCCAGAAAGGCCGGGATCATTACATCCTGCGATGTCAGAGAGTAACCGTCGGCACCATTGCTAACGCCAAGCCCGTCTTCAGGATAGCCTTCAGGACGATAAGGTCTTCCTTCAAGTACTTCATATGGAGACCCAGGATAAACACCTGTCGGGAAATTGCTGCCCCTCCTTTCCTCTCCTAATCTATTTGCTATGATCTGCCTGTTGTCAAGGAAGCGGGAAAATATCTCTGACTGATATACACCTCTCTTTTCAACGCTCTTGAAAGCCGTCTTGAAGGTGTTGACGGTCATTGACAAGGATCCATTCTCCATGGTGTTGTATGCATTAAAGCCGCCATCACTGTACAGGTAGTACTCGTTAATACCCTTTTGAAATCTCCTGTTGGCTGTCAGATTTATCTTTAGACCGTTTAGTGGTTCCAACTGCAGTCGGATGGTGACATCCTGGCTGTGGGTCATTGTATATGGAGTGTTGAGGGTAGAGTCGGTAGTCAGCCAGTTCTTTTGTGCTGCTTCCATTGCAAAATCACGGTTCTGCCATCCCAGGATAAAGGGTAAACCAGGAGCACTTGTACCTTCATAGTTTGATGTACCTAAAAATTTGGATCTGGGCATATAACCAGGCAGAATGGTCCCATTATTTTCCGAGTAGGTAAGGGACAGGTTCCTGACCCCGGTCAGGAATCTGAAAGCAAAGTCTTTAACTTCCTTACCGGGCTTCTTTTCTTCAGTCTTTTGTCCTGATACCATGATCCTTGCGTTGCTTGCATCCTGACTTGGGGTAAAGATCAGGGTATTGTTATCAACTATCTTTTGGTCGCCCCTGATGGGATGGCCAGATTCGTTGAAGACCCTTGCAGTAACATTTGAAGTTCCCAGACGGTGGTTGATTGTAAGACCTTCACCGGCCTTTAGTTCAATGTTATGCTGGGTAAAGCGTACAGTCTCTCCTTGTTGGTTATTGTTTTGAGCAGTACTTCGTCCGCGTTGCGAACTCTGGGTCAGAGTCCGGAGATAGGGAGACTTGTTGTACAGGCTTGTAAAGTTAAGCTGGGCATTACCTTGGATGGAATTGGAATTTCGGATAGTATTACCCCACTCATATTCAAGGGTTGTAACAGGTCCCTGCTGCCAGTTGTATAATGCCCCATAGTTGACAGATGCTGAGGTCCAGTCGAGCAAAGGTAGCTTGTTAACAGGTATCTGGTAACTGACACTGAGGTTGTGCTGGTAATTGGTAGTTCTTCCAAGATTGAGGATGTTAGACATCACGGAATCCTTCCAGAGTTCATAGTCATCGCGGTAACGGTTCTTGTTAACCGGCCCCTCGGGTTCATCGATTATTGCGTTGTTGCTTGACCTGAAGTCCATCTTAAGGTTCTTGGTCAGGTTGTATGTTATCTCAAAATGCCTGTTCCAGTAAAAGTCCTTATTGACGCTTACCGGTATCTTGAATGATGGATTAGTAATATTTCTAAGCTGTTCCTCGCGATAGCCTCTACTGACTTCCCAGCGGTAACCCAACTGTGTTGGAGCGAGGTAGAAGTTGAAATCACGAATCAGGGCCAGTGATTTACCCTTAATGCTCCTGAATGGTTCAATGGCCTTAGGTCTGTTTAGGAAGTTGTATGCTAAAATCCCCCTGTAGTTCTTGTCAGTAAGATACTCTGTGTCTATGTTCCTTCTGTATGTCTCGTTGTATGAGTAGGTAGCACTCAGGTTAGACGGTGAATAGAATGGGACATCTGTCTTTTGGGACTGGATGCGGACATTTGTAAAGTTGATACTCTTTCTCTGGGTGTAGTCCTGGGAAATCTGTTTGATACTGTCACGCTCTGCCTTTGTTTCGGCATTTTTGAGAGCAACATCCAGTGGAATATCCGGGTCGAGCGGGTAATACTCAGGTGTTGCCACCTGTTCACTATAGCCAGCATAGAATGGGATAGAGACTCGGCTATTGGGACCAACAAATTTGCCCAATTCAAGATTAGTAGCAACATCATATTGATAGAAATCTTCCTTGCTGCGTTCGTTGACACTTTGGTCGATACTCCCAAATCCTGTAGTGCTTGCCCTACCGGCAAGAGATACCGAACCCAGATCGGCTAGTTTGATATTCATTCGACTGTTGGCTGCCCAACCGCCTTCTTCGTTAAAGTCGGTTAACCTTAGTTCGTTAACCCAGATCTCGCCAGACTTATCCTCACGTGAGTTATTGCGAATACCTATCATGATGGTCTTGACATTGGCAAGGTTTGGATTACCCTTTATCTTGACCTTGTTGGATGGCTTGTCCGGATCAAACCACTGGTATTCGGAGGTTAGACTTACGGAAGAGTTTAGTACCCTCATGGCATCATTACGTCGCAATTTGACCTGTTGGAACAGGTCAAGCGGCACATCCAGCCTGTTTTCATCCGGCCATACTATGTGCCTGTGGGAGATATTCTCATTTACGTAAAGTCCTGGTGGAGTCAGCTTGAGTGGTAACTCGTATTCGTAGTAGTTGTTTTGATAATCAGTACCCAGTCTAACAAACACAAGCAGTTCACCGTCTCTAAGGTCGTATCCTTCTATTGTCTCGGCATGAACGTCCATTTTAATACGCTGGTATTGCCTTATGTCCATACCAATATTTTTATACACTGCACGGGCATCTCCGCTTGCAAGGTCGCTTACTTTTAGTGCAAGCGATTGTTCATTTAGCTCTCTTACAGAAGGGTTGGCCGGGTCGATAACGCGGTCAACACCCGGAGGAAGTATGTAGGGTATTGGTTCGCGACGGCCGTTTTCTTCAATATTGACAGCAGACACATCAAATTTAGTGTTGGGGTTTGGATTTACATTATCCCCTGTCTGGTGGAGGTCCTTTTCATACCTGCGCCATTCAGCCCTGATCAGGTCAAGAGTAGCAAAGCGCAGTACTATAGTGTCTTCGAAATCATTAAGGAACATCCTCATAAAACGTACTGAGCGCAGGTCTTCAATATCACCAATTACTGTGTCGGGAGCGCTGACAGGTATTTTAAACTGATACCAGGTTACTTCCTCGACACTACCGTTTTCAAGCTTGACGGTATTTGTAACCACATCGCTTATGTAGTTGCGTCCTATCTGCATCTGACCGGGCTCGAGACGAATCTTGTACTGGAAGTAACTTTCTGACTCACTGAGTGTGTTATCGCGGTTGATATCTTCTCCGTCTGGGATATTTGTTCCTGCAGTACTGAATGATTCTCCGGAATATTCCGAGGGCCTTGAGTTACCTTCCGGGTTGTTGTAATACTTGTATCGATCAAGGATGCTAACTCTCAATCTATCCAGATCTGCTCCCCTGAAGTATCGGAAGTCATCTCCTGCAGGGTCATTGATGATTGTCCTGTAGGCCTCTTCACTTAACTGTCCCTGGGCATACATATTTTCTATTGCCTCCAGGAAGGCATTATTTCCTTGTCTGAGAAAACGTCTCTCAGCTTCAGAGTTCATCCCATCGAGACCAACATCCTGCATTAATCGGGTTTGCGGATCGTTGCTAAATGCATTGACCAGGCTTTGACGTTTGGGGATGTAGCCCCAAACAGTAGAATCCACATCAAAGGGTTCTCCAGGTCCCGGCAGACCCTGTTCGAAAAATTTCCTGCCATCCTTCAGAATATCCTCTGAGATGTCTCCAAGGTTGATATAGAGGTATCCTCCCTCATGGGTTCCCTGATCATATATGAAGGGATCCATAAGCCAGAACTCGATATGATCAATATTGGAAGCCTCGAAGTCATTGGTGTCTATTTTTCTCATTATACCAGCCCAGTTTTGTCTGGGATTTCTAAGGCTTCCGTCCTGGTTGAGGTCAGTACTGAAGTTGTATGGACCTCTTTCTGTTGGATAATAAGCAAGGTTAAGCACCGAGATATTTGTCGGCTCACCGTAAGCCGGATTCTTGTTTGGGAAGATTTCCCTTTCATAGACCTCACGAACATAGTGGTTAGATCTGGCATCCTTATCACGACGGATATGGTCAGGTGTAAGGTTGGTATTGCGAAGGAACAAGGGGTCTATATGATACCATGCCAATCTTGCTCTACCGTAGCCATAGCGCAGGTCATTGTTTAATGATGCATAGGGAAAGATCTGATCCTGACCCTGGGGTACACTTGCTAGTTGCCATGCTTCCCGGTGCTTCATATCTATTGGGATCTTGGTACCTTCAAAGTCGTCGATATATGAATTACCCTCTTTTTTAATCACACTTGGGTGCCCCGGAATCAGCTGTGCAAACTCAGCTTCAAAAGAGATGGATGACGGCGCCTTAGTCTGTATCAGTGGCAGTTTATCAATAAGGCTTGTCAAGAGGTCGGACTGCGTATAGTAGGAAGTGTTAAGTCCCCATATCGTGTTGGCTATTGGTTCATCCCCAAAGGCCACCTTTTGGGTAAGCGGTCTTTCCCTAAGGTGCAATACTGTTGCACCGATATTGAAGTCCTCACTAAAGCGGTAGTCAAGATGTGTACCAAGCAAGGTCTTGGTCTGCAGGTTAAACAGCGACTGGTTCTCCAGCGAAACCTGAATAGGGGTTCCCGACTCCATAAGACCACTATTGAGTATTGTAATACGTCCGGCAGTATAGTCGACGGAATAATCTATATTCTCGGTTAGCTTTAGTCCCCCGGCAGTGACAATAACCGATCCGCGTGGGATGTTAAAGGCATTGAGTGATATCTCAGCTCCGGCTGAGGACTTGTATGAACCAACAAGCCTGTACTTGTTTTTTTCAGCGGTCTGACCAGCAACCGTCAGTGTTGAGTCGTATAATTCCTTGAACACATACTTATCTCTTATCGAAGCGGGCAGACTTTGGAGTTTCTCCTCCATAAATGAACCGAATGGTTGCAAAACGGGGAAGATTATTCTACCCTGATCGGGTGCAATAGTATAGCCTGCAACAAAGTCGAAGGTTCCATCAGGATATGGTTCAAGTTGCTTATTCAACCTGTCTAGGTTGAGGATTGAAATAAACAGCTTCCCGTTATGTTCTCCATCCTCATTGAAGGTTGTGATATAGCTACCAACAGAATCGTTCATAAAGGCCACGTTCATCCTGAAATCATCCGGACTGACCTGATAGGCTCCGATTGAATAGATATTCTTCATCATGAGCTGCCATGTCTTCATACGTGGACTTAGGTTAGTGCCTTTCAGCAGTTTTACTATCAAGGCCTGGGGGGCTTCTATACCTGAGTTGCTAAATTCACCAACACGGTAAACCTGACCGTTGTATGTAAATTCGAAGGCGACAGCCAGGACTTCGTCAGCATTCAGCTGGGTGTTGAGAGATATGTATCCAAGCTTGGTATTGACCTTGTACTCAGACTCTGGAATTAGACGTGCATTCTCAACCCTTTCATAGTCCCGTGAATTAGTAAATGGATTTTGGTCAATAGTAGTGATGGACTGCAGAATGCCTGTTGACTGGTTGATATCCCTGATGCCTGCATAGGTAGAAGTCATCTGGTTGAATAGGTCATTGGCTTCATTACTGGGATAGGCAACAGCGGCCTTGCCATTCCATGTAAGGGGTTTTTCCATATTGACTGCGGCTTCACCAAGGTCTGAGAAAGCCACTATATTGCGGGATTGCTGGAAGTCGCTGGTTCTATTGGTTATCCATACCTCCACCTTTGTTATATTAAAGGGGGAGTTGATAACAGGGAGATTGGCAAGGGCTCTTTCGTAGTGATCTTTGAAAACATGAGACAGGAAGAAGTGCCTGTTTTTATCGTACTGGTCGGCTGAGACTTCATAGTCCTGGGTTTGGGCACCTCCCTGGATATTCATCACAGTTGTCTCACCCTTTTGTTGTGAAAAGAGGGTTTGAACTGTGAGTTTCCCAAATTGCAGTTCTGTCTTTACACCAAAAAGGCTCTGACTTCCAGTAATTAGCGTTCCCGGCAATGCCAGACTCACGTTCCCGGCCTCTATTTTCTTGATTATATCATCTTCGCCTCCTGAATACTCAAGGTTGATTTGGTTTTCGAAGTCGAAGGTGGCCTCAGTGTTGTAGTTGATTCCAAGTTTCAGGCGCTCCCCGATGCTCCCCTGAATATTCATCTGAATCTTTTGCTGGAAGTCGAAGGTGGTAGTCTTGCGCAGCCTTTCCTGCAATGTGGGGTTATCAATTTTTGTAGTGTTGACACCAATTCTGAGTTCTGCAACACCCTGGGGGCGGATATTTACTACATTGCTTCCAAAAACACTTTCAAAGACATCCCCGCCGATTTTGAAACGGCCGAAGCGGTCTTCCTCAGCCGTAGCTCCCTCAGTTGCTTTTTGGCTCCAATATTCTCTGAGCGAGTTACGTATCTGTTGGTTGTTGTATTCCTCTACAGTCATACTGTATGGAAGCTTCACCGGGATATTTCCAATCATCCGGTACATTACTATTCTGCCTGTCGCCGGATCATATTCTGTCCTGTACTCAATATTGTCAGGTTCGGGAAATATAAAAGGGTCTGACTTGTCGGAAGGGCGTCCGGAAACCTGATCAACCGGGGGGTTGATTCTGAGAGGATCAACGGGAGAAGCTATCGTGTCGGAGGCGTTTTGGGAATAAGGTAGTTGCAAGGCAGGAGAACCTGGTTTGTATTCACCGGCACCAGCCAGTACAAACAGGGAAGACAATAACGGTACAAATATTTTATATGTTAAACTCTTTCTCAAAGACTTTGGGGTTTACTGCACAGGGGTACTCAAGTACAGGCCATTACAACATTTTCAGGCTTGCCTTGATCAGTTGTTCAACGCTTAGTTCCGGTTGTGCTGCTAATATTTTGTCAACTGCCTTTTGCGAGGCACCGCGCACAAAACCTAGCATCACCAAAGCTGATAACGCTTCTTCTCTTACTGTATTGTTTGGTCCTGCAAATAATTTCATTTCGTCGACACTTGATTTTCCTATCTTGTCCTTCAGTTCGATAATCACCCTCTGTGCCGTCTTTGCACCAATGCCCTTTATCCCTTGAAGCAATGAAGTATTCCCACTTAGAATGGCAGTTGTCAGTTCACCCGGAGATACTGAGGATAGCATCATGCGTGCTGTATTGGCCCCAATACCCGAAACAGATATCAGGTGTCTGAACAGTTCCCTTTCTTCCCTGCCAGAAAAACCGAAAAGATTATATGCATCTTCCCTAATCTGTTCGTGAACCAGGAGAGTCACCTCTTTTTTGTCTCTGATCTGCTCAAATGTATACAGGGATATGCTAATAAAATAACCGAGGCCGTTGTTTTCAATTACCACGTGAGCAGGACCATGCTCAACTATTTTTCCTGAGATATATTCGTACATGACAAGAGGGTATTATTGGTATAGTTTGCCCCATCCGGGTGATTTGAGATCTGTTTCCTCGTTGCTTGTAATAATCATCCTGCATGCTTTGGATGCTTCATTGATATATCCGATAGGAGTAAGGAATCCGCTCACAAAACTGCTTTCGGCTTCATAAACCTTTAGTGGCAAAGTTAGCAGTAGTTCGTAATCCTCACCACCATTGAGTGCTGCAATAAGCGGGTTGTAATTAAGTTCCGATGAGGCCTTTAGTGTCTTCTGGTGTATAGGCAGTTTGCTTTCATAAATTCTGCACCCCTTGTCAGAAGCTCTGCAGAGCAATAGCAGGGAAGTGGCCAGTCCCTCAGTGACAGCAGTCATTGCTGTAGGCTTGATTCCACGTTCAGTCAGCTTTTCAATTACATCTACCCTTGCTTCAGGTTTAAGCTGGCGTCTAAGCACATAGTCGTTATCGCCAAATTCAGGTTGCTGGGAATCACTTGACTTCAACACTTTTTTTTCCCTTTCAAGAAGGTGCAGGCCTAACAAAGCAGCCCCCAAATCCCCTGAAACACAGATTACATCTGTCTCCTGTGCACCTGAACGTTTATACTGAGCTCCATCCCGGACTTTCCCTGTCAAAGTTGCAGCAATTGTAAGTCCTGTGAGTGAAGGTGCCGGCTTAAAGGCTTCAAGGCTGACACCATAATGTCTACAGGCCGAAAACACTCCGTCCATCAGTTGCTCTATCATCTGGAGGTTGAGCTTGTTGCTGATTCCAAGACTTACCGACAGGCCGGAAGGTCTGCCGTTCATTGCAAGGATATTTGTGACAGCAGCAGTAATGACCTTGTAACCGAGGTGTTGAAGAGGGGTATAGATCAGGTCGAAGTTGATACCTTCGAGGAAAAGGACAGATGTTGACAAGGTTTCTTCTTCAGTAAGCAGAATTGCATCATCATCGGAATTTCTGCCGGAGGCCCCTGCCTCCCGGCATTTTTCAAGTATGTATTCGGTCAGGCCGAACCTGCCAAGGTCTGAAAGGGATCTCGTTTCGCTCATCATTTTTTATTTAAGGTATTGAAGCCGGTCAAAGATACAAATTTATGGCATTATCCATAGTGAATAGCATGTGGGACGGCTATTTTGATAGCAGCAGCGTTCCTTATTTATGAAGCAAAAGTTTGGAGAATAAACAATTCTTGATTAAATTTGCAAAGATTTAGGCCTGTGATGAGTAGGGGACTTGAGGTCCCCTATTTTATTACCTCTAATGAACTAGTAACTATGCTGAGCAGGGGAAGAATACTGGATATTATTCAACAGAAGATAGACGATGACGGTTA
>Ga0123335_1004201_pt1 | contig 18958 bp, 18 predicted proteins | sample BiotimSIPDNA_2_FD_89707 | JGI IMG/M metagenome (GOLD analysis project Ga0123335, IMG submission 89707) | Anaerobic biogas reactor microbial communites from Washington, USA - Biogas_R2 time_0 SIP DNA | ecosystem: Engineered > Bioreactor > Anaerobic > Unclassified | place: Washington, USA...
CTGTCGTTTCTTAGTATCATTATACCTTTTTTACGACACTTTTCAATGACATCACTGCTGGGGTGACCGTAATTATTTCTGCCCACCTGAAACACTGCGATTTCCGGGTCTACTGCCTCCAGAAAAATATCCGAACTGCTGAAACGGCTCCCGTGATGAGCTGCTTTTAGTATATCTGCCCTAAGTTTTTTGCCATTTTCATATTCTGCTGCGATTTTTTCTTCTGTTTCTCCGTCTATATCTCCTGTCATCAGAATATCATAGTGATCGAAAGTGATCTTTATGACAAGACTGTTTTTGTTCTCATCCCCTTGGGAAAGCTCTTCACGATATATGCTTTCTCGTTTTTTCCCGGGATATAGTATTTCGATACATATGCCGTCGGCCATTATTTTCTGCCCTTTATACAGATAAATAAAGTCCTCTTTTTCCATACCCGTTTCTTTTTGCAGCCGATCTCCTATAAGCCGGTTTCCTTCATAAAAACCTATTTTCTTCACCATCCCCAAACAGGCAACAGACCTTATGCCCTGATAATGATCTGTATCAAGATGGGTGACCAGAGCAAGATCGATTTTTCTTACACCGTTCTTTAGAAGGTACGGTTTGAGTATTTTTTTGCCAACATCGAAATCTTCGCTTCCCCCTCCGTCTATAAGTATGTTCGTTCCTTTTTTGCTTCGTATATGCAGACAGTCTCCCTGCCCCACATCAACAAAAACAAATCCTGCATCCCTGTATTTTTCATCAAAAAAGAAAGCCGCAACATAACCTCCCAGGATCAATGCGACAAAAAACAAAACTGCTGTATTTCTCTTTCCTCTGAGAAACATTATCCTGGTGCTTTCGGAGGTACAGAAAAAAAGAGCACAGTAAAATATCAGTACTGTAAACAGCGGAGGGCTGGTGACATCACAGGTATTTTTGTCCTCCATATAGAAAATATCGTTGGCCCTTATGATAGTTTCTGAACACACATCAATAAATACGGCCAATATTGCCGGCAGGGTCCCGGTCAAAAAATATAGGAATGCCGCCGCGATCCCTGCAGGTATCATTATTCCCGCCAGGAATACCACTGCTCCATTGGCTAAAAATGCTCCTGCAGAAAAATAGTTGAATGTATATGCAGTGAAAGGTATCATTCCCATCTGTATCACTGCTGCCGGAAGAAGGATATTTTTTAAAACATCAGGCATTTTTATGTTTTTGAACAGGGGAAGCATGGCTCCCATGACGAATACCGCCAGAAAAGACATCTGAAATCCGGTATTGAATAACTCATAAGGATCATTTATCAGCATTATCAGTGCCGCAAGAGACCCCGCCGACATAAGATCATAACGATAATGAGTTATATTTGAAATAATATGCAGAGCGATCATTACCACCGCACGCATGACAGAAGGTGTGAAACCGGCCAGAGCTGCATACAAAAAAAGCAGTACCATCATAACAGTATTGACCGGCAATTTTCTCCTGCCGCCCAATATAAGGCTTACAAATGCATAGACTATTCCCACATGGATACCGCTTACAGCCAGTATGTGGGCAGTGCCATTCCTCTGGAAACGTTCATAAAAATCTTCCTCCATGCCCGTTTTGTCGCCAAAAAGCATGGCAGCCGCCAGATCCCCTTTTTCTCTTCCCATTTCTCCTTTTAATTTTTTTTCAAAAAAATATCTGAATAACGCTGTTTTGTTCATGAAGGTGCTTTTTATATCGCCATATATTTGCACATCTTCGGGAGATCCGGACATCAGATATGCGATCCCCTGTGTCATTAGGTAGAGTCTGTAATCAAATGCTCCCGGATTACGTCTTTCATCAGGTAGGGCTAGTTCTCCCTTCACAAGTACCTGCCTTCCGGTATAGTCTGCCGTGTCTTTGAGCTTTCCATATATGCTGAGCCTTATTCTGCGTCCCTGGTCGGGTTCTATTATCAAAACACTTTTGTCTTTTTGCTTTACAGCGGCACTTATTACCTCTCCCTTCAAACATACCCGGCCCCGGGGCATTTCCTTCGCGGCTTTTTGATAATCGTTTTCCTGAAAAAACATGATACTTCCAAAACAAAAAACCGCAAAAAAAAGTGCAATCAGAAAAAGTGTTTTTTTTCTTTTTAACAGTATCACAGAAACCGTTCCCGAAAGAAATGAAACAAACATTACGGCCAAAGGCAGCCGGCAGATATATTCAAATATTATGCCCAGGGAAAATGCCGTTGCTGCCAGAAGCAAAGGCCTTCTAACTATCATTTTTCTCTCCTTCTTCAGGCCTTTTTTCTTTCCCTTTTCGTATGATATCACTATTTACATATTTTTACAATTCATATGATGATCATCACAAAAAAATCTTTATCTGTACACATCCTTATGTTATAATTCTTTAGTAAACCGGTAAATCAAAAGAGGTGATTTTTTGACTAAAAGAAATGAAAACGACAAATCCAGAAAAGAAATAGACGACTATCTGGCACAGTTCGATAAGGTCACGGATAAATTCAAAGAAAAAGTCTCGGACATAGTCGATGAAGGGAAATCTCCCATCAGAGATCCAAGGAAGGCTCCACAAACAAAGCCTGCTCTTTCAGACTCTTCAACGACAGGACCAAGCACCAAAGGTCGCGGAAAAGGTAAAATAAACAGCAAAGGCGGAAGAGGCAGATACAAACTGAACAAAAAGAAAACTCTGAAACTGGCCGCATCTGTTGTTATTGCCATTTGCTTTTTTCTTGTTTTTTATTCCTTCACAGTCATTGCCAATGCTCCCAAAATAGATGCAGGCAACATCTATTCCTACCTGTCGGAAAGCTCTGTCCTTTATGATGATAAGGGCAAGGCCATCGATAATGTTTTTGTGGAAGAAGGCAACAGAATAAATGTGGAATACGAACAAATGCCGGAAGATTTGATCAATGCTATCGTAGCCATAGAAGACAAAACATTCTGGAAGCACCATGGTTTTAATGTGATCCGTATATTCGGAGCAATAAAGGACAGCATATTCTCAGGAGACGGGATCAGCGGTACCAGCACCATAACTCAGCAGCTGGCACGTAATGTTTATCTGTCAGAAACAAAACAGGTCCGCTCTCTCAGCAGAAAAGTAACAGAAGCTTATTATTCTGTTCTGATAGAAGCGTCTCTTTCCAAGGAAGAAATAGTAGAAGCCTATCTTAACACCATATATCTCGGATACAACTGCTACGGAGTGCAAAGCGCTTCTCAGACATACTTTTCAAAGGACGTGAAAGATCTGAACCTGCTGGAATGTGCCTCCCTGGCGGCAATACCCAGATCTCCGGACACATATGCCCTTTTGAAACATATACAGAAGGGCGATGCCAAGGAGGGCTCCGCCATAAAGGAAGAGGATATCCTAAGGGAGACCACTGACTATATCCTGGCCTACAACGGAGATGTTTCCAAGGAAAGAAGAGAGGCCACCCTGGATTTCATGGAAGAGCAGGGTTATATCACCGCATCCCAAAATAACAAGGCCAAAAGCAAAGACTTGAGATCCGAAATCGATCCGGCCATGGATTCTTTGACCGGATTATCGGCATATTTCTGTGACTACACCCTTTCGGAAGTGGTCGGTGACCTTATGGATGAATATAATTACAGCGAAAGTGAAGCTCGTCAGATGCTTTACCAGGGCGGTCTGAAAATATACACCTGTATGGACTCAAATGCCCAGGAAGCAATTGAAAAAGAATTCCAAAACAGCGCTAATTTCCCTTCCGTAGTAAATCTCAGTAAAGACTCCCAAGGCAATATTCTGGATAAGTGGGGAAATCCTCTGCTTTATGCATACAGCAATTACATAAACAGCAACGATGATTTTGTCCTTAAAAACAGTGAATATAAAACCAAAGAAAACGGCGATATGCTTCTTTTAAAAGGCAAACGATTGAACTTCTATAAAACTTCCGTTGACGGAAATACGGACTACAGTGTAGAGTTCAAACCTATGTATCTTGTGGAAGACGGGGTTTTCTACAGTATTGAAAATGGCGTACTGCTTATTCCGGCCAAATATAAAAAATCTGACAAAGAAGGTAACCTGATCATAAGTGCCGGATTTTTCAAAGACTATCCGGCGTTTTTCAATAAATCCGGCAGTGACTATATAGTAAAAAGAAGCAACTACTCCCTGAAGCAGCAGGTACAGCAGCCCCAGGGAGCCATGGTAATAACAGATTACAAAAAAGGCGAAGTCAAAGCCATGGCGGGCGGACGCAACACTTCCGGAAGACAGCTTTACAACCGTGCAGTATCCCCGAGGCAGCCGGGCTCCTCAATAAAGCCCCTGTCGGTGTATTCATCGGCCCTGCAGCAGGGAGCCGATGCCGCGGAAAAAGGCACACCAATGACTTTCAACGAATACGACAAAAATCAAAAAACCGAATACTACGGCAAATACTGGACAGCGGCCAGCGGAATAAATGATGAGGCCCTTGTTGTGGGAGGCCGCGTATGGCCCAAAAACTGGTATAGCGGATATAAAGGAATGATGACACTGAGGGAATCAGTCCAGCAGTCTGTAAACGTTAATGCCGTAAGGGTTTTCCAGCAGATAGGCGCTGACTATGCGGTCAAACAGCTCAAGAATTTCGGTGTCACCACGGTAGTAGATGATGCATCAGAAGCTACAAATGATCTTAATGCCGCCGCCTTGGCTCTTGGAGGTATGTCAAAAGGCATTTCTCCCATGGAAATGAGTTCTGCCTTCGGCACCTTCCCCAACGAGGGTGAATATATTGAGCCTGTAATGTATACTAAAATCGAAAATAAAAAAGGTGAAGTGCTTATACAAAACACATCAAAAAAAGAAGAAGTCATCGATCCCGGTGTGGCCTTTATAATGACCGATATACTTAGAACTACAGTAACCAACGGGATCGCCGGTGCAGCTGCCACAGGCAATCAGCCGGTAGGCGGCAAAACCGGTACTACTACTGATAATTATGATGCCTGGTTCTGCGGGTTCACTCCCCAGTATTCAGCAGCACTTTGGATAGGAAATGACGTGAACATAGAGCTGAGCACCGGATCCGGTGCCGCCGCAGCTTTATGGAGCAGGATAATGCGCAATGCCTGTGAAGGCATGGGCGGCAGTTTCCCCGGTGCCCCGGGCAACGTGATATCTTCCAGTGCCAGCGGAAAAAGTGAGTATTACATCAACGGGACCCAGGACGGAGTAAAGCCACTTCCCGAAGAAGTGGAAATAAAAGTATGTAAAAAAACCGGTTATAAGGCCACCCCCTGGTGCAGCGAAACAGAAAAAAAGAAAATGATGGATGATGATGTCAAAGCAGAATACTATTGTAATGAACATAATATCGATCCCGAAAAATATCCCATAGATCCCGACAAGAAACTAAACAAAGATTTTGTCTGGGTGGAACCGGCAAAACCGGAGGAAGATGATACAGTAACAGATCCGGCAGTCGTTCCCCCGGAAGAAACTACCCCGACTCCGCCTCCGGCACCATAATAATGAATAGCGATGATCCAAATATGAAAATGGACCTGATACTGGCATCAGCCTCACCAAGAAGAAAAAAAATGCTTAAGGAGGCGGGATTTTCCCCCGTGATCATCCCTCCGTTTCCGGAAGAAAATGTTCCCATGGATCTGACTCCGGAAGAGACCGCCATGTTCCTGGCATTAAAAAAATCACTGTCAGTGAAGGATACAGACCTTTATTCCATAACCGTAAACAGACTTGGCAACCGGCCTTTGATAGTTTCTGCAGACACGATAGTTGTCAAAAACGGCGAGATCATAGGAAAGCCCGCCGATGAAAAGGAAGCTCTCCTGATACTTATGAAATTGAGCGGGTGCCATCATCTGGTGATAACGGGAGTGGCAGTCGCAGGAACTGTTTCCGGTCTTCCGGTTTGCAGGCTTTTTTATGAGACAAGCAAAGTTTTTTTTAAAAAATACGGGCATAGGGATATAGAAGGATATCTTTCTACCAAAGAACCCTATGATAAGGCAGGAGGATATTCGATACAGGGTCATTTTCGCAGGTATGTGGATCATTATGAGGGTGATCATGATAATATCGTCGGTCTGCCTCTTACCCGCTTAAAAGAGACTTTTGAAACCTTCAAATAAATATTCTGAAAGGAAAAAACAAAATGACAGATATCTCTCCAAACCAAGACAAAAAACTGATCATTGAAGTTGACGGTATATCATATGAAAGGATCCCGATAAAGACCCATGTGGTGACCCCTGATGATGATATCGCTGATGTGGCCAAAAAGTATGCAAGTCCCCACATAAAAGAAGGCGATATAATTTTTGTGTCAGAGAAGTGCACCGCAGCTTCACAAAAAAGAGCGATCCCCGTAGAAGAAATACATCCCAGAAAACTGGCTGTAACCCTTTCAAAATATGTTACCAAGACTCCCATAGGCATAGGCCTTGGCATGCCGGTCACAATGGAAATGGCCATACAGGAAGTAGGGACGCCCAGAATACTGCTGGCCGCAGTGGCCGGTGCAGTGGGAAGGGTTTTTCGCAGAAAAGGCTGGTTTTATGTTGTTGCAGGACGAAAAGCAGCCACCATAGACGGTCCCGCCGATTATGTGATACCTCCTTATAATGGATGTGTAGTATTAAGTCCCGCCGAGCCGGATAAGACAGCAAAAAGCATATCAGAAAAAACAGGCATAGAAGCCTGCATAGTAGATATAAATGATTTCAACGGTGAAGTCATGGGACGCTCCAGCACCAAAATAGATAAGACGTTTATAATCAAAGCATTGAAAGACAACCCCCTTGGTCAGACCAGGCAGCAGACCCCAATGGGTCTTATCCGAAAAGCATAGGAGTTAAAGTTCAAGTTCATACATGCACATTGCAAGGGCTGCTATACCTGCAGTTTCAGTTCTAAGTATGGTTTTCCCCAAAGAAACACTTTCAGCGCCGATACCTTTTAGGATATCGGCTTCTTTATTGGAAAATCCGCCCTCGGGACCTATTATAACGGCCATTCTCTCAGGCGCTTGTGAGTTCATGGAAAGCGTTCTCAGACAGTCTTTTATTGTTGTCGTTTCTTCATTTTCATATGGGAATATGATCACCGGGAAACTCTTGAGTCTCTGTATTATCTCTGAGAATAAAGCTGCCTGTCTTATTTCGGGTATTATTCCCCTGCCGCACTGTTTAGAAGCTTCTTCCGATATGCTTTTGAACCTTACGACTCTTTTCCAGAAGTTGCCTCTGTCCACAACAACAGTACGGTCCATAAAAACCGGAACGATCTCCGATACGCCCAGCTCCACGGCTTTCTGCACCGTAAGATCCATTTTGCCCTGTTTGGGTATGCCTTGGAACAAAGTTACTCTTAGTTTCGGTTCTGCAGCAAATTTCTGTTTATCAATAATAAGCGCCTCGGCTTCATCCCTGAAGATCCCGCTTATTTCACAGATGTATTCCCACTGGTCAGAATCGGATATTACGATGGGGTCTCCCACGCGCATCTTAAGAACATCTTTTATATGGTGGAAATCATCCTCATTATCTATGAGTATAACGGAAGGTCCCACCTTGCTTTTGTCAACAAAGATTCTTTTCATTATATTGGCTGGAAACAGCGCACCATTCTCCTTTTTCTAATATTTTTTTTATGCGGAAACCCTGACTGACAAGTTCTTCTATTACCATTTCTTTTTTTTCTGTCAGTATGCCCGATGCAATAAATACACCTCCGGGCTCAAGGTTCTTCTTTATTTTTTTTGCAAGTTTCACTATTATCTCTGCCAGCAGGTTTGCAGCTATGATCTCCGCTTTGAATGGCAGATACTCCATTATATCAGCCTTGCGTACTTCTATTACATGATCTAAATTATTTTTTTTGATATTTTCTTCCGCAACTCTTACAGCTTCCGGATCAACATCAACAGCAAGTACTCTGCTGCTGCCCATAAGTGCCGCTGCCATGGAAAGTATCCCGGATCCGCATCCCGCATCAATGACTTTTTTTTGATCGCAGTCTTCTTCCTGCATCAGTTTGGCACATAGATATGTGCTTTCATGGGTGCCCGTTCCAAATGCCATTCCCGGATCCATGTAAATGACTTTGCCCTTTGTCGGTGCCCTTTTTTCTTCCCATGTGGGTTTTACTGTTATATCTTCCGTAAGGGATATCTCATGGAAGTGTTCCTTTCATGTATGTTTCCAGTCATCATCGGATACGATCCTGTCTTCCATGTACAGCCTTCCCAGATCCGTATCTTTACCAAGCTCCATATAAAGCTCATCACTTTTGAGCATCATGATATCTATCTTCATCTGCATCACTTTGCTGCGGTTCTCTTCGGTTTCCTCCAGCCAGAAAGTCACTTCGGGTTCATCTTCTTTTTCTGAAAGATCGGAAGATATGCATTCCGAATCGTTTTCATCAACGTTTTTGATCAGTTCTTTTATATCTTCTCCGCCTTTTATGCTGGTTTCGCTTATTCCCCTTGCCATCAGAAATGCGGTGATATATTCTATCCCCTGTTTAGATGTACATATTTTGACTTCGATGTATTTCATATTTTACCTCCGTTTTTTACATAAAGATTATACCATAAAACCCTTTGTTTGAAAAAAATGAAACTATGTGCTATGATTTTTTATACAGGATCAAAGGATATTATTTTATGGATACAGAAAATAAAATAGTAATATATTATTTTTCCGGCACCGGCAACACTGAGATCGTATGCGGCCTTCTTGCGGATGCTCTGACCAAAAAAAATATGCAAGTTTCACTGATATCTATGGAAGATGTCTCGTTTGATATCTCCCTTGATCTCATGGCCCCTTCAGATATGATAGGGATCGCCTCTCCCATACATGGTTTGGGCATTCCAAAGATCGTTTCAGAAAAATCAAAGAAAATCGCTGCAAGAGCAAGTAAGGATCAAAAAGTTTTTTTGCTGCTTTCAGCTGCGGATATAGTTAAGATAAACCATGCGGCAGGATCTGAAATATCAAAGATATTCTATAAAGAAGGAACATCTATATTCTACGAACGTATCATAGTTATGCCTTCGAATTTTCTCATTTCATATAATGACAGATTCAGCAGACAGTTATATGAGGCATCAAAAGAAAAAACAGCCCATATGGCTGATGAACTGCTTCTTGGCAAAGAAAGGCTCCTCCGCCCTTCGTTACTTTACAGAGCCCTGGCGAGGGCCGTCCATAAATGCGAAAGCGGTTATGGTGCCCCTTTTTTTGGCAATTCAATAATATCCGATGAAAAATGCACCGGTTGTATGACCTGTGTGAAAAACTGCCCAGTGCAGAACCTGAAGCTCACAGAGGGCAAAATACGAGGCGGCAAAGATTGTCTTATGTGTATGCGCTGTTTTTATATTTGTCCCGAAAAGGCCCTTTCAAGCAAATCATTCAAGTTCCCCATACTAAAGAAAGGCTATGACACAAAAAACTTTATTGATCTCTCCTCTTTTTCCGAGCCTTTCCTGACAGAAAAAACAAAAGGATTCTACAGGCACTTCCTGAAATACATCAATAATAAAGAGCTTTAGAACCGGATTTTACTATAATATTTTCGATCAACGATATAAATCTAAAAAGACATTTTTAGCAAACTTCTTTTTTGAGTTCTTTCATCAGTTTTTTTATATTATCTTCGATTTCTTTTATTACTTTTATAAACTCATCATCAGTCCCGCCTGTGGGATCTTCAAGATTCCAGTCTTCCCGCTTCTTAGCAGGCAAATACGGACATCCCACATTGCATCCCATGGTTACTACCACATCCACCGAAGGCAGCTCCGTTATCAGTTTGGGATGCTGGCTCTCTTCCATGTCTATACCATAAAGTTTTTTCACCAGACGGACAGCATCGGGATCGATGCGTTCTTTAAGTTCAGTGCCTGCCGAATAGCTTTCAAACAAACCTCCTGCTAAGTATCTCCCAAGAGCCTCTGCTATCTGGCTTCGGCAGGAATTATTTACACATATAAAGGCTACTTTTATCATTTCTTTTTTCTCCTTTTATACTTATCAGGATGCGGCTGATACCAGTATTTCAGTTTTTATGATTTATCGCTTTACTGCTTTTCGGACGGTTTTTGATAGTCCTTTTCCGGAAACCAGCTTTTGGTGTTATTTGCTATCCTTACAAGTATGAGCATTACCGGAACTTCTGTAAGCACACCTACTATTGTAGCAAGAGCCGCCGGGCTTTGTGTGCCGAAAAGCGATATGGCTACGGCGACGGCCAATTCAAAGAAATTCGATGCGCCTATCATTGATGCGGGTGCGGCAATATCATGGGGAAGCTTCAATGCTTTGCTTCCAATATAGGTTATGAAGAATATTAAGAATGTCTGTATAGTAAGAGGTACCGCTATCAATAATATATGCAGAGGATTATCAAGTATTATATCTCCCTGGAATGAAAAAATTATAACAAGGGTCATTAGCAATCCTATTATAGTAACATTCCCGAATCTAGGTATGAAATTATTGTTAAAGTATTCCGGTCCCCTGCTTTTTGTGATGTGATTCCTAGTAATGACTCCGCCTGTAAGGGGTATAACAACAAATAAAACCACTGATAACAAAAGGGTGTCCCATGGTATGGATACTCCTCCCACGCCAAGCAAAAAAGCAACTATTGGGGTAAATGCCGCAAGTATGATCAAATCATTAGTTGCCACTTGCACCACGGTGTATGCTGCATTTCCCTTTGTCAGATGACTCCAGACGAAAACCATTGCTGTGCAGGGAGCAGCTCCCAGAAGGATAGCGCCGGACAGATAGTCCCTGGCAAGTTCGTCAGGTATAAGCGGTTCAAATATAACATGGAAAAAGAGCCATGCTATGGCAAACATTGTAAAGGGTTTTATGAGCCAGTTGACCGTCCATGTGACAAATAGTCCTTTCGGGTTTCTGCCAACATTTTTTACGCTTTGAAAATCCACTTTAAGCATCATCGGGTATATCATTAGCCATATGAGTATTGCAATGGGTATTGATACATTTGCATATTCAAAACGTCCCAAAAAATCCGGTATGAAGGGCAGAAATCTTCCGATGAAAACTCCTGCTGCCATACAGATCAAAACCCATAAAGTCAGATATTTTTCAAAAAAACTTATTTCAGAGCTCACCTTTTTTTTCATAACAGATATCTCCTCTGATCAGTCTCTGACTTTTTTTAGCATTTCCACAACTTGATTTACGTCCAGTTCCTTGCCGTAGGATACCACTTTCCCATCAATAACCAAGGCGGGTGTTGTCATTACACCATAGGATGCGATCTCGGAAAAATCCGTAACATGTTCCACTTTTTCATCAATACCAAGCTGCTCCAGAGCTTTGCCTACTGATGTCTCAAGTCTGCTGCATTTGGCACATCCGGTCCCCAGAACCTTTATCCCTCTCGCCTCTTTCTTTGATGCTTCTGCCTCTTTCATGCTTGCAGCATCACATTCTCCGCAGCAGCATTTTTCAGTTTTTTTCTTTTTCTTTCCAAACAATGCCATAATAATAATATCTCCTTTCACGGATATCAGATACCAAGATAAAACATATAAAATCCAATTATTAAAATCAAAGCACCCATGGCTATTTTGAGCACCTTGCTTACTTTCATGTAATTGTGACCCGAGGAAATTTTTTGTACAAATCCTATGGATGTTCCAGCTAAAATTGCCAGTATACCATGTCCGATGGAATAAATCAGAAGCAGAATTATTCCCCAAATAATACTGCCTTTTCCGGCCACAATGGCAAGAAGTGCTATAAGGAACGGCGTAGCACAGGGCGAAGAAAATATTCCCGCCAAAATTCCTGTTATAAAAGCTCCGATATAACCCTTTCTGGTGTTTTTTGAAACAAGATTACTGGAGGGGATGATTTCAAAGATCCCCCATATTTGGATAGCCATAAGAATCATAAGCAGACCCAGAAACAAGTACCACCATGTAGCTCCGGTGCCCAATAAACGACCTGCAAGAGAAGCAGAAACACCCATCACCGTGAAAGTAGCAGCGGCTCCTGCAGCAAATGTTACAGAAAGGCAGAATGCTTTTTTTGTATCTTTCTGGCCTGTCCCGCCAACATAGGCTACTATCAGAGGTATTCCCGAAAGGGCGCATGGAGTCATAGATGTAAGTATGCCCGCCAAAAGAGCAATAAACGGAGCAATCCAAGTGTTGGTTATTATCAAATGGGATAAGCTTTCGAGTATTTCAGTCACTTTTTTACCCCCATGTCAAAAAGTATTTTTCTCATTTGTTTTTCTGTCAGTTCTCCCTTATGCAATGTATAAGTGTGTCTGTCCGTCTCGGCATTGCTGTACATAATAAATTCTGTGTCAATATTTTTGCTTGGAACGTAGGGTTTTCCATCATTGGTCACAAATATCTGGGTAGGAATTATTTCAATCGGAAATTTATTTGCTGCTTCAGGATGCTTCCATACATCAACAAATTTTATTATCGCTTTATCTCGCATCTCATCATTGAGCTTAACAAGAACCGGTTCCATTCTTTTGCATGGGTCACATGAATCCGCTCCAAAATCAATTATAATTGGCACCTCATATCTCCTTAATTCATCTAGATCAATTGATTTGCTCTCCAGTTGAAAATCCCTGGCAGTTCCTGATTCCATGTCAATTGTGGTAGGAGAATAATGTGTTTTGACTACCCATATTATTAAAAGACCGGCAGCTATAAGTGCCAAGACCAGTATTCTGATCAAAAGCTTTTTCTTCTCAGCATTTATCTTGTTCATCAGCAGCAATTTCCTCCACTGCAACAGCCGGATCTGCTTTTTTTACCTTTGAAGAATTCTTTTAGATTATCAGGCAAATCGTATTCCGAATGCATACACTCATCTTCTGAAGACATGCATCCCTCTTGATTTTGGCCGAATACTTTGGTAAGAACAGCTTCTGCAAGCATTTCTTTTGGAGGCACCTCAAATTTTTCACCTTTATATTCAAAAACCCTGCAGTCCACATCGCTGCCGCTTATATCGCTGCAGCAGTCACAGCTGTTTTCGAGAACTGTATGACATATATCAATGCCGTTTACCCTTATGGTAGGCGAGGAAACAAATTTATAACTATTGGCCATTTCCTCAGTTTCTATTTCTATTTTCTCATAAAGGACTTTGTATCCTGCCATTTGTAAAACAGGTCCAAGCAGTTCCATAACCTCATCAAGAACTGTGTCTGTCCCTATGCAACGGGAGCAACTCATAAGATCAAGATAAAGATACAAAACCCGGACTTCCTTTTCGCGATTTTCTTCACACCCGCAAGTGCAGCAGTTTTTTGTCATTTTATATTTCCTCCTAAACTATCAATGTCTGAAAAGCATTGAATAAATAACCTACAATAATTATGCCGATGGTGCAGATGCCGATAAAAACTGCCAGGAGCTTGGGTTTTATGGCCTTGCGGAGCATTATCATCGAAGGCAGAGAAAGGGTCACCACTGCCATCATAAACGACAAAACAGTGCCTATCTGGGCTCCTTTGTAAAACAATGCTTCCGCAATGGGGATGGTGCCGAAAATGTCGGCATAAATGGGCACCCCTATGAATGTGGCAAGTACTACGCTGAAAGGATTGTCGCTGCCCAGCACTGATGCTATCCATTCTTCCGGTATCCAGTTATGTATGACCGCTCCCACACCAACTCCAATAAGTATATATGGGAACACTTTTTTGAAGGTTGAAAGCATTTGGTCTTTTGCATATACCGCTCTTTCTTTTCTTGTAAGGTCCGGGGACTCTATGTCAATGGCTCCTGCTTCAAGTATAAAACTCTCAACATATTTTTCCATTTTCAGCTTTTCGATAAATGTTCCTCCCACCACAGCAATAATAAGACCCACTATAACATAAACCACGGCAACTTTCCCTCCAAAAATACTGGTTAGCAGGACCAGGGAACCAAGATCCACCATGGGAGAAGATATAAGAAATGAAAAGGTCACCCCCAGGGGAACGCCTGCAGAAGTAAATCCGATAAAAAGCGGTATAGAAGAACAAGAGCAGAACGGTGTAACCGTTCCAAGAAGCGCAGCCACAGAATTTGCTCCCAGTCCATGGAATCTTCCAAGGATCTCCTTGCTTCTTTCAGGCGGGAAATAGCTTTGTATATAGCTTATTATAAAAATCAGGAAACATAAAAGCAAGGTGATTTTTATGACATCATAAATAAAAAACTGTATACTGCCGACCCATCTGTTGTTAATATCAAGCCCCATGGCTGACAGGCCGCTGCCGATCAGTTCATTCAACCATTTCATTCCAAGTATTTGGTTCTGGAAAAAATCCCAGGATGTTTTTAATCCCTGCATATTGTATTATTCCTTCTCAAAAGTAAAAGCATAATCATATCTAAAAAAATCAATATGTGTTTTTTATTAAAAGCCATCTGATCATGGCTTTTATTTTTCTTATCTGCTCATATTTGTTTTTATTTGCAGCAGCTTCCTGTGCGCTTACCGCCTTCAGTTGTTGTAATCTCTTTTAAAAGTAGTGCTGCATAACGGCTTCCCTCTTGATTTATGCTATAATGCATCCACTTGCCTTCCTGCCGGCTTTCAACGATGCCCGACCCAGTCAGTATCTTCATATGATAGGACAATGCAGACTGACCTATATCAAGACTTTCTAAAAGCTCGCAGGCACACTTCTCTCCTTGACGCAAAAGCTCCAGAACTCTGAGGCGGTTTTCGTCACAAAGAGCCTTGAATACTTGTGCATTTTTTTCATGTACTGTTTTCAAAAGATCACCTCATATCAACTTTTTTCGATATATATGATAATATCTCTCAAATCAAATTTTGTCAATATGTTTTTTCAAAAAATAAAACACTCTTTACCATAGTGGTAAAGAGTGTTTTTTGGTCGGGATGACAACGTGCAGCTTCGCTGCACTCCTCCGTTCACATAGCTAAAGTCGCTATGTTCCCTTAGCTGTCCTGATTCTCTCACAAATCGCAATTCGTTTCCGCTTTGCTCTTTGGAGAATCAGGCAGTCTTTTTCACCTGCTCCGCAGCTTCAAATCCAACATTCAAAAAATTGAATAAGGAACCACATTCCGGCGGTTCCTTATTCAATGGTCGGGATGACAGGATTTGAACCTGCGGCCTTTGCGTCCCGAACGCAACGCTCTACCAAGCTGAGCCACATCCCGCTAAAAGCGACCTCAATCATAGTATCATTTTTTCCGATGCGATTCAACAAAAAATGTGCATTTTCATCCGGGATACAATATAAAAATCATCCCTGCCCCAAGGGTTTCTTGCGGGCAGAGATGATATTATGATCGGCCATGGATCTGTTTGTATTTATCTACTGTTTTGTCGAAGCATCATAAAGCTCTTCTGCCCTATCCCATTCTTCTATGATCTTTGGTATGACCTTGTAAAGGTCACCAACGATGCCGTAATCTGCAACCTCAAATATGGGTGCATCCGGATCTTTGTTTATTGCCACGATCATATCGGATGTCTGCATTCCGGCCAGATGCTGTATTGCCCCCGAGATCCCGCAGGCAAAATATATTTTCGGTTTAACGGTGGTTCCTGTCTGTCCTACCTGATGGGAATGATCTATCCAGCCCGCATCCACTGCGGCACGGGACGAACCCACAACGCCTCCGACTTTATCTGCAAACTTCTGGATAAGCTTGAATCCCGAAGCATCACCCAGTCCTCTTCCCCCTGAACAGATTATCTCCGCATCAGTAAGGGAAACAAGTTCTTTTGCTGATTTTACTATGTCAATTATCTCGACCCTTATGTCATCCTTGCTTATGGCAGGCTTATAGTCTACCCTCTCTCCCTTTGCTCCGGGGATCCTTTCTCTCTTCTGCATTACGCCGGGACGTACAGTTGACATCTGCGGTCTGGTTCTTGGGCAGATAATGGTAGCCATGAGGTTTCCGCCGAAGGCCGGTCGGGTCTGTTTGATGCCTGTGCTTTCATCATTGGGATCAAGGGTTGATGTGTCAAGAGTAGTATTCTTCTTTGCATATTCTATATAGCTTGATACCTTGACATCAAGTCTTGTGCAGTCAGCAGTAAGACCTGTATCCAGTCTTGCAGCGACCCTTGGAGCCAGATCTCTTCCTATATGTGTTGCTCCGTATATAACTATCTCCGGTTTCATTTCTTCGATGGCATCAGTAAGTACTTTGGTATATCCGTCTGTTGTATAGTTTTTCAGTAAAGGATCCTGTATCATGATGACCCTTTCTGCTCCGTACTCATAACATTCCTTTTCAAGGGCATCAACCTTTGTATCTTTGTCGCCTATTATAACAGCACAGACTTTTGTGTCCGGACTTATTTCCTTTGCCAGTCTGTATCCTTCGCCTATCAGCTCCAGAGCCACATTCATCAGCTTGCCGTTTCTCTGTTCGGCAAATACCCATATGTGTTTATATGCAGAAAAATCCACTTCCCCGCCCTGTGTCTTTTTTTCGATTATTGCACCGTATTTGCAGGCAGTAAGGCACTGGTTGCAGAAAGTACATTTAGAATTTACTTTTGCAACCTTGCCCAGCTTATTGCCGTCATAAGGCTCAAATTCAAATGCATCCATGGGGCATGATTTGAAACATATGCCGCATCCTATACATTTATCTTTTTTTATCTCAATTGCCATTTTTGTTTTCCCTCCTTCTTATACTACATGCTTGCCTTTTAGGCCTATCAGAAGTTTTTCCGCAACTTCCTTTTCAGTGTCGCCTTCCAGGATAACGCCCTTGCCTTTGGGGGCAGGAGTGAATGAACGGAAAACGTTGGTCGGAGATGCCTCAAGACCTACAGTATCAAGATCAATTGCTATGTCATTTGCATTCCATACATGTATGGGTTTTTCATTGGCACTGAATATCCCCCCGATGGTCATATACCTGGGAGCATTCAGTTCCTTTATGGCTGTAAGCATACATGGTGTCTTGATTTTTATGACTTCATAGCCGTCTTCCAACGCTCTTTTTACTGTTATGCTTTTCATGTCTTTTTCTATTTCAAATTCCTGAACATATGTGACCTGAGGCAGATCCATTTTTTCTGCTATCTGGGGTCCCACCTGGGCGGTGTCTCCGTCTATTGCCTGACGCCCTGCAAAGATAAGATCGAACTCACCGATCTTTCTTATGGCAGCGGCAACCGCATTGGATGTTGCCCATGTGTCGGAACCTCCCACGGCTCTGTCACTGACAAGGACCCCCTCGTCAGCCCCCATGGCCAGACATTCAAGAAGCATGTCCTTTGCCTGAGGCGGACCCATGGATACCACTGTTATATGAGTGTCGGGATATTTATCTTTTATTTTCAGAGCTTCTTCCAGCGCATTCGCATCGTCATGGTTCAGGATGCTTGGAACGCCTTCTCTGATCAATGTGCCTGTTTTGGGATTGATCTTGATAACATTTGTATCAGGTACCTGTTTTGCACATACGATTATTTTAAATGCCATTTTCGTTTTCCTCCTGTCTTTATTTACCGAAAACCGATGCTGCGATAACCATCTTCTGAACTTCTGAAGTACCTTCATATATTTCAGTTATCTTGGCGTCTCTCATCATTCTCTCCACCGGATAGTCTTTTGTGTATCCATATCCTCCATGGAGTTGAACAGCTTTGGTTGTAACGTACATAGCAGTCTCTGCCGCAAAAAGCTTTGCCATGGCAGAATATTTTCCGTAGGGCAGGTTTCTTTCCTTCATGTCTGCTGCCTGGTATATAAGCAACCTTGCCGCCTCTATCTGTGTTGCCATATTTGCCACCTCAAACTGCAGAGCTTCCATCTGGGATAATTTTTTGCCAAACTGTTTTCTTGCTTTCATATAATCAACGGTCACATCAAATGCACCCTGGGCTATGCCAAGTGCCTGAGATGCTATCCCTATACGGCCTCCGTCAAGAGTTGACATGGCAACTTTGAATCCGTCTCCTACTTGTCCCAGAAGTCTATCCTTTGGAATAGTGCAGTTCTGGAAAATAAGTTCTGTTGTAGAAGACGCACATATACCCATTTTATCCTCTGTTTTACCTATTGAAAATCCGGGATCGTCTTTTTCGACTATAAAAGCACTTATCCCTCCTCTGGTTTTCTTTTTCTTATCGGTCATGGCCATTATTATGAATACATCTGCATATCCGCCATTGGTTATGAACACTTTTGCACCGTTAAGTACCCATTGATCTCCGTTAAGGTCAGCTCTTGTCTGCTGTCCACCCGCATCTGTTCCCGCATTGGGCTCTGTCAGCCCGAAAGCTCCAAGCTTCCTTCCGGAACAAAGATCCGACAGGTATTTTTCTTTCTGTTCATCATTGCCCCATGCATATATGGGCCAGCAACAAAGAGATGTATGCGCAGAACATATAACGCCGGTTGATCCGCATACTCTTGAAAGTTCTTCTACAGCTATTGCATATGAAAGCTGGTCTCCGCCTGTCCCGCCTACTTCTTTTGGGAACGGTATACCTAAAAGCCCGTAATCTGCCATTTTCTTTACATTCTCTTCAGGAAATCTGTGTTCAGCATCGATATCGGCTGCGATCGGTTCAACTTCATTGGTCGCAAACTCTCTCACCATCTTCCTCACAAATTCCTGTTCTTTGGTCAGTTGAAAGTTCATGTAATTGCCTCCTTAAATATTTTTATCGGTTAATTATTATCTTGAATATACAATCCGTGTTTTTGTCAAAAGTATATTGTTATATTTCTAACAATATACCATAATCAGTAAACCATGTTTTGGGTATTTTTGCAAGTAAATTTTATTATTTTTTCACTTATGTTTTAATAAAAACATTGCTGAAATTCCAACGTTTTTTAACGGAAATTTCTGACTTTTCTAACTTTTGCCTTGCTCCTTTTACATTTGTCATGTTACAATAACAATAAGCATATTTTGTTACTTTTAAGGAGGTA
>Ga0123335_1004204_pt1 | contig 18953 bp, 17 predicted proteins | sample BiotimSIPDNA_2_FD_89707 | JGI IMG/M metagenome (GOLD analysis project Ga0123335, IMG submission 89707) | Anaerobic biogas reactor microbial communites from Washington, USA - Biogas_R2 time_0 SIP DNA | ecosystem: Engineered > Bioreactor > Anaerobic > Unclassified | place: Washington, USA...
CGATTGAAAGTCCAACCAACAATTTACTGCATCCCAAGGTACAGAATAATCCCTGTGCCAAGATCGTTTCCACCGAGTTTGGCGATCCCAAGGATTATCCATATGTTCTTACAACATATGGTGTCTGCGAGCACTTCTGTGCTGGCGCCATTACCCGTAATATACCCTTCCTGAATGAAGTCATGCCCGAACCCTTTGCAGAGATAAGCAAAAACCTTGGTAAAAAGCTTGGCATCAAAGACGGGGATAGGGTGGAGATATCCTCTATTCGCGGCAAACTGACCGTACACGCCTTGGTTACCGATCGTATTCAGACCCTGAAAATAAACGGGAAAGATACGGAAACTATTGGTATGCCATGGAGCTGGGGCTTTGCCAGCTTGAATCCTGGCCCAAGTACGAATAATGTGACAATGAATGCATGTGATCCGGGTGCAGGGACTCCCGAATATAAATGCTGCCTTGTCAATGCAAGGAGGGCTTAATGATGACAAAGAAAAAGGTTTTTGTTGATACTTCATTATGCACCGGCTGCAAAGCCTGTTCAGTAGCATGCAAGGCCTGGAATGATCTTGAGGCTGAGAAGACCCAGCTGATCACCAGCTATCAGTCTCAAGCATCCACCACGTACAATACTTGGACCTATATCAGCATGCATGAAAAGTATGAGAATGGCAAAATGGAATGGCTGATGTTTAAACATCAGTGTTACCATTGTGCAGAACCTTCCTGCCTGAAGGCTTGTCCGGTACAGGCGATTTATAAGACGGAATCAGGATATACGTTGATTGATCATGAAAAGTGCATAGGTTGCGGTTATTGTGTCGCTAACTGCCCCTGGAGCGTTCCCAAGACCAATCCGGAACTGAAAAAGACTTTTAAGTGTACCGGCTGTATCGACCGGGTTGAAAACGGAATCAAGCCTGCCTGTGTTTACACCTGTCAACCTGGTGCTCTGCATTTTGGAGAACCGGCAGAGATTGAGGCGCTGGCCCAAACTCGTCTGGCTGAGGTTAAGAAGGATCATCCCAAGGCTCAGCTGTATGGTGATAACGCCATGGGAGGCACTACCTATCTCTATCTGCTGTTAGAGGATCCGGAATTCTATGGACTGCCGGTAAACCCGACTGTATCGTCATCGCTGGTGGTCTGGAAGGATTGGGTGCAGCCATACGGCATCTGGTTGATTCCTCTGGCGGCGGCAGCAGCAGTGGGCAGTTTCTTCACCACCCGGATAATCAATAACGCTAACAAGTCGAAAGGAGGGGACTTACATGCTTAAAGAACGTGTTTTACGGTTTAGTGGCAGTGCCCGCTTTGCCCATTGGGGTCATACCATTACCTTTTTGGTACTGCTGTTTACCGGGTTGACCCTCTTTACTCCAGCATTGGGACGCGTACTGACTCCGTTATTTGGCAGTCATGTAACTGCCAGCTCGATTCACAAGGTCATGGCGGTATTCTTTACGATTATACCGCTGATTGCTCTGGTTATTAACTTTAAAGGTTTTGTTGAATGGTGGAAAGACGTCTTTTCTTTTGGAGCGAACGATATCAAGTTCCTCATGGTGTTCCCGTTGGAATTCTTTGGCTTCCACGTGGAAATACCGCCACAATCCAAGTTTAACGGCGGCGAAAAGATGAATTCGGTGGTAACCACCACTTCCTGCGTGTTGCTGGCTTTAAGCGGTTATGTCATGTGGTTTAAGGACGCCTTCCCGGCAGGGTTAGTTCAATGGTGCTATCCGATACATGGAATATGCATGATCCTAGCCACCTGCATGGTGTGTATGCACGCCTACCTGGGGTCTTTCCATCCGGGTTCCGGCGAGTCCTTCTGGGGAATGTGGAAGGGTACGGTTCGCTCCGACTGGGCGGCTCACCATCATGCCAAGTGGTACAATGAGGTCACCAAATCTTAGAACTGCATGGAATAATTGTTTTGAAGAGTAAGGAGAGATTCCGGATGAGTGCCAAAAGAGGCAAATTAGCGATCACAGAAGATGTCAGTGTTAAAGAAGCTTATCAGAAGCACCAGATGCTCAAGCAAGAGGTTGATAATTGGCACCAGGAACGCTGTTCTCATTGGCAGGCAACACTGGTTTTAGCCAAAAAGCCTCCGTATTTGCCTATCATGGATTTGCCGGAAGATGCTATTGTTGAGCTTTGGCAGCGCCTAAACAGCGCTGCCAAAGTAGAAATCACTGATTCAACCCTCTTTGAAATGTGGGAGCAGTTAAAGCAGGGTAAAAACGACATGGACCCTAGTATGGCAACCCGTCTGCAAATGGCAGTTAGTGGTGTGGCCAAGCTTGCCAGCCAGATTGTTTATGAAAAGGGAGTGCCGGAACAAAAATACAATCCCCGTACATCCGATAATCCCATGAAGAACACAACGGAATGTCCGGTTTGCGGCGAAGTCTCCACGCTGGCGGTTTTGGCCAAACCTGAGGGAAAAAGGATGATGCACTGTGTCACATGCGGATTTGAATGGCCTGTTCAACGAACCGGTTGTCTGTTTTGCGGTAGTGAAGATTCCAAGAGACTAATATATCTAGACAATGAAGCATTTCCAGGAATTCAAATAGCCGTTTGTGAGGTCTGTGGGCAGTACTTCAAGGAAATCGACGAGCGTAAGCTGCCGGTTAAAGACTATGTATGGGAAGACTTAAGAACCCTTCCCTTGAATTATGCAGCCGAGCTATGGCTTGAAGAACAGATAAAAAGGAATAATCAAATCAATTAGGGAATCCAAATAATAACAATTATTTGGCAGGTGATTCCCCGATGGCTAGTCTTGATAACAAAACTTTTGACATGCTGCTGATAGACTGAGTGCCATAATTATTGATGAAATAGCTTAGGCTTTTCATAACATCCCAATCTTTTTCTTCCCGCTTATGCGGGAAATTTTTTTTAAAGGATAAGGGAACGATCATTTATCAGCATTGCCATTTTATATTAGGACAAATAAACGCTAACTTCATGATTCTTAAGATAAATGGAAGAATTAGATTATAAAAGGTGTTGTTTATTCACATGTTTATTCACAAAACCGAAGGTAAGTTGACACTATCTTCCCCTGATGTTATTTTTAGAGTATTATATAAACCGACAAAACTGCATTAAAATAGAGGAAAGATCTTTATTAACCCTATGAGCAATCTTGTTATGTAATATTATTACTGATATACGGAAGGAGACGACTTGCCATTTCTGAACGTCCGCCACTTACCCCTGAAGAAGCAGCCCAGATACTAAAAATTTCAAAATACACCCTGTATGATCTGATAAAAAAGGGAGAAATACCTTCACGGCGCGTTGGAAGAAAAATACGTATCGATTATGATTCATTAATGCACTATTTGCAGGGAGACATTGGTGAAAAGCGTCCCCAGGTACATTCTGAAGAACATAAGGATCTATCATCAGACAATGGTTTTTGTTTTTTGGGCAGCCATGATCTATCCGTGGAACTGCTGGCAGAGTTTTTAAATCACTCGGATTCTTCTTTTTCCCTTAATACAGTTTTTAAGGGTAGTATGCAAGGCTTGATAGCTCTTTACAACAGAGGGGCGCAAATAACTGGTGTTCATCTCTGGGATGAAAAATTACAGGAATATAATCTTCCTTTCGCAGAGCACCTGCTTATGACTGAAGCTTATACGATTATTAACCTGGTGCAAAGATTTCAGGGTTGGATTGTCCCTGCAGGTAATCCGAATAATCTCAGCTCGTGGGATGATATCACCAAAAAGGGGCTTCGCTTTGTGAATCGGCAGAGAGGCTCCGGTACCCGTTTAAGATTAGATCAATATTTGTTTCGTAACGAAATACTACCACGCCAAATTCAGGGCTACGAAAAAGAAGAAAAGACTCATTGGGGAGTTGGACTTAAGATTGCCAATGGAGAAGCAGATTTTGGAATTGGTATTCAATATGCTGCGCAAAGGATGGGGTTGGATTTTGTGCCCCTGTTTAAAGAAAGGTATGATCTGATTATTCTTCAGGAAACGATAGCAAAATCTGAATGGCAGCAGATACAGGCAGTCATAAACTCAACCGCATTTAAAAGGGCGGTTGAACAACATGTTGGCTATGACACCTCCATGACCGGAAAGATCATTTACGAAACTCCCCATTCAAAGGCGCGTCCTTAGGAACTACTAAATGATATACCTGATTTCATTAATATTATCAAGCCTGGACTGCTATAGCCAACGCTAGCATTTGGAATGAAGAATTGTGAATGGAACTTTACAACTCAAGGAAAAAATCCTTCTTAAGAAGAAGACATAAAACAGAAATATAAAACGTATCAGACCACTTGTTTTCTCGAAACGACTACCTTATAATTACGATAGTTTGGGGAAAATCAAGTGGTCGAGATGTCTCTAATCTCGATAAATTTGTGGGGGCGTGGCTCAGCTGGGAGAGCACCTCGTTCGCAACGAGGGGGTCGGGGGTTCGAGTCCCCCCGTCTCCACCAGATTATCTACCATCTATTGATAAAATATATTTTATCGGTGGGTGGTTTTTATATTGCCTGAAAGCCCGGTAATAAGGCCGTTTTGCATTTTGCAGAGCGGCTTTCTCGATTTCTGGCGGGTTATTTTTATACTAATAAACAAAACCCCTGTTATTTTTAGGTGGAGTTGGCAGGGATAATCGTTAATAGTTAGCATGGGGTGTGCACCGCAATTAAGTAATCGTTAAAAGTTAATAGAAATGTTGAAAGTTAGATTGACGGATCCCTTATCAAAGGTATTTTGCGAATTCGAAATATATTCCGAGAACTCAAAAAAACCATTGGACTCTCAAAAAGGATGTGATAAAATTTTCCTTGAACTAAGCAATTTAGGTGAACGAGAGGTGCGAGATGGGCGTTAATTATAAGCGGCTCTGGAAGAGACTGATAGACGATGAAATGGAGACATCTGATTTGCATCTCGCTACTGGCATCGCCCCAAGCACTTTTTCTAAAATGCGTAAGAATGAATACGTATCATTAGATGTGTTAGTGCGTATTTGTAAAGCGTTGAACTGCCAGTTAAGCGAGATTGTAGAGGTGGAACTGGATAATCGGTCATAAGTCATATGGCTAATATTTATTATTGAAACGAAGGTGTGAATTATGGCTGATTCAATTTTGTATAATGAGGATTGTATACGTGCGATGAAGCGTCTCACAAACGGCTCCATAGACCTTATCCTTACTGACCCACCATATAACCTGGCTAACTTTATGAAGGGTAGGGATACCAATCTCAAGAGGATGCGTGATAACTTCTTCGGTGCGGCTGGCTGGGATGATTTAAGCTTTGAGGATTGGGAGAAGTCGATGGACGAGTTCTTCGAGGAGTCCGTCCGGGTTCTCAAAAAGGGCGGCTCCATGTTGGTGTTCATGTCGATTATTAAAGTTGAGACCCTGATTAGGATAGCCGAGAGCCACGGATTGTACTACAAGACGACCGGTATTTGGCATAAACTCAACCCGATGCCGCGCAACATGAATTTGCATTTTGTGAACTCCACGGAAGCATGGGTATATTTTACATATGGAAAAAAGACAGGGACCTTTAATAATGATGGCAAGGTGATACATGACTTTGTCGAAACGGCAGTGGTAACAAACGGCGAGCGCAAATGCGGCAAGCATCCCACGCAAAAGCCTGTGCAATTGATGGAGTTCTTTATTCAAGTGTTAACTAACGAAGGCGAGATGGTTCTTGATCCGTTTATGGGCAGTGGCAGCACAGGCGTGGCCGCTAAAAGAAATAAAAGAGACTTCACGGGTATCGAAATAGACGAGAACTATTTCCAGATTGCTACACGCCGTATCCACGAGGTGAGAGAATGAAGCCAACAGTGATTGATTTATTCGCAGGTGTCGGAGGGCTGTCTCTTGGGTTTGAGATGGCGGGATTCGATGTTGTTCTTGCGAACGAATACGACGAGTGTATTGCTGATGCATATAAACTAAATCATCCCAACACGAAGATGATTGTTGCAGATATTAGGGAATTGCCGATTGAAGAGACGTTTGCTGAGTATCGCGGGAAAATCGATGTTGTCATTGGTGGGCCACCCTGTCAGGGATTTTCTCAGAAAGGTCAACGGAAGACCATTAACGATGAGCGGAATTTCCTGTTTAAGTATTTCGTTGCTATCGTCGATTACATTCATCCCCGTTATTTTGTGATGGAAAATGTACCAAACCTTCTCACTACCGAGAATGGTTACTTCAAGAATGAGATTATTGAACTGTTTAGAACGAAAGGATATGCTCTTGAGACAGACACGCTCAACGCTGCCGATTACGGTGTTCCGCAGAATCGCCGACGTGCTGTGATTATCGGCAAACAGGGTAATTCTGCGCCGAAAATGCCGAAGCCACTTAACTATAAGGTGTCGATATGGGATGCAATCAGTGATTTGGCATATCATGATTCTGGCGAGGGCTCAGAGCGTGAAGCATACATAAATACACCCCAGAGCGATTATCAGCGAAGACTGCGTGCAGGCAGTGATATGTTGTATAACCACAAGGCGACGAAGCATTCCGATTTAGCCATCGAGCGGTTAAAGATGATTCCTCCAAACAGTGGCAAAGAGGTACTCCCGGAGGAGCATTTAACGAAATCAATATATAGTGGAACATGGACGAGGATGGGTAAGGAGGAAATTTCTGTCACTATCACAACGCGGTTCGACACACCGTCGTCCGGGAAATTCACCCACCCATTTTTGCACCGAGCTATAACGGTTCGGGAAGCGGCAAGGATTCAGTCCTTCCCTGATAATTTTAAGTTCATAGGGACGAAGGGGTCACAGATGAAACAAGTTGGGAATGCTGTTCCCCCTCTACTCGCCCAAGCCATTGCGACTGTTATAATGAACGATATTACAGGAGGAGAAATAAATGATTAGACCAGATAACATGACAAAATATCCAGACGTGGATATGAAGCTGGGCATCAAATCATCTTTGCCTAGCGTGAAAGCAACCTTAGGGCTTCTGATGATGATTTGGAAAGCATCTGATTCCCCTGCTGAGATTTCATATTCAAAGGCCACTGGAGATTCTATAGAAATATCTGATGAGTTAGGAGCACAGCTTATCGAGAAATATAACCCAATCTATTCTGCTGTAGGAATCTCCGACGAACAGTTCCTTATACGTGTCAACGATAATCAGTTGTTCAAGTCTCAGATTGAATCCCTAATTGTCGCCTTTGAACTTATATGGCGTGTTGCAAAGATTAAATTTGATGGCAATATGGCAGCGAGCTTCGAGCGGACTGGTGGGAAGAGATACCCGAAGACACTCAAGTTTACAAAGAATATGGATGTTATTGACTCGTTACTCTCGTCGGATGATGAGCAGTATTCAAGGGTGTTGTTGTCGTGGGTTGGATTAAACATTACTTCTAAGACCAAATTCGAGACCGCTCTGCTGCAGCTGCTGGTCTACCTCTCGGAAGAAGCGGTCTACAAGCTGGCGGACGGCGAGCGCGATATCGTCTTCAATATGAACAATGTTTATGCTAAACTACTTGATGGCAACGATACTGTAGATATAAATGATACAAAAGAAGCAAAAGGATCTCTAAGGATTTTAAAGTCTGCTCTGTCGGACAGGATGAATCCATTCTTATCTTACAGCAATGCAAACGGGGTCGCTGTTGCTCCAGGGCAGATGGTAAAACTGCGGGAATACCAAAAACGTGTCGATACCTACCTCAGTCTATCAAATACGAAATATGTACTAGCCCCTGACTATGCTGAAACTGCTCCCTCACATGTTGCTGAAACCTCAGTACCGTATGATGATACCACAGAGACAGCTAGAGTTACTGGGGGCAGAAACATCCTCCTATATGGCGTTCCCGGTGCAGGGAAAAGCTACACAATCGGAGAGCAATACTGCAACGACGAATCCCGTATAGAACGGCTTGTCTTCCACCCTGACTATACATATTCCGATTTTGTCGGACAGATACTGCCTAACGTGACCGAGGGCAATGTAAGCTATGAGTTCACAGAAGGGCCATTCACCCGTTTGCTGAAAAAGGCATACGATAACCCTGGCGAGGAGTATTTCTTAATCATTGAGGAAATCAACAGGGGCAACGCTCCAGCAATTTTCGGGGAAGTGTTCCAGTTGCTGGATCGCGATAACGATGGTAATAGCGAGTATGGCATCTCGAATGCTGACATTGCCAGAAGCGTCTATGGTGATGAGAGCCGTAAGGTTCGTATCCCGTCTAATATGTCCATCATTGGAACGATGAACACCTCCGACCAAAATGTCTTTACGCTTGACACTGCTTTCCAGCGCAGGTGGAACATGCGAATGATTGAAAATGATCTAAACAAAGTGACATACGCTGATGAAAAGATTTTGGATACAGAGGTCACATGGAGACGCTTTAATACTGTCATGAACGAAATTATCCTCAAGAAGAATGTACGCGTCACATCCTCCGAAGACAAGCGACTTGGGGCGTTTTTCGTCCGGCAATCAGATCTTCGCTTCGATCCCAAGGAAAATGACCCGGATGCCAACGGTGATGAAAGGCGCATCGCTATGCTTCAAAATAGCCGCTTCCCTGAAAAGGTACTCAAATACCTATGGGATGATGCGTTCAAATTTTCTCGTGAGGACGTGTTTGAGACAAGTCAGTACATCAGCCTTGAGGATATCGTGCGGAAGTTACGTGAATCTCAAAATAACGGCCGATTTGCCATTTTAAAGGAAGAGGTTGTCACCGCGTTGCTTTCTGCAGACGACGAAGAATAATAGGAAGGAATAGGAAGGCGGTGACCCAGTGTGGATGTACTATCTGGATTATTTAAGCATTGCCATGTGAACAAGAATTATGACGGCGATCGCTTTGTCGGAATTAAGGCCGATTCAGACAATGCAATGGTCTATTTCCCTATCGGTTATCATCTGCCTGCAACAGAGCAGGATTTGCGTCAAGATATTCTTCATCTCATATCTGTCCTCGCCGAGTTTACAGACCGCACTGATAGAATACTTGCGATGAAGAAATTTGAGGCACCGCAGACTGTTGATTTTCCCATCAATGCTTACATGGAGGTTATCAACTACTTCATGGAGCAAAACGGTTACTATACTGAGAAGGAGCCTAAGTTTAAGAATGGAGATAGGGGTAAGATAGACTGGCCGAAGACACTTCGTAGAAAGAGACCGCTAATCCAATCAAACGGAACACCTGCATATACGGAATACACTGTACGGGTTTCTTCACCAAATGATAAGAACATGATTACACAGATTCATAAATTCTGTGTATATGAGAGTTTTACGAAATTAGGGTGGTTGTTTACTCCTTATCTTCCTGAAAAGCCAACAATTCCCAGGAACGATAAAATGTTTCTCATTCTTCTCCGTGAGAAGCTTGCTAACACCTATAACGATAAAGACAAGTGTCTCTTCTCTTCTATGATAGCAATGATTGAATATTTGGATGAGAAAACGAAGGAGAAGCAATTTTATTTCGGAACGGACCGGTTTGAGTATGTTTGGGAGAAACTCATCGACAGGGTATTCGGCGAGAAAAATAAGATTGACTACTTCCCAAGAACGAAGTGGTCGCTTCGCACTGGGAAAAAGAGGATAAACGCAGCACTGGAACCGGACACTATCATGCTTCATGATGGTAAGATTTATGTGCTTGACGCGAAGTACTATAAATTCGGTTTAACGGGCGATCCAAGCGATCTGCCAGAATCTAGTTCAATTAATAAGCAGATAACCTATGGTGAGTATATATACACACAGCGGCGTTTTAAAGAAAAATACGGCGAAGACGTACCAGTATATAATGCTTTCATTATGCCATACAACGCTAACGCCAACCTATTCGGTTCAAATGAGATATATTTGAACATTGGCGAAGCAACCGGCGACTGGAAAATTAATGGTCATAAGTTTGAGCACGTGCAGGGTATCGTGGTAGATATCCGCTATCTGATGTACCACTACACAGGGAAGCCAAAAAATCAGATTATGCGCTTAGCGCAATCCATCGAAGAAGCATTTAACGCTACGGGGGCATCCTTAACGGGTGAAGTTGAAACTACCGCGGTATAGAGGGCGTATTTCCAACCGTGTAAATGGTAATAATCTCCACAAACAAACTTAAGGAGATGTTTAGCATGACACGGTTGGACGAGAAAGAAATGCAGTTGGTAAGCCTAATAAGCGAGAAGTGTTCGACGCCTGGCGAACTAACAGAGAAACTCAAAAGTCTGTTTGGCGGAGCATTAGAAAAGATGCTGGAAGCAGAAATGGAAGAGCATCTCGGCTACGAGAAGAACAGCATTGCCGGCAACAATTCAGGCAACTCCCGTAACGGCTACGGGAAAAAGACTATAAGAAGCGAATGGGGCGAGAGTGAAATAACTGTCCCCAGAGACCGCAACGGCACCTTCAAGCCCCAAGTTATCGAGAAACGGCAAACGCGTACAGACGAAGTAGAAAAGCGGGTTTTGGCCATGTACGCTAAAGGCATGAGCACCCGCGACATAGAAGACCATCTACGCGATATCTACGGCGTGGAAGCCTCAGCTAGCCTCATCAGCCGCAAGTGACAAGGGGACGGGGTTGTTGACAACGCCTCCATTCTGAAGTAATTTGGAGTGGGGGTGATTTTTATGCCAAGAAAAGCCAGGGTGAAAAGTGAAAGCGGAATATATCACATAATGATGAGAGGAATAAACCGGCAATGCATTTTTGAAGAGGAAGAAGACTATGAGAAATTTATAGAAACAATTAAGCGCTACAAAGAAATAAGCGGATACGAAATATATGCATATTGCTTGATGAGTAACCATGTACATCTATTATTAAAAGTTGGTGAAGAACCACTTGATCAAATAATGCGCAGGATATGCGGCAGCTATGTCTACTGGTACAATTGGAAATATCAAAGGGTAGGCAATCTGTTTCAAGACCGGTTCAAAAGCGAAGTAGTGGAAGATGACGCCTATTTATTGATCGTGCAGAGATACATACATCAAAATCCAATTAAAGCTGGCTTGGTTAAAAAAGTAGAACATTATAAATGGAATAGTATTAATGAATATATAAATAAAGCCAAGGTAGTTGACAGCAACTTAGTGCTTAGCATGTTCAATAATAACCCTAACGAAGCAAAGCGAGCCTTTATTGATTATAATAACGAGACTGAAGACTGTGTTTGCCTGGATATTGAAGAAAGAATTCGACTAACAGATGAGGAAGCAAGGGAAATAATTAAAAGAGTAGCAAAGGTTAACCATGCGGGGGACCTGCAAAATATGGACATAAAAAGCAGGAATATATATCTAAGGGAACTAAAAGAGCAACATGGTTTATCAGTAAGACAGATTGAGAGAATAAGCGGAGTCAACCGGGGGGTTATATTTAAAGCATAGGGGTGTTAACAACCCCGTCCCCTTGTCATCCCCCTTGTCATCCGCGTCCCCTTGTCATCCCCTTGTCATCTATAATGCGGAGAAGGCAAGCTGAATAGATAAAGGCTTTGTTCGCTCAGGGTGGCAACCGCCTTGGCGACTAATCCGGTTGAAGCGAGCAGACCCAGGATTCCGTCCCCCAGGGTGGTTAACAGGCACCGTACTGACCATTAATGGCCATAGATCGTCAATAATCCGCGAATAGACAAAATACACTATTAAATCTATAATATTTATAGTCATAATATTAATTAACAGGAGTTTTCGATAATATGAACTATTCATTAAAAAACATGATTGAACTGGATGGTGGGGAAGACGTTAGACATTGTGAAATACACAGTAATCAATGCAGTGTAGTGCAATTAGCGGAACAACTCAAACATCAGCAGGATATTCAAGCCTCTATGAATGCTCTTTTGCGGCTTTCCTTAATAGACATGTCTCTGGAAGATCTACTTACAGCAACCCTTGATTTATTGACGGGTATTTCATGGCTTTCGCTGCAAGAACGAGGAGCTATATTTATTGTAGAAGGAAATTCTAATTACCTGGTTATGAAAGCGCAAAAAGGACTGGCCAACATTCTGCTCGAAAAATGCGCTAGAATACCTTTTGGTACCTGCCTTTGCGGAAAAGCAGCATCAGAACGGCAGATTCAATTTGCGGATCGTCTCGACGAGAGACACGAAACCATATATGAGGGTATATTACCCCATGGACATTATTGTGTACCTATTATGTACGGAGAAGACATCCTGGGGGTAATAAATCTGTATGTTCGGGAAGGACATGAGCGTCAGGAGGAAGAGGAAGAGTTTTTAGGTGCCATAGCTGACACATTAGCAGGTATTATTATTCGACGCCAGGCCGAAGAAGCCCTGAGACGGAATATGGAGATTATAGAACACGCCCTGGATGGAGTGGTAAATGCCCTGGCGGCTGTTACTGAAAAACGAGACCCTTACACCGCAGGTCACCAGCAGCGAGTAGCTGAATTGGCAGTTGAAATCGCCAAAGAAATGGATCTACCGCCAGATACCATAAAAAACATCCGCATAAGTGCGCTGCTGCACGATATTGGCAAGATAAACATACCGGCTGAAATCCTTACTAAACCGGGAAAACTGACTGAACTAGAAATGGCGTTCGTTAGATTGCATTCAACAATGAGTTTTGAAATACTGAATAATATACATTTCTTCATGCCTGTTGCCCAAATTGTTCTGCAGCATCATGAAAAGTTAGATGGCTCAGGCTACCCGCTTGAATTGAAGGAAAACGATATCTTACTGGAAGCCAAGGTACTGATGGTGGCTGATGTCGTAGAGGCTATGGCTTCACATCGTCCATATCGTCCTGCACTGGGCATCCAAAAGGCCATGGAAGAAATATCAAATAATAGCGGTATACTGTTCGACAAGACCATTGTTGATGCTTGTCTCCGCTTATTTGGTCGGGATTCTGCTTTTTTATAATCAAGCAAAAAATCGGGGTTTGGTTAGTAAGCCCTCATTAAACCGGGTAAAGGATGCGATCAATCGTGAATCAGACTGTCATCAAATCCCTATATAAACGCATTCGGTAAAAACAGAGACGGATAGCCTATATTTCGCAACGAGGGGGGCAGGGGTTCGAATCCCCTCGTCTCCACCAAAATTCATCAATCATTAAACCCTTACTACTACATTATCATGCATGCATCATCATTGAAGTATGTGACTTGAAAGGGATAATAAGCCTTCCGATGATACACGAAGCAATAAACAATGCAGCCACATCCAGCCCGCTCCGTAAAAGCGCGTCGGGCATGGCACCTTTCATTATCAGCCCAATAAAACTGTTAAAAATAATCCAATTCAATCCGATGATTAAGCTAAACCTTACCGGCACATGAATCCATTTCTCTTCACCAGACAACACCGGATATAGCATAGTATAAATATATCCTAATACTATCCCCAATAAGGCTGTCCAGATATAGCACGGAACCGTATAGGTAGCGCAACTGCTCTGAATGATACCGGTTTCGTAGCCCGCGGTCCGCTCGATTAGGAAAAGTACGGCAATAACGCTGACCGCCAATAAGCGTTCTTTCATATTGATTTTACTGACCATGGGCTGGTTAGCGACCTGTTTAATGGTAAACAATGCGATCGCTACACATAGCATGAACACCGGGATGGCGTCTCCTATGCCCATGAGAAATTGATATTTTATATATTCAAACCCATAGGTACTGAAAGGCGATGAATCTACCATAATCTCTTGCATGCCCAAGAGATAAATCAATCCGAAAGCAAGGCCAAAGCGAATGCCTGTCTGCCAAGGGGAGGATTTAGTTCTATTGCCGATGTATCTGACCGCAACGGTACATTGAGTGTACAGTATTAAAAAATAACTTACTGCTACTATGGGGAAGCCCCAAAGCATAACCAAAGCGCTATCCAACAGCCCCCCATCCACAGATGCTGGCAAAATTGCATGAGCGGCAATTGTAATAGCTACCGAACATAATATAGCTAATATACTGACCATTAGGCTTTTTGCCGATGTTCTTCCCGGATTCATAAAGCTATTCTCCTTCAACCGTTATATAATAATTCCCAAACAATTTTTGGCGTATTTTACTGGTGACAAGGGGTTGACAAGAGAACCGTCCCCTTGTCATCCATTTGTATCATTTTATAGTAGGGTAGCCAAATGTAGATGGTAGTCCGGAGGTAAAATTAATAATAAAAAAAAGCCTCCGGGCTTTTTATTTGAGTAAGTGTTGGATGTTAACGCGTTCTTCAAGAGTTATTATCGGGGACCGCTGGGTAGTTTTTTTGGCTTCATCAAGGATAAGTCCGGCACTAAATACTCAGCAGACGGCTTTTTCGGTATGGGTGAAATGAAAAGGGTTTGTTTATAGTAATAGCTGATCCGGAGAATCGGAGCCAGTCTGAAAACTGACCTATGCTGGCAATTATTCACATTACTCCCCGGGTAGATAAGGTGCCTGCAACATTTAAAGTCGGGAGGTTCATTTCTCCGGACTTTTCGATTTTATTTAGAGAAATTTATAAGTCTAATGTAATTTGAAGATCCTTCTCTTAAAAAGCTCCTGCATGATCAGCCCGGCCAGAAAACCTGCACCCATGTTCCAGACGGCAAAACCGGCGGTGACCAGAAGTATATAGAAATCATTTTTCTCGTTTATATCACGGGCGGTAATCGCCATTTCCAAACCGGCAAAGAACAGGATAACACCCAGGATGCTCAGGGGGAAGAGTTTGAATATCAGTATCACAGAATTGCTGAAACAGAGACCGGTCGCCAGCAGAATCACACCCAGTATGATGGTAGACCCGCCGGTACGAGCGCCAAATCGGACATGTCCGGCCATACCCCCGGCTCCGTGGCACATCGGAATGCCGCCCAGCAAAGGGGAAACAATATTCATGAGGCCCTGGGAGAGGGCAACCTTCTTTTCCGTCACGGGATGATTCGGGAACAGCCGGTTATTTTCTGCGGTAACGGCGACAACAGCATTGCCAAGCGTCAGCGGCGCCTGTGGAATGGCCAGGATTAAGGTCCCCATTAAGAAATCAGACCAGGTCATATGAATCGGGAGAAGTTGAGGAAGGCGCAAATCGAGATGGATGCCGCTAAGCTCTGCAAATAGACCGGGATCCTTGATTAGTGCTGCAGCTATGCCCAGGATGATCAATACAAACATGGCCGGAATCCGCTTATTGTTAAGCAGCAGGAAAGTGAAAACCAAGGATATTATAGCTACCAAAAAGTCTGATCTCATCATCTTTATGCCCTGTAGAATAAAGGAAAGACCCAGACCCAGAGTGATGCCCCTGACAACTGGCTTGCTGATGATCTTGGCAATGAAATCCAGGGCTCCGGTCAGGCTCAAAGTTAACCAGAGCAAACCGGTGAAGAGGCCTGAACCCATGACCATTCCCGGTGTTATCACTGCGGTCTGGGTAATAGCTGCACTGCCGATAGCCTTCATAGGTTGGATAGGCATCGGGGTCTTATAGTAAAGCCCCCCGATTATCAGCATCATCCCGAAGCTGAACAGTACGCCCAGCGGGTCCATTTTCACTACTGTGATATAGCCTATTACAAAGGGGATTAGAGTCCCCAGGTCGCCAAAAGCTCCGGCTAACTCGCGTTTATCGAAACGGTTTTTGGGGTTGGGCTCATTTGCTAAACTGGCCGCTGTCTCCGCAGCAGTCATCATATCACACCTCTTCTCCCGGATTTTCAAGTATAGACTACAACTTAGCTGATGAATGGGAGCATCTCTCTACATAATAACAGATATGGCTAGCAATCAAGGTCATAACTAAATTGTTTGTACCGGGAGGGGAATGAGCGAATGTCTGAATTCTGGCTGTTGTATTATTAAACGCCGTGAGCTTAGAAAACATAAAAACAGGGCCTCTCATTTAAGGCCCTGTCGCATTATTCAAGCTGCCTACTGCATTTGCTGCTGCATCGAGGAGAAGCTTTGCTGAATACGGTTAAGTTCGTCCTGGGGAGCCGGTGCTACCTTATACCAACCCTTTTGATTCATGACATCGAAGATCTGCTTTTGGTGATCCAGAGTCTGGTTGAGCAAGCTGGTAAAGTGCTGCCTTACCTGCGGGTCGGCACTTTCCAGTACGCTGCTGGTCAGCATGCTGGCAGCCAGTTTGTGCTCGTAGAGGAGAATACCCATCCATTCCATATCTTTAGCCATTTTAATTCCTCCTTACTGCATGCGGCCGCTTTTGGATACCAGCGAAGCTGAGGACTGGATCCATTGACGGTGTTGATTACTCATATCCTGCATCAGGCTCTTAACCTGAGGATCGGAGCATTCGCTCATGGCGTGCTGACAGGTTTTCTGGATAGCTTCAAAGATCTTGCTGGAGTCCTCCAGATACAGGAGTTCTCTGGTGGAAAATCTAGTCACTAAAACTACCTCCTTTAATAAATCTATTGGTTAGGATGTGCAATGCAGCTTTCTATATGCAAGGATAGCTATATATTATTTGTTTTTCTCAAAAAAAAGGTCCGGCGGATCGTGCCACCGGACTTTGGTTTCTTATCTGTTATTGTTTTTTGTTAACACTACTGGGTAAGGTAAATGTCCAGTACCTGGGTTGAGCCGTGCCAGGCGGTGTCGAGGATCGAGTAGGAGGAGGTATCGATCATCACCTTGGCACCGATCAAGGCATAGCTGGTTCCGCTAACGGTATAATGGGAGGGATCAGATATTACTATCTGGTCAAAGGTTATCCACTTGCGGTTGGTATAGATCATGATGCTGTCGCTGATGCCATCGCGATGAAGGCTGTTATTCAGGTAGAAAACATATTTCACCGGCTGGGATGAAGTCTCCGCCGTCGATGAGGTATCTATTTCAGGCATCTGTAATGAATTGTTGTAATCAATTCTTTCGATGGTGTAGATTTTGCTGTCATAGCTTACCTTTAAGGTGGTGGAACTCAGGGTGTATTGTTTGCCGCCGATTCGAACCAAATTCCTGCTGATTATCATCACCTGATCCATCTCATAGGCTACATTATCTTTGAGGATTTTCACTCCGGAGGCATCACGGTAAATATCATTTATGATCACCATATCGGTTGTTGTGGTTTCGTTACAATAGAATATCAGTTTTTCTTTGATAAAGGATACATGATCAATTTTATACTGCGAGCCATTCATTATCATTATTACTTTAGTACAGGGGATAGTCTCATCGCCTATATTAAAGTTTCCCGAAGCATCGATAGTGAGGGATGCCAGGCTATAACTTTCACCGTTGATGATGAAACTCAGACTGGTTATTGCAGAAGTATTAATGGACGTTGTTCCAACAAATATGGCTGAGATGTTGGACAGTGAGTAACCACTGGCAATCAGACGATCGGTTTTCGAGAGTGTAGGGGTGGTGCTGCTGGCACTAAGTGTCAGGCTGTTTACATCATAAAACAAATCGGATAACTTGATAGAAACCTTGCTGGTTTTCAGATCGTATTGCTTGTCACCGATCTTTACCGTGTATTCATCGATAATGACCATATCGCTCAGGTATTTATTTGTGTTAGCTGAGTTAAGGAATAGATCGACGTAATCGGATTGGTATTTTTTATTGTCATAGGTAACGCTGGCCAATCGGCGATCCCCGGGGAAAATCACCAAGCGATCATTGCTAAGTGATAGTTGGTTGACATCAAAACGGGTGTTGCCAACTATCACATCCAAATCATTTACAGCCGAATCAAGAGCGAAGCGGTACTGATTATTGATATATAGATATCCCGACTGGACTGATAGCGAATTGGCGGTAATCTTGTTCAATCCTACCTGGAACGAAATGGGGGTCACATCTAAGCGGTAGATCTGATCACCGATAGCCAGGGTTGAAAAGGAAGCTGCATTTTGATTGACAGCATTGTTGTTTGTATTATTATCAGTATTGTTTTCATTGGAAGGTACGTCCAGACTCTTGTCCTGCGCATCCATAAAATTGATGACTACCTTGCACATCTGGGCGCGGGTGACCTCCTGAAAGGGTTCAAAGTTTCCATTGGGATACCCGGACAAAAGCTTGAGGTCACAGGCTACTTTTATATACCCGCTGAGGATGCTTTTGCTGATGGCATCATTATCTTTAAAGTCGGTAGGGCTGTTATCTGGTTTTCCACCCAGGGCGCGCACCAGCATAGCGCAAATCTCGCTGCGTTTCAGGCCGGTATTGGGACCGAAATTATCTCCATAATCTCCGGGTATCAAGATTCCCAATGCTACTGCTTTATTGACGTATCCTTTGGCCCAATGTGATTTCATATCAGAGAAATAATTGGTGCCGGTACTTGGTTCGTAACCCAGGCAACGCACCAGAACGCTGGCGAATTCAGCTCGCGTAACCACTTTGTCTGGTTTAAAGCTTCCATCCAGATAACCCGATACATACCCGGCATTAGCCACTGTTACTATGTAATCCTCAGCCCAATGATTATTAGTGTCAGTAAAGACTGGCGCGGCATAAACCCCGGTCGAGAAGACCATGCCTGCCAATAAGCAAATGACAATCAAGATAGTCAGACGTTTCATAGAACAAAAACCCCTTTCGATTTTCAGATTTCTCTATTAATAAAGTGTCGGTATACAATAGTGCCTGTTGAAAATAATTTGCCGAAAAAACCGATTTTCCTGCTAGAAATAGATAATCTTTTCGTATTTATTTCATAAGGCGATGATGCTCGGCTTTGATGCAGCACTTGTCGATGCAGATGGTGGCAGTATTGGCAGCCAAATCCTGAACATCAGGGAGATTGATCCCCAGCTGCAGCCAGACCACGGGTATCCCCAAATCAATAGCCTGGGTTACCACAGCACCGGCGGCTTGGGTGTTGCGGAACACATCAACCAGATCGACCGGAAAGGGGATAGAGTTCAGATCTGGATAGGCG
>Ga0123335_1004205_pt1 | contig 18952 bp, 18 predicted proteins | sample BiotimSIPDNA_2_FD_89707 | JGI IMG/M metagenome (GOLD analysis project Ga0123335, IMG submission 89707) | Anaerobic biogas reactor microbial communites from Washington, USA - Biogas_R2 time_0 SIP DNA | ecosystem: Engineered > Bioreactor > Anaerobic > Unclassified | place: Washington, USA...
ATCACCATATTGCCCAAAACCTGCCCCTCGGGGTAAATAACAACGGTCCGCTCCTGAACCAGCGTCTCCAGGTCCGCAGAGAACGCCGCTGTTGCAGCGGCCAAAAAGAAAAGGGCCATCAATAAAGCGATCGATCTTCTCGTAGAAAACCCCCCCTTTGCATCTTTCATTTATCTGCTGTCATCCCGAATCCGCGCTTCTTGCGGATGAGGGATCCCGGTCTTGCCTTGGATCGATCAGATTCCTCACCCGCCTGCAGGCGGGTTCGGAATGACAAAAATGGTCCCGAGTAACACTTTCGCCCTTGCCCTGTCATCCCGAATCCGCGCTTCTTGCGGATGAGGGATCCCGGTCTTGCCTTGGATCGATCAGATTCCTCACCCGCACTGGCAGGCCGGGTTCGGAATGACAAAAATGGTCCCGAGTAACACTTTCGCCCTTGCCCTGTCATCCCGGATCCGCCCACTGACGGATGAGGCGGAACATCCGCCTGCCGGCAGAGATCTGTTTTGCTTCTGCTGTCATCCCGAATCCGCGCTTCTTGCGGATGAGGGATCCCGGTCTTGCCTTGGATCGATCAGATTCCTCACCCGCCTGCCGGCGGGTTCGGAATGACAAGCTTCGCTTTTTTAGTCTCACGTCTCAGACAACATGTACACAATTGCTGCATTTCAAGGTCTGACCCCAAAGGCTTCTGATATCATGGCCCATTCGGGGCTGCCCGCCTTCCATGTGACCACTGCGTATACCCCGGCACCCAGGAGAAGGGGAAGCAGCATCCAGGTCCCCTTTGCAAGGATACTCCCGTAGAGGGGATAAGAAAACAGCATTTTCAACGAAATGAGCACTGCTCCCATAAGGACCAGCCCCGCTGCCACGGGAAGACCCCACCCCCGCGGGAAGAGCTTCTCGCCCCCCCTCTCTCCGGGAAGCAGCCTCCAGGCAAGGACCGCCGTCCCCGAAAAGGCCAGCGACGAAGCAAGGGCCAGCCCGTTTATCTGCAGCGGCTTGATCAGCAGAAGGCTGAAAACAACGTTGGCAACCACGCTGAAAGCCGTCACGGCCATTGCTTCCCTGGGCAGCCCCCGGGCGTAGAGCGCCCGCAACAGAATGGTGGAGCACGCCATCCCCGGAAGTCCGAAGGAGTACATGGTCAGTGCCCCGGCGGTCCCCCTCCACGCCCACTCCCCGAAGGCGCCCCGGAAGAAGAGAAGATGGACGATCTCACCCGAAAAGAGGGCCATGCCGAGGGTCACAGGAAGGACCATGAAGAGGCCGAACCTTAACGCCTCCCTCACCCCCTTGAAGAAATCCTCCTCTCCGGCAAGGATCTGCCTGGAGAGCTGCGGAAGGATCGCCTGGGATATGGCGATGACGAAGAGCCCCATCGGCAGCTGAAGTACCCTGTCGGCGTAGTTCAGGACCGAAATGGCCCCCTCCTGCAGGAATGACCCCAACAATCGGCTGATCAGGGGGATCAGCTGGTTGAGCGAGAGTCCCGCCGCATAGGGGAGGAAGAGCTTCATCGCCCTTGAAAGGGCCTCGTTGTCCCTCCTCGGCATGGCCGGGAGCAGGACAAAACCCTTTTTTGCCGACCATAACCACTGAAGGACCATCTGGGAGATCCCGCCCAGCAGCACGGCGTAGGCCAGGCCCCTGACACCCAAACTCAGTGTTACAATCGCGAGGAAGGCTATGAAGACCACGTTGCTGAGCGCAGGGGCGATGGCCGGTACGAAGAAGCAGTCCATGCTGTTGAGTACTCCCATGGCAAGAGCGGCGACGGAGATGAAGACCAGGAAGGGGAACATCAGTCGAGTCAGATAGACCGCGGTCGATGCACCCTCGGGGTCGAATCCGGGGGCCATTATCCTTACCAGGAGGGGGGCCGCCAATATACCGGCGACTGTCACAACGCCGGTGGCCGCAAGGAGCACCGCAAGGGTCTGTCTCGCCAGTGATCGGGCCGCCTCGGGGCCTTCCTTCTCGAGGGACCTGGAGAACTCCGGTACAAAGGCTGCCGACAGGGCACCCTCGGCAAGAAGCCTCCTGGAGAGGTTGGCGAGGGTGTAGGCAACGAGGAAGGCATCCAGCTGCCGGGTGGCCCCGAAGAGCGCCGCCGTAAGTACCTCGCGCGCGAGGCCGAGGATCCGGCTCAGGAAGGTCCCTGCCATCATCCTGAGGGAGTGACGGACCATCCTGGATCCGCTCGAACTCAAGTCAATGCACCAGCCTTTGTCGGTAGCTGCGTCTGGAGGTGTGAGAGCAGATGAATGTGCCAACTTTCGTTTGGGGGGTAGGAAGCGAGATCATGGGGGACGATGCCGCCGGCATCTGCGCCGCCAGGATGGTCATGGAGAGAGGTCTCGCCTGGATCCGTGTCTTCCTCTGCGGGGTTCTCCCCGAGAACCACATAGCACCTCTCAGGGAGAGCCCCCCTGAGAGGCTTCTGATCATCGACGCCGCCGACTTCGGCGGAGAACCCGGTGATATTCGCCTTCTGGGGATAAGGGACGTAGCTGGAGCGGTCCTTTCCTCCCACGGCATCCCCATCGGGGTCCTTCTTGCCCCCTTTGAAGAGAAGACCTGCATCAGGATCATCGCCATACAGCCCCTGTACACGGGGCTCCGGGAAGGCCTCTCGCCGCCGGTCGAGAAGGCAGCAAGAAAGGCTGCAGAGGCCGTCTGCTCCGGTACATGGGATCGGTTCCCTCCCCTTCACAGCGAAAACCTTTCCCCCAGGTAGAATTTCTTGGCAGCATCGCTTTCAGCCACCTCTGACGGGGTCCCCTCTACCAGTATCTGCCCCCTGTGGATAAGGTAGGTCCTGTCTGTTATGGCCAGGGTCTCCCTGACGCTGTGATCGGTAAGAAGGATCCCGTACCCCCTGGTCCTCAGGCCGAGTATTATCTGCTGGATGTCGTAGACCGCGATCGGGTCGATGCCGCTGAAGGGTTCGTCAAGCAGTATGAATGAGGGCTCCATGGCAAGGCTGCGGGCTATCTCCACCCTCCTTCGCTCCCCACCGCTCAGGGCGAAGCCGGGAAGGTCCTCCACGTCGCCGAGACCGAACTCCTCTATCAGGTCCGAGGCCATCCGGGAGATATCCTTCCTCTCCTTGCCCCTCTCCTCCAGGATAAGCTCGATGTTCTCACGGGCTGTCAGGCTCCTGAAGACGGAGGCCTCCTGGGGGAGGTACCCTATCCCCCTCCGGGCCCTTATGTACATTGGCTGCCCCGTAAGGTCCTCGTTGTCGATAAGGATCTTCCCCGAGTCTGGCCTTACTATCCCGAGCACCATGTAGAAGGTGGTGGTCTTTCCGGCGCCGTTGGGGCCGAGAAGACCCACTATCTCGCCCTGCCTGACCTTCAGGCTTACCGACGATACAACGGAGCGCCCCTTGTAGCTCTTGCTCAGCGCCCGGGCCCAGAGGAAGCGGTTGCTCATTGGGCCTCCTGGGGGGGGAGGTCTACCACCATACGGGGGTTGCCCACGGCCTCGATCTTCCCGCTCTGCAGGTAAAATATGAAGGTGTCTGCCGTGATCCTGCGGTCCTTCTGTATAGCCACCGCCTCGCCGGAGAGCTCCAGGGTCCCCTGGGCCCCAGAGTACTGCAACCTCTGTCCGGAGACCCTTGTGGGCTCACCCCCGGAGGTCACGGCATCGGCAACCACGTTGCCCCTTGCCACGTAGTCGGTGAAGACCCCGCCTGCCACCGTACCCTCCACCACATCGGCGCGCATCGTCACGTTCCTCACGGGGTCGTGTAACCTTGTCACACGCCTTGCAGTGATCTTCTGACCCCGGGGACCGTCCTCCACTATCAGTTCATCGCAGTTCATGGAGAGATCTCCCTCGGGCCACAGGGCCAGGACGCTCTTCCGGAACCAGGAGCGCATCCCCTGGGAATCGAACTCCCCCTCGTCGGAGGTTATCTCCGCTCCCCTCCCGACGACCTTGACGTTCCCCGAGGCCACAACGGCACCGCTGGAGGGATCGTACTGGAGCGTGTCGGAGGTCAGCCGCACCTGTTCCGCAGCGGCCACGACCGTTGCGGCCAAAAACAGGACTGCTATCGGAACTGCGAAAACAGCTCTCATCTTCATGGTCTCAGGCACCGTCCCAGGAATAGAAATGGCGGCACCTCAAGGGCGCCGCCGTTATTCTACCCCAAATGACACACCATCCATAGGACCCGGCACTGACGGATCAGCCGAAAGCTTTCTCAAGGGCCCTTACTGCCCTCTCAGAGTCGGCGGATGAGACAACGCAGGTAATATTCCTGTCGGTGGAGGAGATCATTTCTATGTTGACCGATCCTTCGGCAAGAACGGAGAACATTCGCGCGGGGATCGCAGGGTCTTCAGCCACGGGAGCTCCCTCAAGGGTTATCTTGCCGATCTCGGAGTCGAAGGCCACTCCCTGGGCGCCCATCTCCCTTACCGATCTGCGGCAGACCTCTATGGCCTCGCCCAGGTACTCCTTTCGCACCAGGAAGGCGATATCGTTGACCTGGCCCCTCATAACGCTCTGGACTATCATCTCAGCCGCGACACCTCTCCCGGCAAGGGCCGAGAACAGGGCCGCCGCAATTCCGGGGGTATCGGGCACTCCCAGCACTGCCACCTTTGCGACCTCTCCGTCCCAGACTATCCTCATCATCGACATCTCCCTTCAACGTTCACTCCCCTGTCGTCCACCTCGAGAACGAAGAACCTGGACCTTACCCCGTGCTCCCTGAAGACCCTGCACATAGCCTCGGCGACCCCCCTTGGGGCACCCCTTGCGAAGGCCAGGACGCTCGGTCCCGAACCACTGATAGCTGCGCCTAGGCATCCTGGCACACCTTTGACCTTCTCCAGGATCTCCTCCCCGCCGGGGAAGAGCTTTGCCCTGAACCTCTGGTGGAGCCTGTCGTCCATTGCCCAGGCAAGGTTCTCCCACTTGCCTGCAGCCCATGATGCGGCCAGGATCGCTGCCCTGTTAAGAGTGAAGACGGCGTCGCCCATGCTGACCTCCCTGGGGAGGGCGTTGCGGGCGTCCACGGTCCTTACCCTCACCTCGGGAACGGCCACGACGGCAAATATATCCTCCGGGGGCGGGGGGAGCTTGACGAACCTGAGCTTCCCTTCACCGACACCGCTCACCACGAGCCCCCCGAGACATGCTGGGACTATGTTGTCGGGGTGCCCCTCGATCTCCACCATGAGAGGGAGCAGGTCTTCCATGGAGAGAGGGTCGTCCCGGAGTGAGTTTGCGATCATCACACCACCGGCGACTGCCCCGGAAGAGCTCCCCAGCCCCCTGCAGAGGGGGATCGCGTTGAGGCATCTGAGTGAAAAACCCGGGCATGGAATTTTCCACTCCCTGCAGGCCCGTTCGTAGCTCTGGATTATCATGTTGGATTCGGGATCGGAGAGTTCGGCACTGCCTTCACCGATCACCTCCATCCGGTAAGCCCCCGGCTCGTCGAGGTCGAAAACGTCGTAGATGTTGTAGAGTGAAAGGGCCAGGCCAATGGTATCGAAGCCGGATCCCAGGTTCGCCGTGGTTGCAGGGACACGGATACGGAAGACCTCGCCGTTCATGAGAGGACCTCCCTGATGGCTTCCAGCCGGTCATCGACCTCCACCGGCGGCCTTATTCCGGAAGTGGCGGCATCGGGATCCTTAAGGCCGTTGCCGGTAAGTACGGCTACGACCTCGGCCCCTGGGGGGAGGTCTCCCTGGCCGGCAAGCCTGTAAAGCCCCGCGATGCCCGCACAGGACGCCGGCTCCGCGAATACGCCCTCCCATGCCGCAAGCCTTCTCTGGGCATCAAGGATCTCCCAGTCGCTCACGGCAAGGAACTTGCCGCCGCTCATGCGGACAGCCCACGAGGCCTTCTTGCCGTTCACCGGTCTCCCTATCCGTATGGCCGTAGCGACCGTCTCCGGTTCTGGGCAGGGTTTACCTAGGGCAAGCGGTGCTGCCCCTTCGGCCTGCACACCGAACATGAGGGGTACGGGACCGCCCTTCCCTTCCCTGGCGTACTGGACGAAACCAGCCCAACTGGCCGTTATGTTGCCAGCGTTTCCCACGGGGAGCACCACTGCGCAGGGGTTGTGACTCAGCTCATCGGATATCTCCCAGGCCACGCTCCTCTGCCCCCAGAGACGATATCGGTTGACGGAATTCACCACGGCCAGCCCCTTCTCCCTGGACACATCAAGTGCCAGCTCAAGGGCCCTGTCGAAGTTTCCCCTGATGGAAATTACTTTTGCCCCGTAGATCATCGCCTGTGCAAGCTTTCCCATGGCCACCTTCCCTCTGGGGAGAAGGACCGTGCACGGTATTCCTGTCCGGGCGGCATAGGCGGCGGCCGACGCGGACGTGTTCCCAGTCGAGGCGCATACCAGGCCCTTTGCGCCCGCCTCAAGGGCTTTCGCGACGGCCAGTACCATCCCCCTGTCCTTGAAGGAACCCGTGGGGTTGGCCCCCTCGTACTTGGCGTAAAGCCTGATGCCCAGCTCCTCCCCTATCCTTTCGAGGGGTATGAGAGGAGTCCCCCCCTCTTCGAGGGACACAAGGGGTGTCCCGTTGTTTATCGGCAGCAGGGGCGCGTATCTTCGAAGAACTCCCTTCATCATGAAACCCTCCCCGATCCAGGTCTTGAAAAAACAAGGCCCCTTTCCGTCTCTACCCGTGAGACGGAAAGGGGCTCTTTCCGCGGTTCCACTCCGGTTCCGGCATATCAGCACGCCGGCACTCCTGTTCGCTGTCAGGGGCGAATCCCCGTCACCTTATCCCTTGAAGGGCTTCGGATCCTGCTCCAGGGTGGTCTTCACCGCTCCTTCGCGAGGGGACCTTCCAGCCGCGGATCCCCCTCTCTGGCGCGCCATGTAACGGCTACTCTCCCTTTCATCGCCTTTTCCATATCATCCCGCCATGGTTTCTGCGGTTCCCGAAGTTATAGACCTCCCGGCGGGATTTGTCAAGTTTAACCTCGATCCGGTGTGGCCGGACAGCGCAACAAGCGGAAATGAATTTGGTTCAGCCTGTAGTTAAGGGGCGGTAGATCGTAAATCGTGACTCGTGACTCGGGAAAGCAGTGCTTGTCATTCCGAACCCGCGCCTCGGTGCGGGTGAGGAATCTGCATTTGAACTTTCAGTTCACGATTCGCGAATTACGATTCACGATTCACGAAAAAGACCGAGATCCCTCATCCGCAAGAAGCGCGGATTCGGGATGACAGCAGAAGCAAAACAGATCTCAGCCCGTAGGCGGATCCGGGATGACAGGGCCAGGGCGAAAGTGTTACTCGGGACCATTGTTGTCATTCCGAACCCGCCTGGGTCGCGGGTGAGGAATCTGGGCCTGGTTCCTTATGAACCCGGATCTTGCACCACGGAGGACGCAGAGGGACACAGAGAAATGCAAGAGAGAAAAGCAAAATATATGGTTTAGGTACAAGGGCAGACTCGTGACTCGGAAAAGCGAAGCTTGTCATTCCGAACCCGCCTGCCAGTGCGGGTGAGGAATCTGGTCGATCCAAGGCAAGACCGGGATCCCTCATCCGCAAGAAGCGCGGATTCGGGATGACAGGAAGGGCAGGAGAACCCAGGGGCGTGAGACGTGAGACGTGAGACGTGAGATACCGTGAGACTAAAAAAGCGAGGCTTGTCATTCCGAACCCGCCTGCCAGTGCGGGTGAGGAATCTGCATTTGAACTTTCAGTTCACGATTCGCGAATTACGATTCACGATTCACGAAAAAGGCCGAGATCCCTCATCCGCAAGAAGCGCGGATTCGGGATGACAGCAGAAGCAAAACAGATCTCAGCCGGTAGGCGGATTCGGGATGACAGGAAGGGCAGTAGAACCCAGGGGCCTGAGACGTGAGATACCGTGAGACTAAAAAAGCGAGGCTTGTCATTCCGAACCCGCCTGCCAGTGCGGGTGAGGAATCTGGTCGATCCAAGGCAAGGCCGAGATCCCTCATCCGCAAGAAGCGCGGATTCGGGATGACAGCAGAAGCAAAACAGATCTCAGCCCGTAGGCGGATGTTCCGCCTCATCCGTCAGTGCGCGGATCCGGGATGACAGGAAGGGCAGGAGAACCCAGGGGCGTGAGACGTGAGACGTGAGATACCGTGAGACTAAAAAAGCGAGGCTTGTCATTCCGAACCCGCCTGCCAGTGCGGGTGAGGGATCTGGATCTGGTTCCTTATGAACCCGGATCTTGCACCACAGAGGAGGGACACAAGAGAGGAATGAGGCAACTCACGCCCTGTTATCGCCACCATATGTCGTCACACATATGTCGTCCATATGTCCGGCCACACATATGTCGTCGCCATATTGCCCATTTCTTGACGGTCTGTTAAAATACGCCATCAGCGGAAGTCATATTCCCCCCGAAGGGAGGGTACAAACGTGGCTGATGTTTTTGATTCCGACCATATCGTCATGACCCGGGAGGGATACGAGAAACTGAAGGCAGAGCTGGTAACCCTCAGAAGCGAAGGACGCCAGGAGATCGCGAGGATGCTTGAAGACGCCCGCGGCTTCGGGGACCTCAGCGAGAACGCGGAGTATCACTCGGCAAAGGAAGCCCAGGGAAAGCTCGAGACAAGGATACAGTGGCTGGAGTACCAGCTGAGCAAGGCAAAGGTAGTGGAACCGGAAGATATCGATCCCACAAGGGTCGGCCTGGGAACAACAGTGACCCTTCTGGACCTGGACGGGGACAACAAGCTCTTCTATACCATTGTCGGCTCAGAAGAGTCAGATCCGGCGGCAAACAAGATATCCGCAAGCAGCCCCGTCGGACAGGCCGTTATCGGCAAGACCGTCGGCGAGGAACTCTCCGTCAAGGTCCCCAAGGGTACCAGGAAGTTCAGGATAACGGACATCTCCATCCTACCGCCCGGCTAGAGGACGTGTCTCCCGGGACCTCAAATCCATGGAGGTCCTGACTATTCTCCTGGCGAGTTCATCGAAACCCCACCCTGCCGCGGCGGCTGACTTAGGCACCAGGCTCGTTGCCGTCATTCCGGGTACGGTGTTCACCTCCAGCACCGACGGATAACCCTCGTCGGTGAGCCTCATGTCGACCCTGCTGAAGACCCTGCACCCAAGGGACCTGTGGGCGGCAACAGCGGCCTCGGCCACTCTCTTCTCCTCCAGGGGGGAGAGCGGTGCGGGACAGAGATACTCTGTCTGCCCCGAAGTGTACTTTGCCTGATAGTTGTAGAACCCCCTGCGGGGCTCGATCTGAACGACGGGGAGGATCCCTGTCTCTCCGTCCTCCTCCCAGACCGTTACTGTGATCTCCCTGCCCGGAACGTACTCCTCCACTATGACCGAGCGGTCGAAAGAGAACGCCAGCGAGAGGGCTTCCTCTATCTCTGGCTCTGAAGAGACGATCGTCACCCCCACGGTGCTCCCGCATCCCGAAGGCTTGATCACGATCCTTCCCCAGCGTTCCAGGGCCTCTCTTGTCTTTCTTCCGGCGCCTCCATCAGCTGCTTCGTCTGATAGCAGATAGACCGCTTCAGGCGTCGGGACTCCCTCCATGACAAAGAGCGCCTTGCTCGCTCTCTTGTCCATCGCAAGGGCACAGGCAGTGGGACCCGACCCCGTATAGGCCTTCCCCATAAGGTCAAGGACGGCCTGGAGCCTTCCATCCTCCCCCCAGGAGCCGTGAAGGGCAATAAAAAAGACATCGGAGGTGGAGTTTCCGATCATTCCCAGCATCTCGCCGGGAGAGAGGGCATCCAAAGGCTCCACCGTCATGCCTGCGGCCTTGAGGGCAGAGCATACGGCCCTTCCGCTGGAGAGGGAGACCTCCCTTTCAGGACCGTCCCCCCCGAAGAGAACAGCCACTTTCAGATGGCTAGAGACGTTCATTCTGCAAACTCCTGAAGCTCTTTGCTTCCAAGAAAGAACGGGTTGCTGGGGAAGGCATTGATCACGAAAACGATCCCCGCCCAGTCGTCATCTCCTGCCCGGTCGTCGCGGTAGGCGATGTCCACACTGTAGCAACAGTTGTTCGCGAAGCTGATCTTATAGTACATTTCGTCGAGGCTTTGTTCATCCAGGTCATAACCGCCCCGGACGGTCAACTTCCAGAATTCCCCAATCGGTATGGCTACCCTCTGGTAGAACGCGTTGCTGTCCGAGTAGTCGTCCCACGACATCGGGGACCCGCCGTCGACCCATTTCCTCACCCATGTACTCTTCATCTCAAGCGATCCAAGCGGCCATGACAACCCCAGATGGGTTCTCAGAACCTTTTGCTTGCTGTCGTTGGAATCGTAATCGTACCACCAGTAACTTACACCCCAGAAAGGGTTTGTATCTCCAAGTTCGGCAGACCCGGAATAGTTGGCACCCAGACCGGAACGCTGGATCGAAACGGTGTCGCTGCCCTTACTGGATCTGGTCTCGTAATTCCCCCATACCCCGCTCAACTGCCAGGAACCCATCAGGCCCTGGATATCCCATCTGGGCGAGAAAAACGTAAACTCGGGGTCCCTCCACAAAGTACCCTTGAAAGTATCCCCCAGTTCCTTCTCCACGGTCACGCTCTCGGCCTGCGACCACCATATGCGTCCGGTCCAGCCGCCAAAATCATAATCGGCTCCCCACTGCGGACGGAAGCGCTTCTCGTTTTCGTCATCATCCCACGAATACCGACCCTCGGCGAAGAGCCTAATATTTTCCGTCGCCTTGTAGTCAAGCGAAAGCGCACCCTCAAAATCCACTTCCGACCACAGGAGCGCCTTCCACCTCGCGTTTACGTCACCCATGACAAGGGGAGCCCCGAAGGATACACCCAGACCCTTGTCTCCTTCGTACATCACCTGGGGGAGGAACTGGGTCCGGCTCCCCTCCGAAAGGTCTATTACATAGTCGAAGGGGTAAGAGAGGAGGTACTTGCCCCCGACGTAGATGGCAGGTTTTGAGGCGACCACCCTGTAGCCTGGGATCACCACCAGGCGCTTCGAGACCAGCTGGTAGTGAGGGTTGTCGTCGGAGCAGGTAGTGAACCCCACATCACTCCAAAGGTAGACCTGGTCACCCTCCACGAGACCCTTCTGGACCTTTCCGGGGACAGACTCGAGGCGCTGCCCCTCTTTGATGCGGATGGTCGTCACGTCGGCACCCGATGCGTGTATCTCCCCCTTCTCTGCGGGAAAGCTGCCCGAGGCGTTCCGGAAGAGCCCCTCACCGGAGATCATGTCCAGCGTCAGGAGTTCTCCCTCCAGCCTCTGGGCGCCGTGGAAGAGGACCACCCTGCTGTCGGCATCTGAGAAGGCTTCGATGGTGTGGTTAACGGCAGAATACTCTATCCTTGGAGCGAAGACCCTTATCAGGTCCCTGCTGATACGCACCCGGCCAGTGGCAACTGCAAACCCCGAGGCCTGGTCGTACTCGACCCTGTCAGCCTCGAGCACTATGCTGCCGTCGCCGGCCGCTGCGCGGAGGGGGCAAAAAAAGAACAAAAGAACAGCAAATGCGGATACAAGCACCTTCAGCGGGCGGATCCATGCCATGTGACCACAGCTCCCTCCTCGACGACGACGGAACCGGACATCGTTATTCCGCCCCTGGTCCCTTCCAAAACAAGCTGCCTGTCCCTGGCCTCGAAACCTTCGGGGAGCCTCCATATAGAAGCCTCATCGTCCCAGTCCGCCCGCTGGGCGTCCCATTCCAGCTCCCATGAAGGATGGGAGATATGCCCTGAAGCTACAAAGAGGTGGACATCCCTGGAGGTCTCGAAGACGACCCCCCTCTCGGCGGTCACCTCCCATCGGGTCCCCGTACCTGAAACGATCCGGACATCGAGGTTCTCCGCTTCGCTGACATCGCCCCTCTTTTCGACCCTTTCAGCCTTCAGGTGCCAGTCGTTGCCACTCTCTTCCCTGATAACATCGAGTCCCTCGACCACGATAGGCGGAGTCTCCGGGGGCCTCTCTGCCTCCCTTTCGCCGAGCAGAAGACCCCTCACCAGCCCAACGGAGAATAGCAGGAGAAGAACAACGGCAGCTATAACAATAAAGCGTCGGTTACTCTCAAAGGCCACCGAACTCCCCCCGATCGGGCTGGATCCAGGATCCGGAAGGGATCCGACTAGAGCTTGTAGTCTATTACCGCGGATACCCCTACCTGCTGCACCCTCCGGAATCTCTCCAGCGGGTTGGCGGAATCAATGGGGATCAGTATTCTCACCCCGATGCGGTCCCTAAAGCTTACGGCAAGCTCCGCCACTGCCTTCACCTTCTCCACTGCAGCCTTGGGACCGGCTACCTGGGCCGCGCCTATGGAAGTTCCGCTGCCTACGGAGACAATGGGGATGACCTTGGTCTCCTCGTCGGTACCCACAGCGCGGTTGAAGGTGACGGTGTTGATGAAGTCGTTGATCTGGTCACCAAGGGCGCTTACGACAAACCCGCCACCGATAACCCCTATGAGGTCTCCAAGGTCTACCGCCATGGCAGCCCCTGAGAACAGGGTCACGCCCACCGCAACTGCGGCGATGATCTTTCTTGTCCTACTCAATGAGGTCTCCTCCTTCCGATACCTGTCCAAATTCTTCCTGGACCTGTCCTGCAGGTGCAACATCCTGACCGCCTCCCAAAAGTCCCAGGAGCGAGGGGGGTATGGGGTAGCCCTTTACGGCCGTAACAGAGGCCGTCTCAAGGAATATGGGCGTTCCCGGGGCCACGTCGGGGGCGTCACCTCTAACCAAAAGGCCTCCCGCTAGTCCCAGAGGACCAAGAAGAATCGCTCCGATGGCGCTCGTCCCCATGGCAGTGGCCATGGTGGCATCGGACTTGGTTGCGAGCGCCGAGGCATCCCCCAGGAAGACCGGAACCGCCTCGGGGCCGAGGGGTTCCAGCCTTTCGAAGGCGAACTTGATCTCCGAGGGTCTGCCGAAACTCCTGGGTGGTTTAACCGTGTCCACCCTCGCAATGACCCTGGATCCCCTGGGAGCTATCAGGTAGCCTCCCACGGCAAGATTATCCTCGAGCTTGAGCCTCACAATATCCCCTGCAACTGCGCTCTTGGGGGTGACCCTGTCAACGAAGGTGACCCTGAAGACAAGGTTCGCGGGGACATTCACATCCTGCCATGCAATCTGCCCCGGGAAGAGCAATGAAAGGAGCCTTTCGAGCCTCATGGCAAGGGGGCGACCCTCCCCCACTTCACCTTCCAGCTGCCGTTCCATCTCTGCGATCCTCCTGGCCAGAGAGAGATCGGGTCTCACCTCGTGGGTAATGCCCCACTCCGCGATGCCGGCCTTGAATACCATGGAGGGCTGGCCCAAGGTCCCGTTCTTCACGAAGTTGAGCAACCCCATCTGCCTCTCGGATATGCTCCCCGGGAGTTCCCGTCCGAAGAGATCCGTCTCCACTTTGGCGAGTCTCTGGATTATCCCTCCGGCTCCCTTCTCTCCGTGTATCAAGAGGTCTATCTGGTCCTGCATCTGCTCGGGGGTATCGACATCCTGGCCCCAGGAAGCTCCTGCAAAGGCAAGAGACAACAGCAGGAACACGATGATCGAAGCGAAGGATCTCCTGGACATCATTCTTCACCATCCTTTTCTTTTTCCTGCGCCCTTTCCCGGGCGGCTCCGATAAAGCCTACGAAAAGCGGATGAGGACGCACCGGCCTCGACTTGAGCTCTGGGTGGAACTGTACCCCCACGAACCATGGGTGATCCACGAGCTCGATGATCTCCACCAGGTCGCGCCCCGGACAAACACCGGCCATCCGCATCCCCTTCGAAGACATCAGTTCCCTGTAGTCGTTGTTGAACTCGTACCTGTGCCTGTGCCTCTCTTTCACAAGACTCTCGCCCCCGTAAGCTTCAAAGGAGAGCGACGAAGGGTCGAGCTCACAGGGGTACTCGCCCAGCCGCATGGTGCCCCCAAGGTCCTTGAGGCCCTCCTGTTCAGGCATGAGATGTATGACAGGATCCGGAGTCTCCGGGTCAATCTCAACGCTGTGCGCGGCAGAGATGCCGCAGACACTCCTTGCGAACTCCACCACCGCGATCTGCATCCCAAGGCAGAGACCCAGGTAGGGTATTTCCCTCTCCCTGGCATACCTGGCAGCCTGGATCTTCCCGTCCACACCCCTGGACCCGAACCCACCGGGTACAAGGATCCCATGGACGCCGTCGAGGAGGGATATCCCCTCCTTTTCGACATCTTCGGCCTCCACGTGCCGGATCCTGACCCTCACCCGGTTGGCCGAACCCGCATGAGAGAGGGCCTCGACAACGCTCAGGTAGGCATCCTTGTGGCTCACGTACTTTCCCACCATGGCCACCTCTACGACGCGCTCGGGGTTCTCGCAGGACTGCACGAACTCTCTCCAGTCCTCCAACGCCGGCTCCTGTTTGGGCTCAAGCCCCAGCTTTCTCATTACCAGGCTGTCGAACTGCTGTTCGTAAAGCTGAAGGGGTATCTTGTAGATGGAAGATACGTCGATGGCCTCCATTACGGCTTCCCTTGGGACACTGCAGAAGAGGGCTATCTTCTCCTTGATGTCGTTCCCCAGGTGGGTAACGGACCGGCAGACTATCACATCCGGCTGTATTCCCAGGCGGCGGAGTTCGTTAACGCTGTGCTGGGTGGGTTTTGTCTTGAGCTCTCCAGCTGCTGCGATGTAGGGCACGAGGGTGACGTGGCAGTAGAGAACGTTCTCCTTTCCCAGGCGGCTGGCCATCTGGCGGATCGCCTCGAGAAATGGTTGCCCCTCGATGTCGCCGACGGTGCCCCCTATCTCGGAGATCACAACGTCGACCCCGTTGTCTATCTTGAGGATCCTTTCCTGGATCTCGTTGGTTATGTGGGGTATAACCTGGACCGTAGCCCCGAGGTACTGCCCTGACCGTTCCCGGGAGATGACAGAGGAGTATATCTTCCCGGTGGTGACGGTGTTGTCGCTTGAGAGGGACTCATCGATGAACCGCTCGTAGTGGCCGAGGTCCAGGTCCGTCTCGGCTCCGTCGTCGGTGACGAAGACCTCTCCGTGCTGAAAGGGGTTCATGGTCCCTGCGTCGACGTTGATATAGGGATCCATCTTGATGATCGATACCTTGAATCCCCGGCGTTTGAGAAGGACCCCCAGGGAAGCCGCAGTGATCCCCTTTCCTAGAGACGATACGACACCACCTGTTACGAAGATATATTTTGGCATACTGTTCCCTCCGGGAAAGATTGACGTTGATAGTGATCGACATTCACGAAAAATGGTAGCGTATCGTAGATCGTAGATCGTGAGTCGCAAATCCTGAATCGGGAAAACCAACAAACTGGACCAGGACACCTTGGTCCTGGTCCAGTTTATTGCAATTAGGCCTTTTTGTCATACGCAAAATGGCCCAGGGAAAAACTTGCGGCTGGCCCTATTTCAACACCTGGAGCGGATTAATGGGCTTGTTGTTAAGGCGAACCTCGAAGTGGAGGTGAGGCCCCGTAGCCTGGCCGCTGGAACCGACCCTGCCTATGGGCTGGCCCGTGGAGACCCTCTGCCCCTTGCTTACATTAAGGCTCCTGCAGTGGGCATAGAGGGTGGTGTAACCCCGACCGTGGTCTAGTACGACGACCCTTCCGTATCCGCCCATCCAGCCCGCATAGACGACCTTGCCCGCTTTCGCGGCCCTGATGACCCTGCCCGTGGGTCCCTTGATATCTATTCCGGTATGGAAGTCACGACGCTTGGTGAAGGGGTGCCGCCTCCAGCCGTAGCCGCTGGATATACCGCCCGACAGGGGCCACTCGAAGGACCTTGAGAATTTCTGGGAACTCTTGTTTGAGAGGTCTCCCAGGACGGCGTATACGGAGGTAACAGGCTTTGCACCGGGCAGGAAGAGCTCTCGCCCAGCTTCGAGGTTTGTTCCCTCCAAGCCGTTGACCTTTGATATCAGCTCCACCTGGGTGCCGTGCTTCTTTGCTATGGCTGCCAGCGTGTCGCCCTTGTTGATCTTGTAGAAGACCCCGTCCTGGTTGGGTATCCTGAGAACGGTACCGACCCTGAGGTAGTTGGGGTCCTTCATGTTGTTGCATCCGAAGAGGGTGTTGATGTCAAGATCGAAGGAGTTGGCTATGGACCAGAGGCTGTCCCCCTCCTTGACTGTGTACTGCTTGACCTCGAGGTCCCTGTCGACGGTCTTTGAAGCGGCGTCGACGGCGCTTCGCCTCTCTTTCTCCGCCAGCACGGCTGCCACAGCTCCCTCGTCGACGGGGATCAGCAGCTCCTGCCCTTCGGAGAGCCTGTGTGGGTTCTTTATCCTGTTGGCCTCCTGGATAAGCTTCATCGGAATGCCGAAGGATGTGGCGATGTCCGAAAGGGTCTCGCCGGGCTTGACGTAGTAGTCGGTCCATTGCTTCGGTTCTTCGGCGATCTCCTCCTGGACAACGGTCTGTTCGACGGTCTGTTCTTCGGGGACGGTCTCCTCCAGTACCAGTTCTTTTTCGAAGAGGGAGGGACCATCAGGGATGGGACCGATATCAAGGGCCACTGAGCCCTCGTCGGGCGACTCCTGGGCCAGGGAGTGCGAAATGTCCACAACAATGAAGCCGGAGGGAAGATCGGCGATCGCTGAAGCTTTCCCTGCGCTTCCGATGAGGGAGGGGGCCGATACCCCGGATGTGAAAAAGGCACAGGCTGTAAGGAAGAGGGCCGCGCTCAGCATCGTACCTATGGCCGCCCAGAACCCTATCCTTCCGGAAAGTCTCATGGTCCATCTCTTGTCCCAACCGTTCATCGATCCGGTTCCTCCCCTCACTCTTTACCCTGAGACAGCTTGATAGTCGCCAGGAACTCGCTGTTGGTTGCGGTGCTCCTCAGCTTGCCGAGGATCAGGTTGAGCACCTCGGCTTCGTCAACGTTGGTGATCCTCCTCCGGAGGACCCAGACCCTCTGGAGTTCATCGGGATCCATGAGCATCTCCTCGCGCCTCGTACCGGAGCGGGTAATATCGATGGCGGGAAAGATCCGCTGCTCCGAGAGCTTCCTGGAGAGGTGGACCTCCATGTTGCCGGTACCCTTGAACTCTTCGTATATTACCTCGTCCATCCTGCTGCCGGTGTCGACCAGAGCGGTGCCGATTATCGTCAGGCTTCCGCCCTCCTCGATATTCCGGGCCGCTCCGAAGAACCTCTTGGGGAAGTAGAGCGCAGCGGGGTCCATGCCTCCCGACAGGGTCTTGCCGGATGGCGGGACAACCAGGTTGGAGGCCCTCGCGAGACGGGTGATGGAGTCCAGAAGGAGCACCACGTCCTTGCCTACCTCGACGAGGCGCTTGGCTTTCTCCAGCGCGAGGTGGGCAACCCGCATATGCTCCTCGGCCGGCCTGTCGAAGGTAGAGGCGATCACCTCGCCGTCGACGGACCTTGCCATGTCAGTGACCTCTTCAGGCCGCTCGTCCACAAGAAGGACCATAAGGATCACGTCGGGCTGATTGGTGGTGACCGCGTTGGCGATGTTCTTGAGCACCGTGGTCTTGCCGGCTTTCGGGGGCGATACGATAAGGGCTCTCTGCCCCTTCCCGATGGGGGAGAAGAGGTCGATGACCCTTGCTGTCAGTTCAGTGCGTTTAGTCTCAAGGACCAGTCTTTCGTCGGGGAAGATCGGGGTCAGTTTCTCGAAGTGGGGCCTTTTCCTCGCTTCTTCGGGGTCGGAGTAGTTGACGACCTCGACCCTCAGCAGCGCCTCGTAGTGCTCCTGCTCCTTGGGGGGGCGGATAAGGCCCCAGACCAGGTCGCCGTTCCTCAGGCCGAATCGTCTTATCTGCGAGGCCGACACGTAGATGTCGTGATCACTGGGAAGGAGCCCCCTTGGGCGCAGAAAGCCGTAGCCTTCGGCAAGCACCTCGAGGGTGCCGCCGCCGAAGCGGAAGCCCATCTGCTCGGTCTGCTCCTTGAGTATGGCGATCACAAGGTCGTCCTTTCGCAGGGTCGAGATACCTGCCGCCCCGAGCTCCCTGGCGTACTTCCTAAGGTCCGCCAGGGTTCTGCCGGCAAGTTCGGCGAAGTTGTGCTTGGGCCGGGGAACTCTCCTGGCCTCGCCGTTGTCGCCGTTGTCTTTGGGCGTGGCATCGACGACGGGAAGGGGCTCCGCCGTGTACTGGGTTTCGGTCATTTTGTTCTCATCCATGGTCTTTTCCAAACCCCTCCCAGTCAGCGAGGAACTTTTTAATTCCGCTCTCGGTGAGCGGGTGATCGAAACACTTTTCAAGGACGTTAAGGGGAACCGTTGCTATATCCGCCCCGGCCAGGGCGGAGTCGATCACGTGCCGGGGGTGCCTGATGCTTGCCGAAATGATCTCCGTCTCTATTCCGTGGATGTCGAACACCTCGGCGATATCCGCAACGAGCCCTATTCCGTCCTCGCCTATGTCGTCCAGGCGCCCCACAAAGGGGCTAACGTAGGCCGCGCCGGCCGCTGCAGCCAAAAGCGCCTGCTGGGGTGAAAAAACAAGGGTAACGTTCACGTGGACACCCTCACGGGCAAGACGGGAACAGGCTGCCGTTCCGTCTTTGGTCATGGGTATCTTGACCGCCACGTTAGGAGCTATCCCGGCGAGAACCAAGCCCTCGGCGACCATGCCCTCCGCATCCTGGGATATGACCTCGGCGCTGACAGGCCCGTCCACTATACCGGTTATCTCTCGTATCAGGGAGTGGAGATCACCGCCGCCGCTTTTTGCCACAAGGGAGGGGTTGGTGGTCACGCCATCGATGACCCCCCATCCGGCAGCTCTCCGTATCTCATCGATGTCGGCGCTGTCAAGGAAGAAACGCATGATAACTAGGACTCCTTTCAAGAAAGAGAAACGGGCGGATCAGCGGACGACGGAAAAGGGGATGCGGCAACGCTCCTTACCGTCACTTTCTATAGCGACATCGTATTCGCCAACCGGGAGAGGGCTCCCGTCCTCGCGGAGAAGGAAGA
>Ga0123335_1004213_pt1 | contig 18930 bp, 11 predicted proteins | sample BiotimSIPDNA_2_FD_89707 | JGI IMG/M metagenome (GOLD analysis project Ga0123335, IMG submission 89707) | Anaerobic biogas reactor microbial communites from Washington, USA - Biogas_R2 time_0 SIP DNA | ecosystem: Engineered > Bioreactor > Anaerobic > Unclassified | place: Washington, USA...
TGAGTATACATCAGATATTGCAAGAATGGACAGACAGAAAAGTATGATTAAAGCAATAATTAAGAAAGCTTTAAATATTTCAAATATTTCAAATGTAATTGATGTTGCGAAGAATAATATAAGAACAAATATTGGAAAAGAAAAACTTACTTCATACATAACTTTTGCCATGAACCTAAATATCGATAAGATAAATTTTCACACTCTAGATGGTTTTGAAGAAATGAGAAAAACGGGAGTTATTGATGAGGATGGGAACGAAATTGAACTAAGCTACTTTATTACGAAGGAAGAAAAGATCAGGGAGCAGCTTATATCTATTTGTGAATAGCTGTACTTGACAAAAAACTTCTTTTGGTATTAAATAAATCAAAGTAAAGGATGTGTGCTTAAGGTTTTTTACTATTCTATAGCATGTATCATAATGTAATCGTCTTTTACATTTATCTGTAAGAGACTTTTTTGTAACAGGAGGATAGAATGAAGATTTCAATACCAAAAGGTACTAAAGATATATTGCCAGGTGAAATTGAAAAGTATAAATATATACAGAAAGTTTACGCAAACTTATTAGAAAACTTCGGTTTCAAACAAATCAGATTTCCAGTATTTGAACATACAGAACTATTTCAAAGGGGAGTTGGAGATACTACAGATATTGTTCAAAAAGAGATGTATACTTTTAAAGACAAAGCAGGAAGATCAATTACATTAAGACCAGAAGGTACTGCTTCAGTCGTTAGAAGTTATATAGAAAACGGTATGTCATCATATCCTCAGCCAATTAAACTCTATTATGATATTACAGCATATAGATACGAGAATGTCCAAAAAGGAAGATACAGGGAGTTCAATCAGCTTGGTGCGGAAGTATTGGGTTCTGATTCTCCTAATGCAGATGTTGAGATATTAAATATGCTAAATTACTTTTTTTCAAAATTAGGAGTTCAAGGATTGAAGCTGCATGTAAATAGTATAGGATGTAAGGTATGCAGGACTAAGTATAATGAAATGCTAAAGGAATTCTTTGCTGATAAATTAGACAATATGTGTGAAGACTGTAAACAAAGATATATAAAGAATCCAATGAGGTTAATAGATTGCAAACAAGAAAAGTGTTCAGTTATATCAAAAGATGCTCCAATGCTTATAGATAATCTATGCGATTCATGTAAAGAACATTTCGAAAATGTTATTAGAGGCCTTGACGAAATGAATACACCATATATTATTAATAAAAGAATTGTAAGAGGTCTAGATTATTATGTTAGAACTGTATTTGAATTTATTGCAGAAGGTATTGGAGCACAAGATACTGTATGTGCTGGAGGCAGATATGATGGGCTTGTGGAGGAATTGGGTGGTACAGATACTCCAGGCATAGGGTTTGCTATGGGATTGGAAAGATTAATCAGTACATTAGAAAAATCTGGTTTTGTACTTCCATACGAAAAAAATCCTGTAATATTTATTGCATATATCGGAGAAAAAGCATATAAGGTTGCTAGAAAAATAGCAAATGAACTTAGAATTAATGGAATATACTGTGAAATTGATATTAATGACAGAAGCCTAAAAGCACAACTGAAATTTGCCGATAAGAAAAATGCTTTATACAATGTTGTTCTTGGTGAGAATGAAATAGATACTAATAAAGCAATAATTAAAAACATGTCAACTCAGGAAATAAAAGAAGTCAGCATAGATTCAATTACTAAGAGAATTATAGAAAATAAGATATGAGGTATGTTATGGAGAATATAAAAGGAATTAAGAGAACCGGATACTGTGCAGAATATGATATTAGAGATATTAACAAAAAAGTAGTACTTATGGGATGGGTGAATAGATCAAGAAATCTTGGAAGTATTATTTTTTGTGATTTAAGAGACAGAACTGGTCTAGTTCAGGTTGTTTTCAGACATGAAAAAAATGAAGTACTATTCAGAAAAGCTGAAAATATCAAAGCTGAATATGTAATTGCGGTTGTAGGTACTGTCAGTGAGCGTGAAGATAAAAATCCTAATATAAAAACAGGTGATATTGAAATTGAAGTAGATGAATTAAGAATACTATCTGAAAGTGCAGTTCCAGTAATTGATATAACAGAAAATACTGCAACAAATGAGTTATTAAGATTAAAGTACCGCTTTTTAGACCTTAGGAAACCTAAACAGCAGCAATATCTTTTTATGAGAAATAAAATCGCTAAATGTGCTCGTGATTTTTATTCAGAAAATGGATTTATTGAAGTTGAAACACCTGTATTAACTAGAAGTACTCCTGAAGGAGCAAGAGATTATCTTGTTCCAAGCAGAGTTAATCAGGGTAAATTCTATGCACTTCCACAATCACCTCAATTACTAAAGCAGCTTCTAATGATATCAGGGTTTGATAGATATTATCAGATTGTGAAATGTTTCAGAGATGAAGATCTTAGAGCAAACAGACAGCCAGAATTTACTCAGATTGATCTGGAAATGAGTTTTGTGGATGTTGATGATGTTATATCTGTTAATGAAAAATTTATACAAAATCTTTTTAAAGAAACTTTGAATGTCGAACTGAAAATACCATTTTTACGAATGACATATGAAGAAGCTATGAACAGATTTGGAAGTGATAAACCTGATGTAAGATTCGGTATGGAACTAACTGATATTTCCGATATAGTAAAACAATCAGATTTTAAAGTATTTACTGATGCATGTTCAAATAATGGATCTGTAAAAGGAATAAATGCTAAGGGTTGTGCTAATTTTTCAAGAAAGGACATAGATAAATTAGTTGAATTTGTAAAGGATTACAAAGCAAAAGGTATTGCATGGCTTAAAGTTGGAAAAGATAAGGAGATAACCGGTTCAATAACGAAATTTTTCACAGTAGAACAGCTTGAAACAATAGCTGATGCATTTAATGGTGAAGAAAACGATTTGATTCTAATAATAGCTGACAAGAATCAAACCGTTTATGATTCATTAGGGGCATTAAGGATAGAAATAGCCAAAAGGCTTAATCTGATTGATAATAACAGATATGAATTCTTATGGGTAACTGAGTTCCCTCAATTTGAATTTAATGAGGAAGATAACAGATATTATGCTAAGCATCATCCATTCACAGCACCTATGGATGAAGATTTGGAATTTTTGCATACAGATCCAGCTAAAGTTAGAGCTAAAGCGTATGATATAGTTTTAAATGGAGAAGAAATAGGAGGTGGAAGCATCAGAATACATGATTCAGATTTCCAGGAAGAAATGCTTGGCGTTTTAGGATTTACAAAAGATAAAGCTGAAGAATCTTTCGGTTTCCTTCTAAATGCACTAAGATTTGGCACTCCTCCTCATGGTGGTATGGCATATGGTCTTGACAGACTTGTAATGAGCATAACAAAAACAGACAATATTCGTGACGTTATAGCATTTCCCAAGATACAAAGCGGTGCATGTCCTCTTACTGATGCACCAAATGTTGTTGATAATAAACAACTGGATGAATTAGGCATCTGTTTAAAGGAAAAGAAGAATGAGGATTAGAAAATACTCAAAGATATCTGCATTTATTTTAATATTGCTAAGCTTCATAATATTGACTAGTTGTAAAGCTATTAAATTTCCAGTTTATCTTTATGGTCTGATAGATACTCAGGGTAACTATATAGTTGAACCTGAATTCACAGGAATAAAGATTGGTAAAGAAGGGTTATACCCTATAAGGCAGGGTTACAATGAATATTACAAATGGGGTTTTTGTGACAAGACAGGAAATGTCGTTATAGAACCACAGTATAAAGATGCAAGTATGTTCAGTGAAGGACTTGCACCTGTACAAAAATATGATGAATCAGGTTTATGGGTATTCATTGATAGTCAGAATACAATCGCTTTCGAGAAAGAATTCAAGTATGCTTTGCCTTTCTCTGACGGACTTGCTTGCGTCCAGTCTTCTGCAAGAGATGCTACTTACAACCTTTGGGGATACATTGATATAACAGGGGAGTATGTTATAACTCCTCAATTTCAAGCCGCAGCTTCCTTTTCAGAAGGATTGGCAAAGATACAGGAAGGATCAGGAGTTGCAGGATTATGCGGTTACATAAACAAATCTGGGAAGATAGTGATTGAGCCTAAATATTCATATGCAGGAATTTTTTCCGATGGTTTTGCTTCAGTGAAATTAAGTATGGACGAAGAAACAAATGATGCGGGTTACATAGACAGAGAAGGAAATATTGTAATACCTTTAATGTACTATAACACTTCTACATTCGATGACGGATTAGCACCTGTACTGGCTGGTGAGTCATTTGATAAAGCTTTATATGGTTATATAAACATAAATAATGAATTAGTAATTAAACCAAAATACTATATGGCATATTCATTCTCTGAGGGTCTAGCCGCTGTTAAAACAGACTATTATGAGAACTCAGGCTGGATGTATATTAATACTGAAGGTAAACTCATAATTAAGAATGATTATAGTTCTGCTTCATCATTCATTGATGGCATAGCACCAGTAGGAATGGTTATATACAGATGATGTTTAATAATGAATGGGATCTTACCAATGTAATTGATATAAGCAAAACCAAGCTAGCTGAATCCATATTAAGACTAAGGAAAATAGATAATCTGGAAAAATTTCTTTATCCAAAACTTTCGGATCTAAATGACCCTTATTTAGTTAAAGATATGGATAAAGCAGTCGAACGGATTATTGAAGCAATTGAAAATCAGGAACTTATCCTTATATATGGTGATTATGATACTGATGGTATTACTGCTACAGCGATAATGTACAGATTCCTTGAAGATAACGGTGCATATGTTAACTATTACATTCCGAAAAGAGAAGAAGGTTATGGATTAAGCATTGATGTGCTAAAAAATATCTTAAATGAAGAAATAGGTCTGATTATTACCGTTGACTGCGGTATACCATCTTTCGAGGCAGTAGATTTTATTAATGAAATCGGTATTGACTGTATAATTTCTGATCATCATACACCTCAATCAAGACTGCCTGCAGCATATTGTATTATTTCTCCGAAAATTTCAGACCAGTATCCATTCTCTGATTTATGCGGAGCAGGAATTGCCTTTAAGATAATTCAGGCACTGTGCATAAAACTAGATTTAGGATCGGTTTTTGCAAGATATATTGATTTAGCTGCATTAGGTACCATTGCTGATGTTGTACCATTAAAGGATGAAAACAGGATAATAGCTAAAATCGGAATGGATAGTATAGCATCAACGGATAATATTGGGTTGAGAGAACTTTTAAAGCAGTCATATCCATATGGATTTGATAAAATCAATTCTGCTCATCTGATGTTTAATATAATCCCAAAAATTAATGCTTCAGGAAGAATGGACACTGCTGAACATGCTATAACGTTGCTTCTTTCAGATGATATAGATGAATGCAAAGTTTTATCTGAAAAGTTAATAAGATTCAATGAGGAAAGAAAGGTCAGACAGAAGGAAATAACTGAATCAGTTATAAATGCAATAGATAATAATGACGACTTAAAAAATGACCTTGTACTTGTTCTTGCAGATAATGATTGGGATTTAGGTATACTCGGTCTGGCTGCTTCCCATATTGTTGAAAAATACAACAGACCTTGTATTTTGTTTGGATATGATAAAAATAATGCTGATAATAATGATAATAAACCAAAACTGCTTAAAGGTTCCGGCCGCTCTGTCGAGAATTTTAACTTATTCTCTGCATTAGAGTACTGTGGAGATGATCTTCAGATAACATATGGAGGACATAAAATTGCTGCAGGCAATATGATTGATGAGAGCAAACTTTCCAAGTTTAGAGATAAAATCAATGAATATGCTAGAAGTATTGGATTTTCAGTATCTGAACATAAAATAATATGCCCAGACTTCAGAATTGATATAGAAGATATAAATGTTGAAAATGCGCAGATTCTGTCATGTATGGAGCCATATGGTTGTGAAAATGAGTTGAGTAAATTCTTTGTTGAGAACTTAAAACTGAAAAATATTCAACTTATAGGTAAGACAAAAGATCATCTGTCATTGTCTTTTATTAAAAATGGGAAATATATAAACTGCATCTCTTTTAACAGTGCTGTTTATAAAAAGCTTTTTTCTATGGATGCAAGCTATGATATTATTTTTAAAATGTCTCTTAATACGGTAAGAGATTCAAATTCGGAATTTATGAGTGAAAGAAAATTCGTTAATTGCGAGATAATTGATGTACATATGAGGGAATTAAAATCTAAAGTTGCAGATAGTCTTATAAAATACATTAAGACAGATGCGAAAATAGACAGAAACAGCATTTCTGAAACATATAAATATATTAAAAAATCTTCTCTTCCTGTCAAATTACAACTTGAAGACATTCCTGATATACCGCAATTTCTGATTTGTCTTGATATTTTGCAGGAATTAGGTATTATTAAATACAATAACATAGGCTATAAGTTCATATTTATAAATGAACTTAATGATAAAATTAAAAAAGACCTTAATGCATCTTCAACCTATATGAAGATAATGAAAGGTAATAAAGATGGATAATTATGAACAACTGTATACAAAGTTAATAGATGAAATCAAGTTATATAATCCAAATAGCAATTTTGATTTAATTAATAAAGCCTATAGTATAGCTCTTGAAGGGCATATGCAGCAAAAAAGAGCATCAGGTGAACCATATATTATTCATTGTATTGAAGTAGCTAGAATAGTTGCTAGCCTTGAATTAAACTCCAAATCAATTGCAGCCGCATTACTGCATGATGTTATTGAAGACACTAGATTTACTTCTAATGATATAAAAGAGATGTTCGGCAGCGAAGTAGCTCTAATTGTTGAGGGTGTCAGCAAACTGACAAATATACCTTTGCAAAGCCAAAAAGAACAACAGGTTGAAAATATTAGAAAAATGTTCATGGCTATGAGCAAGGATATCAGAGTTATCATTGTTAAGCTTGCAGACAGATTGCATAACATGAGAACATTGGAATATAAGACTAAAAAGAGTCAGATAGAAAAATCGAAAGAGACTATGGATATATATGCTCCAATCGCTCATAGATTAGGTATGTCTTCTTTCAGGATCGAACTTGAAGATCTGGCTTTTATGCATCTTTATCCTGAAGATTATGCAGATCTTTCATTGAAGATGGAGAAGAATAAAGAAGAGAGATATAATTTAATTGATAATATAAAAAATGAACTTGAAATTGATTTAGATAACAATAAAATTGAAGGTCATGTAGAAGGAAGAGTGAAACATTTATACAGTATATACCGCAAAATGGTTTCACAAAACAAATCTCTCGACGAAATTTATGATATTTTCGCATTACGAATTATTGTAAACAATATTAAAGACTGTTATTTTGCTTTGGGAATGCTTCATGAAAACTATAAGCCGATACCTGGAAGATTCAAAGATTATATAGCAATGCCCAAAAAAAATATGTATCAGTCTCTGCATACTACACTGATAAACAAAAAAGGCAAACCTTTTGAAGTTCAGATAAGAACATGGGAAATGCACAGGGTAGCAGAGTTCGGTATTGCGGCACACTGGAAGTATAAACAGAAAATTGACGATGCAGAACAATCATCATCTTTGGAATGGATTTCACAATGGATGGAATGGCAGAAAGAGACAAAGGATGAAGATGAATTTTACTCAAATCTAAAAAATGATCTATTTGATATGGAGGTGTTTGTTTTTACACCTAAAGGTGATGTCATTAATCTGCCATATGGTGCAAACACGATAGATTTCGCTTATCATGTGCATTCTGCTGTGGGAAATAAGATGGTAGGAGCAAAAGTAGGGGGGAAAATGGTTCCTGTTACTTATACTCTTCAGACAGGTGATATTGTTGAAATTATAACATCTAACACATCAAAAGGTCCTAGCAGAGACTGGCTGAAACTTGTAAAGACAAGTCAGGCAAGAACAAAAATCAAACAGTACTTCAGAAAAGAACGAAAAGAAGAAAATGTTGAAAAAGGAAAAGATCAATTAATAAAAGAATTAAAAAGGCAGGGACTTAATCCAGTTGAGTTACTAAAACCTCAGTATTATGAGAAAGTAATGGAAAGATATAATTTTCAAGAATTAGAAGATATAATGTGCGCAATCGGATATGGCGGAATTACTTCAAACAAGATTATATCAAAACTTAAGGAAGAGTACAGGAAAGATCACAAAGAAGAACCAGTTGTAAATATTCCTGATATTACTGAGAATCTCAGAAAAACTAAAAGCACAGAAGGAGTAATAGTAAAAGATATACCTAACTGTATGGTTAAAATCAGCAAATGCTGTAATCCAGTACCAGGAGATGATATTATTGGATATATTACAAGAGGAAGAGGCGTATCAGTACACAGAGCAGATTGTATTAATATTATTAACGATAAAGAATATGAAGACAGAAAGATTGATGTTTACTGGAATCTTAATTCCGATGAATCATATGAAACTCAGTTAGAAATAAAGTCATATGACAGACCTAATCTTGTAACTGATGTAATGAAGCTTTTATCTGAACAGAAAATACAATGTAATGGGGTAGAAGCAAAATTAAGCAAAGAAGGGTATGCTGATGTAAGAATTCTGGTCATGATGCGTAACAAGGATGAAATTTTGGAACTTAATAGAAAACTTCGTAAAATATCTGGTGTATTCGATATTTCCAGATTTTCGAAAAGGCAGAAACTTAGATGATTGCAGTTATTCAAAGAGTATCTAAAAGTACTGTTCATATAGATGACGCATTGGTATCACAAATAAACTCAGGACTTAATGTGCTTCTCTGTGTTACCCACGATGACATAGAAGAGGATGTCTATTATCTTGCAGATAAGATAGTAAGATTAAGAATATTTTCTGATCAAGAAGATAAAATGAATCTTTCCTTACTTGAGATTGGTAAAGAATTAATGGTAATAAGCCAGTTTACTTTGGCTGCTGATACAAGAAGAGGCAACAGACCTTCTTTTACTAATGCAGCAAGACCAGATAAAGGTGAAGAATTATATAATCTATTTGTGGATTATATACAAAAAAAATATAGTATTAATGTTCAAAAGGGAGTATTTGGTGCAAAAATGACTATAAATATTATCAATGAAGGCCCCGTTACAATTATTATTGACAGCAGTAAAAATAAAAGGAAACAGTAGTATGCAAATATTTAAACTGACAAGTCCGATGCTTTCATCAAATTGCTACATTGTAATATCGCATAATGAAGCTATTGTAATAGATCCATGTATAGAACCTGAAAAGATATTAAATATTACGAATGAGCAATCATCTCATATTTCAAAAATTATATTTACCCATGCTCATATAGATCATATATTTTATGCAGAGACTTTAAAAAAAATCACTAATGCGGATACATATGGTCACAAGGGAGATTATGATCTTTACAGAGATGAATACAAGAATGGATCAATTTTATTTGGAATGCACAATAAATTCGAAGTTTATGATATTGAATTAACTGACAATTCCATTATCAGCATAAATAACGAACATGCAAAAATAATTCATACTCCAGGTCACACAATGGGATGCATATGCATATATGTCGATAAAAATCTTTTTACAGGTGATACCTTGTTTTATGAATCAGTAGGAAGAACTGATTTAGGTACTGGTGACATGGATATGCTTATGGATTCAATAAGAAATAAAATATATACTCTTCCTGATGAAACAATATTATTACCAGGTCATGGTATCAAGTCAACAATAAAACACGAAAAGGAGAATAATCCATATGTCTATCAGAGTAAGCAGTACTGAGCAGTTATTAGAAGCATTAAGAAATAAAAATAGTGAAATTATCTTGAATGAGGGAGTATATAATCTTGATAAACCTCTACTTATAGCCAACAGTGAAAATATCCTTTTAAGAGGAGAAGGCGATGTTATCATAAGTGGAGCCTCAAAAATTTTAAAAAAAGGTGAATATCCTAATAGCATTTTTGTTAATGGAAAACGAAGGAATAAAGCTTCAGCATATAAAGTTCAGGCATCTGCCTGGAACAGATGCGAAAGAGATGATTTTATTTTTTCTAATCCTGCTGAAGAATATGAAGACAGAACTATATATAACGGATTTCTTACTAATCACAAAGAATTATTGGATGAAAACCCAAAAAACATTGAGTTTTATTTTAATGTAGGATGGAACCAGAATATTGCAAACGGTTATATTTCTGAAAAAATAGATGAAAAAATTTATCTTGGTTTAGAACAATCACAATTTAGAATGCTACAGATGAAAGGTTTAAGAGTTGGAGCACCTACTGAAATTAAAAATATAAGATGCGCTTTAGAAGAAGGTACATTCTATCATGATAAAGTTAACTCTATAATTGAATATATACCTACAGAAAATGAATCAGCAAATGGATATGAAGTGCTTTATCCTGTTGTCGAGACATTAGTTAATATAACGAATTCAAGAAATATTATTTTTTCAAATTTATCCTTTAAGTATACAACATGGCAATATCCTTCAAAAAACGGCTTTTCAGAGATACAGTCAACTACATATAATGATATTGAAAAATCTGGTACTGACATATTTACTGTTCCAAAAGCAGCTGTTTATGTAGATTACAGTGAATCAGTAAGTTTCACTAACTGTAGATTCACTAATTTGGGAGGAACAGGAATACATTTTGGAAGAGGCTGCAAGAATAATAGTATTTTATCTTCTGAACTTTATGATATTGCAGGGGGAGCTATAATAATTGGTAATTTTGAAAATAGTGATGCACATCCGAATAATGAAAAACATATAAATTTCAATACTAAAATCGAAAATAATGAGATTCATGATATTGGTATTTTATACAATGGGGCATGCGGTATACTTGCAGGTTATGTAAATAGTCTGAAAATATATGAAAACCTGCTTTATAATATTGCATACACGGGAATTTCTGTTGGATGGGGATGGGGAAGACCAGATCCTTTTGCTAAACTGATATTCAATACTGACGTAATAGAACCATATACAAAACCTACTATATTAAAAAATAACCATATTAAAGGTAACGAAATACATCACATAATGCAACAGATGCATGATGGAGCAGGAGTATATACATTATCAAACCAGGATGGATCTGTTATCGAAGATAACTATATACATGATAACACTGATGCTGAGGACGAACCTGTTGAAAAAATATATGTTAAAAAATCATATCTTCTCGGTGTTACTACAAGATTGGGAAGATTATCTAAAAGAAAAGGTTTTCCTGGAGGTATTTATCTTGATGAATGCAGCAGCGGAATTACTATAAGAAACAACAGGATAGAAAATGTTGCAGTAAATTATTACTATCACGATACAGGTGTTCCTGGAATATTCGAATCAAATTCATTCGATGTGGAAAAATTAGATAATCCAATATTGAGTTTTGATTAAGGACATGATTGACACATTTTAATATTAGTAGTACAATAATTAGAAATTTATGAGGTGAGACATGGCTAAGATATACGAAGAAATTTCTAGAACATTCAGTGAGTATTTACTTATACCTAATTTGACATCTAAGGATTGTTATCCTGACAATATAAATCTTAGAACTCCCTTGACTAAGTTTAAAAAATACGAAGAACCTCAAATATGCTTGAATATACCTTTTTCATCTGCAATAATGCAATCTGTTTCCAATGATACCCTAGCAATTGCTTTAGCGAAAAGAGGAGGTTTGAGTTTTATATTTTGCTCACAGCCTATTGAATCTCAAGCTGAAATGGTAAGGAAAGTTAAAAAATTTAAAGCAGGATTTGTTATATCAGATTCAAATCTTACTCCACAGCATTCTCTTAAGGATGTAGTTGCATTAAAATCAAAAAGCGGTCATTCAACAATACCTATAACACATGATGGCTCATCGCAGGGAAAACTGCTCGGAATTGTGACCAGCAGGGATTACAGGGTTTCAAGAGATTCTCTGGATAAAAAAGTTTTCGAATTTATGACTCCTTTCTCAAAATTGATAACAGGGAAACTAGGTATTTCTTTAAAAGAAGCTAATGACATTATATGGGATCATAAATTAAACTGTCTTCCAATTATTGATGAGTCTGATAATTTAAAATATCTTGTTTTCAGAAAAGATTATGACGAGCATAAAGAAAATCCTATGGAGCTTCTTGATCATGAAAAAAGATATATGTGCGGAGCAGGGATAAATACTAGAGATTACAAAGAACGTGTTCCTGCGCTTGTAGATGCAGGTGCTGATGTGCTATGCATAGACTCATCTGATGGATTCAGCGAGTGGCAATACGAAACAATAAAATTTGTAAAAGAAAGTTATGATGGTAAAGTTTTAGTAGGTGCAGGCAATGTTGTCGATGCAGAAGGATTCAAATATTTAGCTGATGCAGGTGCTGATTTTATTAAAGTCGGGATTGGTGGCGGAAGTATCTGTATAACAAGAGAACAAAAAGGAATTGGAAGAGGTCAGGCAACTGCGGTTATAGATACTGTAAAAGCTAGAAATGATTATTTTGAGGATACCGGTATATATATACCTATATGCTCTGATGGCGGTATAGTTTATGATTATCATATAACCATGGCTTTAGCTATGGGAGCAGATTTTGTAATGATGGGCAGGTATTTCGCAAGATTTGACGAGTCACCGACAAAGGTAATAAAATTAGGCAATAATTACGTGAAGGAATACTGGGGAGAAGGTTCCGAACGTGCAAGAAATTGGCAAAGATATGATGTTGGCACTGATACGGGTATAAAATTTGAGGAAGGTGTTGACAGTTATGTGCCATATGCAGGTAAACTTGCTGATAACCTGAATAAGTCTATTGCAAAAATCAAGAATACTATGTCAAGTTGCGGATCCAAGACAATTAAAGAGCTTCATGATACAGCAAGGATTTCTATGGTTTCATCTACAAGTATAGTTGAAGGTGGCGCACATGACGTCATATTAAAGGATAAAACCGATTTTTAATGCAAAAATACATATTCGTTAAAGGTGCAAAAGAAAACAACCTTAAAAATATTGATGTTCTTATACCAAAAGATAAATTGGTAGTTTTTACAGGAATATCAGGTTCAGGAAAGACTACTTTAGCTTTTGATACAATTTATGCTGAAGGTCAACGAAGATATGTCGAAAGCTTATCTTCATATGCACGCCAGTTCTTGGGTTTAATGAATAAGCCTGATGTAGAATTTATTGAGGGTTTATCACCTTCAATTTCAATAGATCAGAAAACTACAAGTCACAATCCAAGATCTACAGTCGGAACAATAACAGAGATTTATGATTATTTAAGGTTATTGTATGCAAGAATAGGGATTCCTCACTGTCATATATGTAATAGAGAAATCAGCTCACAATCTATCGACCAGATAATAGATCAGATAATGGAATACCCTGAAGGAACAAAAGTAATGGTTACTGCTCCAATTATTAGAGGTAAAAAAGGTGAATTCCAGAAACAACTGGAATCTCTTTTAAAACAAGGATATTCTAGAGTAATTGTTGACACAATACAGTATGACCTTAATGAGAGCATAATAGACCTTGATAAAAATAAAAGACATGATATAACCATAATAGTAGACAGACTTATTATTCGGGAAGGAATAAGGAAAAGACTTACTGAATCTGTGGAAATTGCTTTAAATGAAGCTGATGGTATCGTGCTTATAAATAAAGATTTAAGTGAGGATATTTTGTTTTCCACTAAACTTGCATGTCCTGATTGCTCAATCAGTATTGATGATCTTACTCCAAGAATGTTTTCATTTAACAGTCCATTTGGAGCATGCGAGAAATGTACTGGGTTAGGTATATTACTAAAAGCTGATCCTGATCTTATTATTCCAGATAGAAACATCTCTGTTATTGAAGGAGCATTCACAGTTGCCGGATTATCCTTTGAAAAAGGTTCTATGATGTATTCTATATATAAAATGCTATCAGATAAATTCGGATTTAAAATGCATAGTTCATTTAATGAACTGCCTGATAAAGTTCAGGATATTTTGCTTAACGGCACTGATGGTAATCCTCTTTATGTTGAGTATGAAACAAAAACACGTACATTTTCAGCAAATGAACCTTTTGAAGGAATTTTGAAAATGGTCGAGAGAAGATATAAAGAAACAACACAGCCGTATATGCGAGCATATTATGAAGGATTTATGAGTGATTCTGCGTGTCCTTCATGTAATGGAAAAAGATTAAAACCAGAAGTTCTTGCAGTTACAGTAGGAGGTCTTAATATTTACGAAGTAACTCAGATTTCCGTTAAAGAATGCATGAAATTCTTTTCTGAACTGAAACTTACTCAAATGCATCAGACAATAGCTAATATTTTATTAAAAGAAATAAATACAAGACTGAAATTTCTTGCTGATGTAGGCTTAGACTATCTTACTCTAAGTAGAAATGCAGGTACACTGTCAGGCGGTGAAGCGCAAAGAATCAGATTAGCTACACAGATAGGTTCAGGTCTGACTGGAGTAATTTATATTCTTGATGAACCGAGTATAGGTCTTCATCAAAGAGATAATACGAAACTTTTGAATGCATTGAAAAATATGAGGGATCTAGGTAACACTTTAATTGTAGTCGAACATGATATGGAAACTATTGCAGAAGCAGATTATATAATAGATATCGGTCCTGGAGCAGGAGTACACGGAGGAGAAATTGTAGGAGAAGGCAAGGTTGCTGATCTTATTAAATCTGAAAGATCAATAACAGGTAAATATTTCTCTAAGGAATTATCAATCGACAGACCTGAAAAGAACAGACCTTTAAACGGGAAATTTCTGGAAATATACGGAGCACGCCAAAATAACTTAAAAAATATTGATGTGAAAATACCTTTAGGAATTAATGTATGTGTAACGGGAGTATCTGGTTCAGGTAAAAGCTCATTGATAAATGAGATTTTATATAAAGAACTTGCTTTTGTTCTTAATGGTAAGAAAGTTAAATCGGGATATCACGACAGGATAGAAGGCATGAATTATCTTGATAAAGTGATAAATATAGATCAAACTCCTATAGGGAGGACACCAAGATCAAATCCAGCAACATATATTGGTGTTTTTGATGACATCCGCGAGATATTTGCAATGACCAAGGAATCAAAAGCACGAGGTTATAAAAAAGGAAGATTCAGTTTTAATGTCAAAGGAGGCAGATGCGAATCCTGTTCTGGAGATGGAATAAAAAAAATTGAAATGCATTTTCTACCCGATGTTTATGTGCCTTGTGAAGTATGCAAAGGAAAAAGATATAACAAAGAAACACTGGAAGTCAGATATAATGGAAAGAATATTACTGATGTCTTGGAAATGACTATTGAGGAAGCATATGGATTTTTTTCCAAAATACCGCAAATAGAAAACAAATTCAAAGTACTGATGGATGTTGGATTAGGATATATCAAAGTAGGCCAGTCATCAACAACACTGTCTGGCGGAGAAGCGCAAAGAGTAAAGCTTGCTTATGAATTATCGAAAAGAAGTACAGGTAAAACTATGTATATCCTTGATGAACCTACTACAGGTCTTCATATTGATGATGTAAAAAAATTATTAAAAATAATAGACAGACTCATAACAGCTGGCAATTCTGTTGTTATTATTGAACATAATCTCGATGTAATTAAATGTGCTGACTATATTATTGATTTAGGTCCAGAAGGCGGTGATATGGGAGGTAATATTATCGCTAAAGGTACTGTTGACGAAATAATGAAATTCGAAAATTCATATACAGGAATGTATCTGAAAAAATATCTTGGATTATGAGTTTTGCATAATTCACATATATTTCACAAATTAGTGTTAAAATAGGTTTAACCTAAACTAGGTAAAGGAGGACATAAGATGAGATTATGTGATATTTGCAAAAAGAACGTAGCTGTAGTATTTGTAACAAAGATACATGATAATAAGCACACTCAGATAGGTTATTGCATACCATGCGCAAAAAGATCTGGAATATCTCCTATTGATCATCTGATTAAAGAATCTGGAATGTCGGAAGAGGAACTTGGTAATATTAATAATCAGATGGGACAATTTTTACAATCGTTAAATATGGATGATATGGCGTTACCTAATAATTTTCAAGAAAGTGTATTATCTTCAAAACAAGATACATCTAGAAAGACCAAATTAAAAGAACCAAAAAAAGATGACAAGAAAAAGTTTCTTGATATATTTGGAACAAATTTAAATAAAAAAGCAGCTGAAGGGAAAATAGATAATATTATAGGCAGAACAAAAGAAATTGACAGAATGGTTCAGATATTGAACAGACGTCAGAAAAATAATCCTTGTCTGATTGGAGAAGCAGGAGTAGGTAAAACAGCAATTGCTGAAGGATTAGCAATGAGAATAGAAAATCAAGAAGTCCCTGCAAAACTGTTGAATAAGGAAATATACATGCTGGACATGACCGGAATAGTTGCAGGTACTCAATTTAGAGGTCAGTTTGAATCTAGAATGCGAAGTATAATAAATGAAGTTAAGGAATTAGGGAATATAATACTTGTTATTGATGAGATACATAACATTATATCTGCAGGAGATGCAGAAGGCGGAATGAATGCAGCTAATATTTTAAAACCTGCCTTATCAAGAGGCGAAGTTCAAATTATCGGCGCAACAACGATTGATGAATATAGAAAACATATTGAAAAAGATTCTGCTCTTGAAAGACGGTTTCAGCCGATTATGGTTGATGAACCTTCAGTAAGTGATACCATTGAGATACTTCATGGAATAAAAAAATACTATGAGCAGTACCATTATGTAACATTTAGCGATGAGGCAATAAGACAGGCAGCAATATTATCTGAAAGATATATATCAGACAGATTTCTACCGGACAAAGCGATTGATGTTATAGATGAAGCTGCATCAAGAGCGAATTTGAATAATGAAGCTTTAGTTAAACTTCAGCTTCTGAACAATGAGTTAAATGATATTCTGCAGGAGAAAGAGACTGCAGCATCAGCTGATTCAATCGATGATTACAAGCGAGCAGCTGAGTTAAAGGAAAATGAATGCAGAGTAAGAGAAGATATTCGTAAGTATCAGGAAATAGCTGATAAGACTGAAGTAACTGTTATAGATATTGCGAATGTGATTGAGTTGTGGACAAAAGTGCCAGTTACTAAAATAACACAGGTAGAATCAGCATCGTTACTAGATCTTGAAAGAAAATTAAAATGTAAAATAATCGGTCAGTCACAAGCTATCGAAGCAGTAGCAAAAGCTGTAAGAAGAGCAAGATCAGGCATAAAAGTTAAAAAAAGACCTGCATCATTTATTTTTGTAGGGCCGACTGGTGTTGGTAAAACATATCTTGCAAAGATATTAGCAAAAGAATTATTCGTAAACGAAGAATCAATGATAAGGCTTGACATGAGTGAATATATGGAAAAACATTCTATATCAAAACTTATCGGTTCACCTCCAGGCTATATCGGTTATGATGAAACAGGACAGTTAACAGAAAAAGTAAGAAGAAATCCTTATTCATTACTGCTTTTTGATGAAATTGAAAAAGCTCATCCGGATGTATTCAATATACTATTACAGATTTTAGAAGATGGTAGGCTCACTGACAGTAAAGGAAGAGTCGTACAATTTGAAAATACTATTATAATAATGACTTCTAATGCAGGAACTTCATACAAGAATAACGGTTTCGGTTATGTCCATGACAAATCTGATGCTGGTGAAAGAGTAAGAGAAGCATTAAAGGAAATATTCCGTCCTGAATTTTTAAACAGAGTTGATGATGTGGTTGTATTTACAAGCTTGAGTGAGCAGGAAATTTTTGAAATAGGCAAATTAATGGTAGATGAATATTCACTTGACTTAAAAGAAAAAAATATTTTACTTAAGGTTAGTGACGATGCAATGAAATATATTATCGGAGAGAAATATGATGATAAGTATGGAGCTAGACCTTTAAGAAGAAGCATACAGACCAATATAGAAGATATCCTTTCTGAAATGTATATAAAGGGAGAATTGAAAGATGGAATGATGGTAATGATATCTTTAGAGAATGGAACCTTAAAATACGAGTGTATATAAATGCAATCTTATCCCACTCTTAACCAATATTTAAGAACGGAATTTAATAAAAAAATGATAAAGCTTCCAATTGATGGAGGCTTTTCATGTCCAAATCGGGAAAATGGTAATAAAGGATGTATTTTTTGTTCAGAAAAAGCTAGTGGGGAATTTACATATTCTGATATTTCAATTAAAGATCAGATAACTTCTCAAATTAAAAGGTATAAAGATATTAATAAAACAGATGATCAAACCGGTTATATAGCATATTTTCAGAATTTTTCAAATACATATGACACTCCTAAAGTATTAAAAGAGAAATATGACGAAGCATTATCAAATGAGAATATTAAAGGTATTGCAATAGCTACTAGACCAGACTGCATAAATGATGATATTTTAGAGCTTCTTAAATATTATAATGATATTACGCATCTTTGGATTGAACTTGGATTTCAAACATCAAACGAAAACACTGCAAGATTTATTAACAGGGGATATGATAATATTACTTTTTCTGAATGTGTAAAAAAACTTAATAAAAATGAAATTAAAAGTGTTGTTCATGTAATATTCGGTTTACCGAATGAAAAATATGAAGATTATATCTCAACAATAAAATACATTAAAAAAAGGAATATATGGGGTATTAAAATACATTCTTTATATATACAGAAAAATACTTTACTATGTTACAATTACTTAAATGAAGCTTTTCACATTATCACTTTCGAGGAATATACAGATGCTGTAAGTGAAGCTATAAAAATACTTGATAA
>Ga0123335_1004216_pt1 | contig 18923 bp, 20 predicted proteins | sample BiotimSIPDNA_2_FD_89707 | JGI IMG/M metagenome (GOLD analysis project Ga0123335, IMG submission 89707) | Anaerobic biogas reactor microbial communites from Washington, USA - Biogas_R2 time_0 SIP DNA | ecosystem: Engineered > Bioreactor > Anaerobic > Unclassified | place: Washington, USA...
GGGACAAAAAACCACTCACCCCATCCCAACACAAACCAAAAAACAACCCAAACCAAAAAACCAAACAGCCCCCAACACCACCATGGGATGGGGAAACCCTAAAGCCACCCATCCCCACAAAACAAAAAAAGCCCAACTACAAACCACACCATTTTTTGATCCACTGATAAAGACCGAAAATGGTGTTACAGAGTATAACACTGTTTAAGGCGAAGATCATCTAGATTGCGCAAACGATATATTCGCCAGTTCCCTACTCGATTTGCATCAAGGGAAAGGCAACCACTTTGTCACAAGACGGCAAAACCCGAACCATAGAGGAAATCAACCAGAAAATAAAAAAAGGCGACGCACAGGTTCTCACCGCTGAGGAAATGAAGAAGCTCGTTGAGAGCAGCAGCGTAGAAGTCGCGTTTAAAGAAGTAGACGTCGTCACAACAGGCACTTTTGGTGCGATGTGCAGCAGCGGCGCACTGGTGAACCTCGGCCACTCTGACCCACCGATTAAAATCGACAGGGCTTGGATAAACGACGTGGAAGTCTGCCACCCCGGTGCAGCTGTCGACTTGTTCATCGGCGCCACTAACATGTCAGAGAAGCACAACTACGACTACGGCGGAGGCCATGTCATTTCAGACCTCGTCGCAGGCAAAGAAGTCGAATTGCGTGCAACAGGTGTCGGCACTGATTGCTATCCGCGCACCTCAGTTAAAACTACCATCACAAAAGATGATCTTAACCAGTTCATGCTACTTAACTTCCGAAACTGCTACCAGCGCTATAACTGCGCTGTGAACAGCAGTGACGAAGTCATCTACACTTATATGAGTAAACTCTTGCCTCGACTCCGCAATGCTACATACTCGGGTGCAGGCGAACTCAACCCGCTCATGAATGACCCCAATTATGAAACGATCGGTTTAGGAACCCGCATCTTTCTAGGCGGCGGACAAGGCTATGTGATAGGTGAAGGTACCCAGCATAGCCCAAAAAGCCTCAACGGCACACTCATGGTTAAAGGCGACGCAAAGCAGATGTCGCCTGAGTTCCTGCAGGGCGCCAGCTTCACAAAGTACGGTACATCCATGTACGTCGGACTCGGCATACCAATCCCAATGCTCAACATTGGTTTAGCTAAGAAAACCGCTATCCGCGACAGCGAAATCCTCACCGACATAGTAGACTACAGTGCACCTAGACGTGATAGGCCCAAATTCGGTCAAGTCAGCTACAGAGACCTCAAATCCGGCAGCATAACGATCAACGGCAAAAAAGTCCGCGTTTCCTCGCTGTCAAGCCTGAAAATGGCAAAGAAGGTCTCATCTACACTCAAAGAGTGGATCGAAGAGGGCACATTTACCCTGACTGCGCCTATCGAGCGGTTACCAACTAACACCGTGTGCAGAGCTATGCGCCAGACAGAGGAAATACCCTTCGTGGTCAGCGTAATGCATCCAGCGGTAACATGCACAGAAGACGAAGATATACGCGCCATCGCCACACGCATAGTTACCAAATCAGTCAACCATATCGTCGTAATAGACGAGGCGGGCAAACTCAAAGGCATAGTTACCTCATGGGACATAACCCGCGCTATGGCAGAAGGCAAAAAGGCACTCGCGGACATCGAAACCCACAACGTCTTCACCGCCAAACCTGACGAGCCGCTCGAAGTCGCCTCTAAACGGTTAGCGCAGCATAACATCTCAGCCCTTCCAGTGATTGATATAGAAAGAAAAGTGCTTGGCATAATAACCTCAGAGGACGTAGCTAAACTTCTCGGGAGGAGAAACTAATGGGAAGAATTCTTATCCGCTTCAGCGAAGAACAAGTCTCAGAACCCATCGCCTCGCAGATCATCATCGAATACAAGGTACCAATGGCTATCCTCTCGGCGCACATCAACAACAAAGGCGGAGAAATCCTAGTCGAAGTTCCAGATACCATGCAGGAGCAAGTGGTCGAAGCCTTCCGCAAAAGAGGCGTTACCACCATGGTGCCCAAACTTATCGAGGTAGACAGCGAAAAATGCTTCAGCTGCGGCACCTGCATCGCGCTATGCCCAGTAGAAGCAATCAAGACTGATAAAGATCACACCGTCCAGTTCGATAAAGAGAAATGCCTCGGAAGCACCTGCAGCATCTGCGTCGACGCATGCCCAGCCAGAGCCATAAAGTCCGTTAAAGCCAACGGCAACGAAAACAGAGATAAAAAAAGTTGACAAGTAAACTCATCAAAGAAGCCTACAATCTGAAAGATTCGCAGTGCACACTTATCTCCGAGAGCCAAGCCGCCATAGAAGCAGCCAAGAAATCGATCCAGCGCACCCTCTTTGAACTTGAACTCTACGTTAGGGCTAATCCTAAATTTCTCTATACTTTAATCCCGATTCCAGCGCCGGAGAACCCGCTTATCGCCAAGATGATGGCTGATGCAGCGCAGCAAGCTGACGTTGGACCAATGGCGGCGGTTGCAGGAGCCATCGCAGACCTAGCGGTCGAGGCTATGCTTAGAACAGGCTGCCAAGTTGCGGTGGTAGAGAACGGCGGCGAAATTATGGCGCAGTCAAACCAGCCTGTCGATGTAGCTGTCGCTGCAGGAGAGGAGCCGCTTTCTAAAAGATTCGGTTTTCGGTTGACTGAGTTCCCGATTGGGGTGGCGACGAGTTCAGGACGTTTTAGTCACGCGCTTAGTTTTGGAGACGCTGAGGCGGCAACTGTTTTCTGCAAAAACGCCTCCATCGCTGATGCTGCGGCTACTGCGGTGGGTAACGTGGTTAAGGGCGAAGATACGCAGGCAGGCATACAAGCAGGCATCAAAAGAGGCCTATCGATTGAAGGTGTCGAAGGCGTAATGATAATCTACAGAGGCGAAGTCGGAACAGCCGGCAAAATACCGCAGATAATAAAAATTATTTAGCTTTTGTCTTTCTTATTGATGGCGCAAACAGCAGACCGAAAGCTACACCTAAAGCGATGCCTGCGCCGACGTTACCGAATAAGCTGCCGAATACTGCGCCTAAAGCAGTGCCAAAAACCAGACCCAATCCCGCAACTGATACGAGTTCCTGTTTTGGAGTCAACTACTTCACCTCCTCAAACAGCTGCCAAGTTGTACCTGCAGCAATCATAAAACGGCATAATCACAGCCCACAACATGACCTCAACGCCCAAGTAAGCGGCTGCAACTATACCGATGCCCCAAAGGAGAATGTTGCCAAAGGTTGCTCCTGCGCGTTTCTTTTGAAAAAGGGCGACTCTGCCGTAGGAGGCAGTTTTCAGTAGGAGATTGTAGGCGTCTTTTCCGATGCTTGTTAACTCGTACTTGCCCTGACGTTGTGTGATGAACGGCGCTAATTCGCGCAGGTGATAGGATAATGTTGGGCTGTCAGGGGTTTTGGTGGCGTTTAGGATGTCCGTGAATTTTATGCCTCTTTTTTCGCCGATGAGCCGGAGTATGTCACGTCTTTTTTGGTTTTCAAGCGCTTTAAAGATACCTTGTTCGAAGTTATCGTTCGCATCGTTTCTCTCTGCCATCTTTTTCATCCTCAAATAATTTAATGCGGCAGGTGAAGATAAGCAGCTATGTGTGCCATGTTTTAGTAAAAACTTTTTTACTAAAGAATCGTTGTAGAATCACCCACAACCAACCAGCAACGCATCCCAGACGCCGAAGCCTAAACAGAAAAAAATGCCAAATTCGCTGGAAGAAGAAGAGTAAGGCGGCTGCTGCCTTCTTCTTCTAATTTGAAAATTTTTTTCAGCAAGCTGTGCGTAAATCAAAAGACACCCCAACCGCTAAACCCCAACGCTACACATAGCCTGATTGTCACGCAAATGACACATAACCCAGCAGCAGACACCATCTTCGTAGAGTACGATACGACTCCCCCAGCACAGCGACCGCAAACCAAAAAACCGATCAGCATCGACGAAATTGCCGAAACCTTCCAGAGCGTGGCAGAAGACATCCAAGAAATCGGTAAATTAACCAACCAAGAGAACAGCTTTGTAGCTGATTTTATCAAATCACTAAAAATCAATATGGAGCCATGGATAAACCAAATCGAGGTCTCATCCGCCATTATCCCAATTGACTACGGCATAGTCAGTCAAGCGTTTATTCATCCCAACGCGCAGCTTGAACTCGTTTACCCCGACGGCCACCATGGCAACGTAGACTTAAGCGAGGCCAAACACCGCGATTTAATGATGGCTGTCTTCGACGATGTTGTCCAAAAATTTGAGGCGCTAACTCTGGAAATAGCGGAAGCGAGACTTCATCTTAAACCTAAAGTTGTCGAGACACCGAAAATCGAAGCCCCAGCACCTCCAGTTACAGTTATGCCAGAACTCACGCAGGTGCCTGTTCCTGTTGCCATTCCAGAACCAGTAAAGACACCAGAGATTATACTCCCTCCAACCCCAATAGAACCAGAGCCAGAGCCCCTAGCGGAACCGCTACAGGCAGAAGAGTCACAGCCCCCACAATTCGACCCAACCGAGCAACTTGCAGACCGAAACGCCAAGATCGAAGCCATCACTACAGAAACCCTCACATACCTCGAAATGCTAGGCGGCGAAGTCTTCGAGCAGGAACCCGTCAGCAAATACTTCGACGACTGGATGGTGAACCTCCGCCAAACAATCCTAAGCTTCGAATCGAACCCTACTATAGGCGCAGACGAGGGCTTCAATGCAGCGTACAACAAGATTTTCGGCGAAATCCAAGAGGAACTCGATAACCGAGTCGCACTGGAGGGCGATATGGCAGTGTCATACCGAACGCTGGTTGAGAATCGCTACTTGCTCAACAAAATCGACGAGGAACACGCTAAACAGACACAGCAATTCGTCGAGAAGGGCGCAAGCAACATTGAAACTCTGATGCATAGCATGGCAAACATCGAGAAAGAGCTTGCAGAAGCTGTAGCAATTAAAGTGAGCTACCTCCACCCCATGCAGCTGATGGCTAAAGACCAGAAAGTCAACGAACTAAGACAGAAACTAAACTCAGCTAAGAAGCGACTTGCGCTGGCAATCGGTTCATCGTCCACTGACATTGGCAAAGCAGGCGACACAGAATCCCAGTTTGAAACGCAAATGAAGATGCTTGAAGCAAAACGAAAAGTCGCCATGGACCTGCTAAACAAAGAAGTTGACGAGTTAGCTAACCAGATCGCCGGGTTGAAAATGGCTAAGACAAGCAACCCCCTAAGGAAAGTCACATTACAAAATCAAGTTTTCGATTTAGAAGTAAAGCTGTTTAATGCTAAAAAGAGACAGCAGCTAGCCGAACAAAGCTCTTCTGACGAAATCCAGAAACTCCGAGCGGAATATGAGCAAAAGAAGAAAGAGGCACTGGGTAAAGTTGAGACGCTCGAAAAGGATATCGCCACTAAAGCGGTGGATAACTCTGCGGGGGTTAGAAAAGACGCCGCCGCCGCTTTAGCTAAGGCAGTTAAGGAGCTTTCGGATAAAAAACTGATGGCGCCGTGGACAGACACGACTACTTTGGCATCAGCAGGGCAGGAAGATACCGCTCGAAGCTAAGCTCCAATCCGAAACGCTTATATTTGCATTAGGGAGAAATCTTTGGCAGGTCGAAGCAAATGTCAGATGCCAAAATTGTAAACGGCAATGATTGGTTCTATAGCTTCGGCTACGGCTTTTATTATTTCGGTTATTTTACTTAGGCCCAGAGCTTTGCAAATTTTTGAGGAAAGTTCTGGGCGGGAAAAGGGTGTAAAAAGCAAATGACAAAACAATCCTCGCCAAAAATTATTGTTGTTAAATTCGGCGGTTCCTCACTAGCTGATCACGAGCGGATGCTAAAAGCAGCCATGGCAGTGGTTAACGAGTCCAAAAAGGGCACAAAAATCGCTGTCGTCGTTTCAGCTATGGGTAAAACAACAGACCAGCTTTTAGCAACAGCAAAAAACACTTCGAACGGAAAACTACAGAAACACGAATTAGACGACATCCTCTCAATGGGTGAACGAACAAGCATACGCCTCTTCGCCGCTGCACTGCGAAACAACGGCGCAGACGCATGCTACTTCGACCCTATGGATGACAAATGGCCAATAATCACAGACAACGACTTCCAAAACGCCAACCCCATCGTCAAGGAATGCGAAAAAAACATCTCCCAAACCGTCTTGCCACTCGTAGAGAAAGGAACAATCCCCGTCATCGCCGGCTTCATTGGCAAAACCAAAGACGGCAAAATAACTACCTTAGGCAGGGGCGGAAGCGACACCACAGCATTTTTGATGGGTCAAGGCATTAACGCCAACCAAATCGTGCTCGTAACCGACGCGGACGGTATCATGTCAAGCGACCCCAAACTCATCGCCCAGCCTAAACTGCTCCCAACTATAAACGTAAACACCTTGGTTGGCTTGGCGGATTCGGGTGCTAAATTCATCCACAGCAAAGCACTCAAGTACAAGCCAAAAAACATAGATGTTAAAGTGATGAGTAACAAACTCGACGACCTAAGCCGACCAGGCACAATAATCACTGATGGCTTAGCCACCGAACTCGACGCGGAAATCGCGCATGAGACCCCGGTCGCTGAAATCACTGTAGTCGGCGAAGAACTATCAAAGAACCCGCAGGTTATCACGCAGATCGTCGAGAAAGTCAAAGAGAACTCGATGCTCATCGGCATGTCAATGAACACCAACTCAATCATCGTCTACGTACCGCAAACAGAAAACATCACAAGTCTCTTCAACCGAATCCACGAGATCACAGTAAACAACAAAGAAACCATAGCTATGGCAGTCAAAAAAGACCTCGTATTCATCAAAACCAGCGGCGTGGGACTCGAGGAAACTCAGGGCATCATAGGTAGAATCAGCGAAGACTTAAGACTCAACGGTATAAACATCAGCGGCATCTTAACCATCACGTCAAGTATTCTACTTTTTGTAGATTGGAACGAAAAAGAGAAAGCGCTAAAGTTAATTAAAAACGCGCTTAAAGCACACTAGGAAATGTGGGAAAGTATGAACGAAGGCAAAACACGCAGACTAAAACGGCTATTCCAAAAAGATAACCGCACAGTCATTGTCCCCATGGACCACGGAGTCACCGTCGGCCCCATAGTGGGAATAACTAACATGCAAACCATCACAGACAAACTAATCAAAGGCAAAGTAGACGCCATCCTCGTCCACAAAGGCATCGCAAGACGCATCGACATAGACGGCGCAGGCCTAATAGTGATGCTCTCTGGCATGTCCAACCTCAGCCCCAACGTAAACGCCAAAGTCCAAGTGTGCAGCGTACAGGAAGCACTCCGCCTAGGTGCAGACGCAGTATCAGTCCACGTCAACATAGGCGCTCAAGACGAGGATAAAATGCTCGCTAACCTCGGTAAAGTCAGCGAAGAATGCGACGTCTTCGGCATCCCGCTTCTCGCAATGATGTACCCAAGGGGACCAAAAATCCAAAACGAACACGCCCTTGAGGTGGTTGCGCATGCAGCCCGTATCGGCGCAGAATTAGGCGCGGATATTATCAAAACTAACTACACCGGCAGCATAGAGAGTTTCAAGCAGGTTACTGAGAGTTGTCCAGCCCCAGTTGTAATTGCTGGTGGACCAAAATGCAAATCCCCGCAAGAAGTCCTGCAAACAACCTTTGATGCGCTAAAGGCAGGTGCAGCGGGCCTCTCGATCGGGCGAAATGTCTTCCAATGCGATAACCCGACAACCATAGCTAAAGCGCTCTCAGCGATCGTGCACGACAACGCCACAGTTGAGCAGGCAGAAAAAATCATGGGTGTTAAAGCTTGAAGGAACTCTGGCTGGAAACCCCAACAAAAAAGCCCGCCTTTGAAGATATCATCAACAAATACGTTGACGTAGTAGTCGAGGGTGATAAGGCATGTTTTCTTGCAAACAAGCAAACATTAAACGTAGCCGCCCCAACCAGCGAAGCAGCACTCGAGAAGAATAAAACCGCTAAGGTTTACCGCATATGTATTGCTGATAAGGCAAGCGAGAATCTTATCGTTAAAGCCGCCGAGCAAGGCGTTTCACACATCCTTGTAAGTACAGCGAACTGGCGAGTTATTCCGCTCGAAAACCTCATCGCCCGCGTGAAGGGCAAGAGCAAACTAATCGCAGAAGTAACAAACGCAGAAGAAGCCAAAGTGGCGCTGGAAACACTCGAGTTGGGCACCGACGGTGTACTGCTAAAGACCGATGACGCAGACGAAGCGCTAAAAACCGTCGCAGTCGTCAAACCAGAAGCACTCAAACTTGAGATGGTACCAGCAAAAATAATCACAACTAAAGCTATCAGTACCGGCGCACGCGTCTGCGTAGACACTTGCGACCTCATGCAGCCCGGCGAAGGAATGCTTGTCGGCAGCCAAAGCGCAGGACTCTTCCTCGTCGAAGCAGAAGTCAACGAGAACCCCTACGTCGCTTCGCGGCCATTCCGAGTCAACGCAGGCTCATGCTCCATGTACACCTTAGGCTCGCTACAAAACACCCGCTACTTGCAGGAGTTTAAGGCAGGCGACGAAGTCATCCTCGTGACCCGCGAAGGCAAAACCCGCAAAGCCAACGTCGGACGCATAAAAATCGAAATCAGACCGCTCATCTTAGTCGAAGCAGAAGTTGGTGGAAAAACAATCAAAACGATCCTGCAAAATGCCGAAACTATCCGCGTAGTCACACCTAAAGCATCCAAACCCGTCACCGAACTGAAACCCGGCGACGAAGTCATGGTGCACCTTGCGGCAAGGGGCGGCAGGCACTTTGGCATTTCTGTGCCGGATGAAACGGTGATTGAGAAGTGAGCGCAAGAATTTGCGTTTCGATTCTTCCTAAAAACATAGCTGATGCACTAGAGTTTATTGGTAAAGCAGAAAAAGAGGGCGCTGACTTCATCGAGGTGCGCATGGACGCCTTAGAAGAAACTCGTAACCTCTCTGACTTGCCGAAGAGCACAAAAATTCCTCTTATTGCAACTAATAAATTGCAGAGCGAAAGGGGCTATTTCGCCGGCTCCGAAGTTGAACGGCAACAAACGCTGATTAACGCTGCGAAAGCTGGTTTTGCATATGTTGACGTGGACTTTTTTAGCAGCAAACGCAACGAAACACTATCGAAGCTCAAGCAACTGTGTGCTAAAACTTTTGTTTCTTACCACAAATACGACGGCATCCTATCAATTTCAGCCCTAGAAAACATACTTGACGAGCAAATTAATAGTGGAGCAGACATCTGCAAAATCGTCTTAACCGCCAGACAAATCGAAGACAACCTCCCAATCCTAAGCTTCGTCAGCTTCGCCTCAACCAAAGCCAAGCTCGTATGCTTCTGTATGGGCGAACAAGGCAAAACCTCTCGTCTGCTATCGCCAGCTTTAGGCGCTTTCTTTACATTCGCCGCGTTGGACAACAACAGCCAAACAGCAGCTGGACAGATGACTATAAAAGAAATGAAAGCCGCATACAGACTATTAGGGATAGGGCAATAGATGACAATTTCGGGCAAGACACGAGTGTGCGGAGTTATAGGTGACCCCATAGAGCACTCGCTTAGCCCAATAATGCAGAACGCGGCTTTCCAAGCGCTCGACCTCGACTATGTTTATTTAGCGTTCAAAGTCAAACCCTCCTGCGTAGCAGACGCAGTGAACGGCATCCGAGCACTTAACTTCCGAGGCTTAAACGTAACCATGCCCCATAAGAAGTCAGTTATGGCAAACCTCGACAGAATTGACCTGTCAGCCCAGATTATAGATTCAGTTAACACTATACTTAACAAGGATAATTTGCTGTTTGGCTTTAACACTGACGGCGTAGGCGCTGTAAGGGCGCTTAAAGAGAACGGTGTTGCGCTTAAAGGCCGAAAAGTGGTGCTGCTGGGCGCTGGCGGAGCCGCTAGAGCCATAGCGTATGCGGTAGCAAAGGAAGCCGACGAACTCGCCGTGCTAAACCGAACGGCGAAGGATGCTCAGGCGCTGGCGAGGTTGGTTGAGAAGGCGGCGAACAAGCGTATCGTTGCAGCCTCAATTGAGCCAGAAGACATCGACGCTAACCTACAGGATTCAGACATCCTAATCAACGCTACCTCAGTCGGCATGAAACCTCGCATTGACGAAACCCCCGTGCCAATCGAACTTTTACGCTCAAACCTCGCGGTAATGGACATAGTTTACAACCCACTCGAAACTAAGCTGGCGAAAGACGCCAAGGCATTAGGGGCTAAAGTTGTCAGCGGTGTGGAGATGCTGATTTATCAGGGTGCATCCTCTTTTGAGATCTGGACGGGCAAGTCGGCACCCGTTGAAGTTATGAGGAAGGCAGCGCTAACTCATTTAGAAAAGAAGGCATAAGCTTTGACTGGAAAGGGGGTGGCGATGGCGCATGGCGCGGCGACAATTGTGAACGCGATTGCATTGGGTAGGGGCGCAGCGTTCGGCGTTGATTTATGGACTAAAGCAGAAGCCAAACTAACAAGCGAAGTGGGAGTTTTCGAAGTAGAAATAACTTCTGATCCGCATGAGAGTACTCTGCTTGTTGAGCGCACAGTTTTCCGCGTGCTAGAACACTTCGGGCTAGCGAAAGAGTTTGGCGCCAAAGTAAAAACCACCTCGAATATCCCAGCCGCCAGAGGGTTAAAGAGCAGCAGTGTAGCCGCAAACGCAACCGCACTCGCAACGGTCACAGCGCTCGGCAAGGCGCTAGATGACTTAGAAATAGTCAAGTTAGGCGTGCAAGCGGCTTTTGATGCAAAATGCACAATCACAGGAGCATTCGATGACGCATGTGCTTCCTACTTCGGCGGCGCCGTCGTAACCGACAATGCAAATCGCCAAATACTCGAACGGTACCCAATACCCGAAGACTTAATGGTGCTATTTCATGTGCCGCCGCAGAAAGCCTACACCATCAACTCAGATGTGAAGCGGCTTCAGACGGTTAAGCCACTGGTGGAGTTGGCGTTTGAGAAGGCGTTAGAGGGCAAAATTTGGGAAGCATTAACACTGAATGGGCTGGTTTACTCGGCGGCTTCTAACCAGAACACCACAATCGCCATTGACGCTCTTGCAGCCGGCGCAGTCTCAGCAGGGCTATGCGGGAAAGGACCAGCAGTCACCGCCGTCACCGCCAAAGACAACCTTGATAAAGTCAAAGCCGCCCTCCAGAAGTATGAGGGCGAAGTTTTAGTGACAAATCCGAACAGCGAGAAAGCCAAGGTGGCATAAAATGGATGTAATAGTCAGAAAAGCAGGGCGCTTAAGCGGCGAAGTCTCAGCTCCTGCCTCGAAATCTTATACGCAGCGTATGGTTATTGCCTCCGCTCTTTCCGAGGGCACGTCGCATCTTTTCAATCCACTCTACTCCGATGACACCGAAGCGGCGCTACGTGCAGTTACCGCTTTAGGTGCACAGTTTAAGGCGGAAGACGGCTGCTGGGCAATCAAGGGGGCAAAACTCCAAGCGGCAAAGCAGCCTATTGACTGTGGAGAATCCGGCGCAACTCTGCGCTTCATGATACCTGTCGCTGCGCTGGCGGATGGCCCCTCGACGCTGCTGTTTAGGGGTTCACTTGAGCGTCGCCCCGTAGAGCCACTACTTAAGTGCTTAAAGGAGCTTGGCGCAGACACCCACGTTGGCAGAGAGGGCGATTATAACGCAGTCTACGTTGAGGGCGGCGGCTTAGTCGGCGGCAAATGTAGTATCCCCGGAGACGTAAGCTCACAGTTCATATCTGGTTTGATGTTCGCTTGCCCCTTAGCTAAGGCTGACATAGTGATTAGGTTAACTTCACCGCTGGAATCAGCTGATTATGTCAAGATGACTGAGGCAGTTCTATCGAAGCATGCTGTGGAAACCGCGTTTGAGGAAGACAGCATCTTCATCGCAGGCCATCAAACCTACAAGGCTGCCGACGGCACAGTACCCGGCGACTTCTCCTCAGCCGCCTTCTTGCTCGCCGCCGCTGCCATCACAAATTCTGAAGTAACCGTAAGCAACCTCGACTACCAAGCGGTGCAAGGTGACAAAGCCATCGTTGGCATCCTAAAAGAGATGGGTGTGGAAGGGCAGGTGTGCCCAGACAGCATTCAAATCTTGGGCAGAGGTAAACCGCTTAAACCTGTAGAGGTCGATGTGAAAAACATCCCGGACCTTGTGCCAGTTATTGCAGTATTAGCCTGCTATGCCGAGGGCACTTCATACATTACGGGGGCGAGGCGACTCAGGCTGAAAGAATCCGATCGCCTGCTCACAGTCAGCGAGGAGCTGGGTAAGATGGGCGCAGACATACAGATAACAGAGGACTCAATGACTATAAAAGGTAGCCCCTTGCATGGCACAACAGTTGATCCCCATAACGACCACCGCATCGCCATGGCAGCAGCCGTAGCCGCATTCGGCGCAGAAGGTCAAACAGTAATCCAGCATGCAGAATGTATCAGAAAGTCTTATCCGCAGTTCTACCTTCACATAAAGCAACTAGGAGCTGAAGTGGTTGGCGGGAAACTCGATAGGTAAAGAATTCACAGTTACAACGTTCGGTGAGAGCCACGGCAAAGTCATCGGAGTAGTCGTTGACGGATGCCCAGCGGGGCTACCTCTAAGCGAGGCGGATTTTCAAGAGGAGCTGGATCGGAGAATCCCCGCGGATACCCGAATCGTCTCACCAAGAGTCGAGAAGGACAATGCTTCAATCTTAAGCGGCGTCTTTAACGGCTACACCACAGGCGCACCTATAGCGTTAACAGTGGAGAATAAAGAGACACGATCAAGCGACTACGAGGCAGTCAAAGACCTGCCGCGTCCAGCGCATTCAGATTACCCCGCGCGCGTCAGATACGGCGGTTTCAACGATCACCGGGGCGGAGGACGCTTCAGCGGCCGAGTCACAGTTGCATTGATCATGGCGGGTGTAGTTGCAAAGAAGCTACTAAACGGCATAGACATAGACGTACTCGCATACACACAAGCCATCGGGCAAGTGAAAAGCGACAAAAAGTTGACTGCAGCGGAAATCAAAGCGAACCGCTACAAAGCAGCCACACGATGCCCAGACCCTACATGCGCTGAAGAGATGGAGCAAGCGATAATCGCGGCTAAAGAGGCGGGAGATAGCATCGGTGGAGTAATCGAGTGCCAGACACATAACCTGCCTGCTGGCGTCGGCGAACCCCTATTTGACACCCTCGACGGCGACTTAGCGAAGGCGCTGTTTGCTGTTCCAGCAGTGAAGGGCGTGGAATTCGGCGTCGGCTTTAAAGCTGCCGAGTTGCGCGGTTCAGAAAACAATGACCCCTTCCTTGTGGTAGACGACAAAGTGGTAACGGTGACAAACAATGCTGGCGGAGTCTTAGGTGGCTTATCCAGCGGTATGCCAATCGTGGTTCGCGTGGCAATCAAACCAACGCCATCTATCGCTAAAGAGCAGCAAACCGTAAACATCGCCAAAATGGAGAATGCCAAACTCAGCGTGAAGGGCCGTCATGACCCCTGTGTGGTGCCAAAGGCGGTGCCGGCTGTTGAAGCAGCGGTTGCAGTAACACTTGTGGATCACCTACTACGTGTAGGTGCAATCCCAAGAATCCTAAAGGAGCGTTAAAAATTATGGTAGAGTTAGCGGAACTCCGCGAAAAAGTCGATGCGATCGACGATCAAATCTTACGTGATTTAGTCCAGCGTGCAAAAGTCTGCCAAGCTATCGGTGAACTCAAAAAACAGAAGGGTAAACCTGTACAGGATCTCCAGCGCGAGGTAGAAGTGTTCAAGCGATCAAGAGAACGTGCTGAAATGCTTAAGCTGGACCCTAACCACATCGAACGGATTTTCCGCGAAATAGTTAATATGTGCAGTGCCGTTCAAGAGTAAGGAACTCTTAACGGAGAGTTGACTGTAATGCTCTATGAAATAAACGAGAAAGCACTCAGACTAGAAAGCGAAGGAAAAAAGATCATCCGACTTAACCTCGGCGACCCAGACATGGCTACGCCTCCCGAAATCGTTGAAGCAGCTTATGGAGCAATGAAGGCAGGTAAAACCAAGTACAGTTCATCATACGGCGAGACCAAGCTAAGGGCAAAAATCGCCGAAGCCCACGGCGTTAAAACAGAAAACGTCGTCATCACACCCGGCAGCAAATGGGCAATATTCTCAACCATGTTCTTGATGCTTAAGAACGGCGGCAACATTATCAGCCCAACACCCTACTGGACAGCATACGATTTAATCGCTAAAACCATCGGGGCGAAAACCAAGCTGCTCCACACTAACATGGAAGACGGCTGGAAAGTTGACTTAGACAAGCTCCAAGACTTGATCGACAGCGAAACAAAAATGATCATATTAAACAACCCCAACAACCCCACCAGCAAAGTCATGGACAGCGAAACACTCGACGGCATAGTTGAAATCGCCAACGAGAAGGGCATCACAGTACTCTCCGACGAAGTCTATGGCGCAATCGCATTCAAAAAAACAAAAAGTATCCTAGACTACGGAGCAGACTCCAAACACATACTCTCAAACGGCTTTAGTAAAACCTTCACCATGACAGGCTGGCGCATCGGCTACATAGTCGCAAACAAACCATTCGTAGACAACGTGACAAAACTCAACCAGATCACATTCAACAACGTGCCAGTATTCATCCAAGAAGCGGCCATGAAAGGAATGGAACTACACGCACAGATCGCTTCAAACATTAAAGCCAAGTACAAGGCACGCGCAGACCTCGCCTCAAAGAAGCTCAAAGCGGCAGGATTCGAATTCACCGCTCCAGAGGCACCATTCTATGTGTTCCCAAGACGCAAAGGCTTAGACGGCGTCAAATTCACCCTCAACCTCTTGGACAGAGGTGTAGCTGTTGCTCCAGGCTCAAGCTTTGGAGACTACCCCGAGCACTTCAGAATCAGCCTAACAGCACCAGACGACCAAATCGAGGATGGCTTGAACAAAATTTGCGAGGCAACTTGATGCGTACAGCCGTTCTTGGCGCGGGAAAAATGGGTGTCTGGTACGCTAAGTACTGCAAAGCCAACGGCGACACCGTTATTCTCGCGGACAGGAACGCAGACAAGTTAGCCAAACTAAGAGACGAGTTGGGCGTCGAAACAGCCGATTTCTCAACCGCAGTAAAAGGTGCAGACCGCGTCATAATCTGCGTATCCATATCCTCTTTTGAGGAAACAGTCAAAAAGATCGCAGCCTCAACACATAAGGGCCAACCAATAATGGACATATGCTCCATCAAAGAGCACCCGGTTGAAGTCATGCACCGCTACCTAAAAGACGCCCTCGTGCTGGGTACCCATCCGGTTTTTGGGCCGGGCAGCAACGGCGTAGCACACAAAGCCTACGTGTTGACACCCACTAACGAGCAAGAAGCCGCCTACGCAGAAGAATTTAAGCAGTGGCTCGAAAAAGAGGAAGCCCATGTCTTCATCATGACTCCTCAGAAGCACGACGAATTAATGTCTATCATCCTTGGATTCCCGCATTTCGTGGGGTTAGCTGCCTGCGAAACTCTGCTTGAGCAACCAGCCTATGGTGAATCTAAAAAACTCGCCGGCACAACCTATCGCATGCTATTCACCCTCGCAGAATCAGTTGCTCAGGAGACCCCTGACCTCTACGCCAATGTCCAAACTAAAGTTCCGGGACTACGCAAGATGGAGGAGAGCTTCATCAGCAATGCCCAAGAATGGGTTGACTTGATGAAGAAAAAAGACACAGCCGAAATCATGGCCCGCATGGACCGCTTACGCGCCAAACTCGCAAAAGCCGACAGTGACTACGGTAAAAGCTACGAGACCATGTATAAGATGCTTGAAGCAACAGAAGAAGACAAAGCATAACCCAGCTAACGATTAATCCAAAGTAATGCGTAATTTTTTGTACATACACAGCAACATAAGCTGACCAAGCCATAGATTTCATCTGGCGTTAAGTGTGATTAGACAAATAAACCCAAAGCACGGTGCAAAGAAATCTAAGCTATGGAATGATCCATACATTCCGATGCCGGAACTGCTTAAGGAAGCAGCAGACGCACATAAGCTTAGGGCACAGAAAATAGTATAATCACCTTCATAACTTAATTGTAGCTGCCGCCGTTTTGCAGTAACTATAAAAGGCTTTAACGCATTGGGTTCATTCAACGGATGGGTACCCAATGACAAAAACACTACTTGTAAACTGCTACCTAGACAGCAACAGAATCTATGAACTCAGAGAGGCATTAGGAAAATTTACCGTATGCAGAATTGTACCCTACACAAGCATTGGACTAGGCTATGAACTGCCCGCGTCGGACATAAGCGCAGTAGTAATCAGCGGTTCAGAAGCCCGAATAACAAACCCAGAAGACCTCGCCAAGTTTAGAGGTGTCTCGGAGCTTATCAAGTCATGCAAGGTACCGCTACTCGGCATCTGCTTTGGTCATCAGCTGCTATGCTCAACGTACGGCGCCAAAACCGCAACCCTAAAACAGCCAGTCATTGACCGATTCGAGCAGGTTAAAATCATCCAAACAGGTGACATACTCGCAAGGTTCCGAATGGGCCAAACCGTTCCATTCGCAGAGTACCACAATGACTTTGTTCAAAAAGACAGCTTAGAAAACGCGGGATTTAACCTGTTAGCTGACTCAGCGTCCTGTGAGGTTGAGGCAGTTAAGCATAAGGCGAAGCTCTTCTTCGGCGTCCAATTTCACCCTGAACGCATAACGGTCGGCGGCGAAACACATGACGAAGGATATAAAGTTTTAGACAACTTTTACTGCAACAACGTAAAGCGTCTAGGAATTTAGGCTCTTTCTAACTTTTTAGCTTTTCAACTTGTAGAAATCGCCTTAACGAGCTGTGTTGGTTGTACTGTCGCCTCAACCAGCCCGCAATCCAAACCCGACGCTGAATATGAAACCGTTGTTTCTGCAAAAAGTTATGGAAGATGAAGTAGCAGCGCCGACTCCTCTTCTTCTAATTAAAAAAAATATTCTCCAAATAAAACCTGATTTACCCCTCTAACCAAGTATGCATGCGCCTTTTTCCTTAAACAGCCTAAGTCCATCAACGCTGGGTAAATCCGCAAAGTACAACATGAAATAAGTCACTCCTAAATCAACGTAAGCTTGGAATCCCTTAAGGCATTCATCTACTGTTCCCACAAGCGTGTACTGCTTGAAATCCTCAAGCGACGTATTGGGCGGTTTGTATTTCACGATTTTTTCCTCGAGCTCTGCATTGTCAGAGGCAATCAAGATTTGTCCTGCGGGCCAGCATGACTTCTCAATCTGCCTAAAATCCCTGCCAATAACCTCGCAGTAACGCTGTAGCACCGTTAGTTTATGGCGATAGTCCTCAATTGAAGGCAGAAAACCCCAATCAAACCGGTCCGCATACTTAGCCGCAACCTTCAGCGTATATTTTTCTCCGCGTCCACCAACTATGATGGGCGGGCGTGGCTTCTGCTTGGGCTTCGGTTCACATACTGCCTCTTTTAACGTGTAGTATTTGCCTTGGTAGTTGGCTTTCGGGTATGACCAGAGCCGCCTGATAACCTCCAGTGACTCCTCCAGCTGCATGATTCGCTCTTTGGGTTTGGAAAAGCCAAAGCCATACGCTTGGTGCTCAGCCTCCTGCACGCCTGCGCCGACTCCGAATTCTAGTCTGCCGTTTGAGATTTGATCAAGGGTCGCCGCCGCTTTAGCCAATAGTGCCGGGTTATGGTGTGCGGTGCAGGTAACCATGCTTCCAAGCCGTATTCTACTGGTTACAGACGCCAACGCAGACAGCGCCGTCCAACATTCGAGAATAGTCGCGTCCTTATACATCAGGTGATCGTCAAGCCAGACCGAGTCGTAGCCAAGCCGCTCGCATTCCTGTACCACATTTCTGAGTTGAGCGTAATATTCAGCGGGTTTGCTCTGGAAAGCGTAGAATGGCAGGAAGACGCCGAATTTAATTTTGCCCAACATTTCACCTTTTGTATCAACTATTTGGCGTTGGGACGTTATAGCCTTATTCGTCAAAGCTTAAGCGTATAGTTTTGGCGAGTTCTATCAAGAAAAGAACAGTTGAAACCAGAAATGTAATTATAATTCATAAAACCTATTTTTTAGCAAAACCGACTTAACCGTGAAGTCTGCTATGCCGGCTAAACCAATTTCTATATTCGACCTCATGAACGAGGAAAGCGAAGCACTAAGCGAAGAGGAAGAGCGTAGAAAGCGGCGAAAAGAACTCATCGAACCAACCGGTGTAAAAGAACTTTTTAAAGAGGGCAAAATCAGCATTAACAAGTTCACCTGCGTCGGCGGCCAATGCAAACTCTGCATCAAAGCCTGTCCAACCAACGCGCTTTACTGGGGAACAGGTGAAGTCGGCATAATAGATGACTTATGTGTTTACTGCGGTGCATGCGTTGCCAATTGCATGGTTGATAACTGCATAAAAGTCGAACGCACAGCCGACACAAAGGTTGAAAAGTTTAGTAAAATCGAAGATATCATAAAACTCGATGAGTGTAAGAACACAAAAAAACGTTTTGAGCGGGTGAGGACCAATGCGGCTACATTGAGGCATACGCAGCTACCTAAGCCTGAGCCGGACGCGAAACCTAAAAAGCGTGTTATCGCAAACTTGGAGCCGCTATAAAATAGCCTCATATATGCTATCCGGGGCGATTATTCCGAAAACCGAGCATCGGATCGGCAAGAAACCCTGAAACTGACAGGAAAACTGATAAGCAAAAACATTATTTTACAGAAACCACAAGGGAAGAAATCTTATGTCTAAAACTTACACTATAGTCGCGCTGAAAGGCGACGGCATCGGTCCAGAAGTTACAGAAGCCACCGTCAAAGTACTCCAAGCAGCAGAAGCGAAATCAGACTTCAAACTTAACATAGTTTACGGTGA
>Ga0123335_1004221_pt1 | contig 18908 bp, 15 predicted proteins | sample BiotimSIPDNA_2_FD_89707 | JGI IMG/M metagenome (GOLD analysis project Ga0123335, IMG submission 89707) | Anaerobic biogas reactor microbial communites from Washington, USA - Biogas_R2 time_0 SIP DNA | ecosystem: Engineered > Bioreactor > Anaerobic > Unclassified | place: Washington, USA...
TGTTCGTGGAATTTGTCGCCCTGATCTACATCTCCTACATGCACAAGGTCATGAAGGACCGGAACCTGTACCGAAACTATTCCAGCCAAAGCCTGCTGGACGAACTCGACGTCATCGAACGCTTCGACTATCGGGGACAGCGCACGCGATACGGCGAGATCACGGGAAGACAGCGGAAAATCTACGAGGCCTTCGGCATCCTGGCCCCCGACGGCAAGCCATCCAGGACCTGGGTGCCGGAAACCGACGCCGCCACCTCAGATGACGGGGCATAGTTATATTTTCTGGGAATTCAACCCATAAACTAACTTTCCGCTCTTCGTAAAATTTAAGCCTCCAATAATTGGCAATCCTTGAGGATTTTTTCGATTATTTCCCATATTGCGAGAGAAGGATTCTTTTTGTAATACTTAAATCCCCTCCAGATGGTGAAATGATCGCCTGTTTCCCTTTGCCGCATGATTTCTTTTGCCCGTCGAACAGCATCCTTGACATTTGATAAATTTAATTTAGCCAAGCAACGCTTGAAATTCTTCTCCATTTTGTATTCAGGCATATTTACAAATTTCTCGCCATAAGCCTGATTCAAATGAGTACAATAATGACGACGATCTGCCAGGGAACCAAAACAATCCATTTTGTGCAAGATAATCCACAAATCGAATGTCAGGTTGCTGTAGCCTAGCTTATATGTAATTTGTTTGCCAAGCTTTGTCGCTTGCACCATTTTGTTTATCGTTTCAGTAAACTGTTTTGTATCGCCAACCTTATTACTTTCGTAATCGGTGAAATGCCATATTTCAGTTTTCCCGCGAATAGGAAAAATAGTTATGGACTTTGCCCGTTTTACGGGATCCTTTTCAACTTTACAATCAAAAACAACTTCGCGAATTGATGATTGGCTTTCGTTAATCGTATCTTTCAGCCATTCGAGATACCACTTTTCCGTTTCGCCCTCAACGCTGAAGAAATATATATTCCTAAGTTTACGTTTTGGGGGTGTCATTATATGCTGCCTCGGCATGTTCAGATTGGGGTTCTTTTTCGAAAATTGGCGTAAAATCAATATTCCTTATCGCTCCATATCGACTTATGAAATAGTTTTTCATGTAGTCTTCATTTTTTCGGACGCCATCCTTTCCTGAAGTTCCAAAATCAGAAAGAGAATATAGAATGCTTTTTTGAGTTTTCTCATCACGCTCGACAAACTTGATCTCATCACGCCGGAAAAGATTGGAGTTGAGAAAAATTGGATTATGCGTATTAAAAATCAATTGTGCATGGTTCTTGTTGATTTCATCGTTATGAAAGATGTTTATAATGCTCATCAATGCCATCGGATGTATAGATGCGTCGAATTCATCAACGACAAGAGTTCCTCCCTTGAGCAAGGCACGGATAACCAATGGAAACATGTTGATAAAACGAATGGTGCCATGTGACTCGAAGATTTCTGCAAGAACAGCTTTGTTTTTGCCTTTAAAAATGGAATACAATTTAGGCTTGGAGTCTTCTCTGTCCACGATATGCCCAAGCGCATTCGAGCTGATTCCGAAGAGCTTTGCAGCTTCGAAGAGCTTTGCAGCTTCATTGTAGGTTTTTTCAACGTAAACAGTATTCTCCTTAAGATTGACCAAATGCCCCATAAACTGCATGGAATCTGTTCTATAAAACACCATGAATTTTTCTGTAAACCACTTTAGTATTAGATCGGCGATCTTCGGCGAGTAGATTGATTTAAAGCCATTTGTCAAAAATAACTCTTGAGGGTTAAGGCTGTTCTCAGCAATTTGCCTCATTGTATCAGCATTGTCTTTGGCAAGATGAATAGATGTATCTTCCGGGAAATCCAGATTGTCGATTTCCAAAGATTTTCTGTTAAAAACCGATTTTCCATTTATCAACAGTTTTTCTTGTAAGACTGTTCTTTTGCTTTCATAATCTGCATCAAGGAATGTTCCCAGATCAAGCTGGAGTTCATATTGGATTCGATAATCTTCTTCCAAAAAATCAATGCTGAAACAAACTGGAATCGGTTCGTCAAAACTGTTGTTTGGAATTAACTCAAGTGCTACAGTCGCGGGATTTCGCGAGGACTCCACCGACAGCGCATTGCGGATATGTCCGCGCAATAGGATGGATATAAGAACATCCATCGCACAGATAATATTGGTTTTTCCAGCTGCGTTGGGACCATAAATGACAGAAGAGCACAACCCTTTGCTGGTGCGTGAATTTTTTACAGCGAAAAGACTGTAGTCAAGCCCTTTTTGCTTTGGAGCAGCAAGCATTGAGAATGTTGTCTCGTCGACAAATGACTTAAAATTTTTTGTTTTGAATTCCAATAACATTTAAGCATCTCCATTTTGCTGAATTATTGCAAAACAAAACTTAATTTATTGTATCTTTTACAAATATCAATTGAATTAAATAGTATATTCTGCATTTTATTTGCAAAATGAACGGAGATGATGACTTGGGGGGGGATGCATGGCTAACTTCCCTAGAATTTGGGAAAACAGGCACGGGCATCCAGAGCGCTTGTACCTAAGCTAGTATGTCAATCAACGCGGAAATGGTCGAAGTTTCCAGAAGAAGTTTTGAGAATGGAGGAGCGGTGTTGGGGTCGGATTGTTCCAAAGGTATTCGATGGTTCCTGCGACAATGTCGATTGCCACGTCTCGAGATATGCTGAAGCCACCGAGGTTGAAGAAGAATCCGTATCCGTCAAACCGAATTCCTGCGACGAAGTTGTCGTTTCCGCCTTGAATCAAAGGAAGCGAGACCTCGGGTTTGACGAAAGGTCGCTGGGTATTGGCGGATGCGGCTTGGATGCGGTCGGCGCGTGGACCTGCGAACCAAAGTTTTCCGGTGTCGGTGAGGAACAGTCGCTTTTCCGGTTCATCGATTGCTCCTGACGGGCACTCGACTCCAAGCCTTGCGGCGGCAATAGGTCCTGTTGGGTTAGTTGTTTCCGTGCCGTCTGGAGCGATGTTCTTCATGAAGTAGAACGGATATCCTCCTGTATTCCACCAGATGCCGCCGTTATCTACATATTGCTTGATCATGGCGATGTAGTCAAAATGCTTGATTCCCTGTGGTACCAGCGTGATTTCACCACCATAGTTGATGATTGCAAAGGGGGCTTTGGAACGCGGTTGGGTTAGGAGCGAAGACATCGCCTGCAGGTTGTCAACCACGATCAACTGCAGGTCGGTACCGGCGAATTGCTCCTTCAGTCCGTCAATCCATTCTTGGCAGTTTTGGTGGAATTTTTCGTTTTTGTACTCATTTGGCTTGATGATCACGACTTGGTTCGTTGTCGCCTTCGAGTTCTTTGGTGCTGTCTTCTCGAAGACTTCCGGCATATCGACGACAGGCTTTCCTTGTTTCGGGAGAGTGATTGTTGCGATATCGTTCTTGATATTCCAGGTGAGGTTGACTTTTACGCCATTTCTTGTGCTTGCTGCAATGGTTTTCCCGTTGAGCTGGGCTGGCATTGGGATGGTTATGGTCGCGTCATTATTGGCAAGGCAATCTCCGATCCATTCGTTGTTTTCGAGTCGGAGTGCGATTGAGGTGATGTTTTGTTTGTCATCGAAAACCCGTGCCGTTCGGATGCGTGGGGACATCGCATAGAATCCGAATTCCGGCAACGGCTTGCTTTCCAGCCACGCGCGTTCTACCGATGAGAATTTTGTGCTGTCGAGGAGTCCCTTGAGTTCCAGTGGTCGTTCGCCGATATTGACGACGAGCTTGATGTCCCCATCGTACTCGGCATAGATCGCGTTGTGCGGTGCGGGCTGCGAGGTTCCTTCCTGGAGGTATCGGAAGTCGATGAGTTTCTTGCCTGCATAGTCTTTGCAGATCGACTTTTGGACTGCATCGAGCCAGAATATCCAGTTGACCAAGTCTTGGTTGTTTGCGTCATCGTGGTGCCATGCCGCAGACATCGCATATCCGCAGGCAATGGCGTATGCGACATTGATCGGCTTCCGCATGAAGTGCCCAAGGTCGTGCGTGGTGAAGATGACCTGGTCGTGTCCCAGGTACGACAAGATTGGGTAGAACTGCCAATCTCCAGCCGGATAGTTGTACATGATGTGATGGGAACGACGGTTGCCGAAGGATGGAATCATGCTCCATGCCGCGCCGCAAATCATCGTCTCGAAGTTGAGCACGCGGTCGTGTCCATCCTCGGTCGCCATCGGGACGGTCTTGGCGTCCTCCATCGACAGGGAATGCATTCCATCGTATCCACTGGCGGGATTCGGTTCCAGCGGATGGAAGTTCCAGGTCCAGCGTCGAGCGCCAACCTGATCTTGGAAGAGGACGTCATTTGGGAATTCGACGGTCATCTGGTGCCTGACCTTCCTGTGCGCCGCCTGGACTGCCGGATGGTAGAAGCAGAGCGAGAAACCTTCGTTCTTGGCGTATCGTTCCTTTTTGAGCGAACCGTCCAGATTTCGTCCGAGTGGTTCTTCGCCTTCCCGTTCAAAGGTGGGTCCCCTGGGATCCGTGCACCACCATGATGTGTTGGTGTATGGCATGATGAGATGCCCGAGTTCATGGGAACGATTGATCAGTCTTGCGAGATCGTCGTTGGTACCCCATTTGGGATTTACCGGCAGATGGTCGGGGTACTCCTTGTCAAATCCGCCTTTCAGGTAGCTTGAGTAGTGCACCAGCGACCCCTTGGGCAGGTGATCCAACGTTGCGATCTGATGCTTGGAGCCGTATGAAAAGAGTTTGACCAGGACTGCCCCCTTCAGCTTGTCCAGCACGCCTGGCTTGGTGACTTTCTGCTCCAGCGAACCCTGGATTTCATTGAGTTTTGCGTAGTTCGCCAGTGAGGTCCTCGGATCGCCCTGGTCTGTTGCCCAACGGAACGGCGGCGATTGCCAAGTATCCCCTTGCTTGACCGCCATCATCCAGCCGTGGGTAAATCGTGCAGCAGTTCCAGTTGCCTCCAAGTGGAGCATGGCTGGCTTGACCAGGCGCTCCAAGTCCCAGGGCTTCCGCATCATCGGCTGAATGCCGTAAATGGCGATGCCGCCACCAGAATGAGAAACGTGGGCAAAGTCCGCGACAGCACTCGGATAGACTGCTATCAACTTGTCGTTGAGAGAACGCGGCACCAAAACACAATAAAACGGATACCCGGCAAGCTCCCACCAAACACCGCCGCGACGGACAAAATTGCGCACCAACTCAAGATCACCTAAAAACTTCTCCGTTTCGCCAGAAGGAAATCCCTCGCCGTAAGGATTGACGATCAGCCCAACCTGGGGATCCGACAACGCCCTCCGCATGCCTTCCGGGCTATCGACAACCTCGTAGGTCGCATTGGCTGTTCCGAGAAAGGACGCGCTCCTGAAAAATTCCTCAAACCTCTCGATGTACATCGGGGACCAGTTTCCCTTGATCGGTCCGTTTTTAAGTGCGATGAGGATTGCCTTTTTTCCCTCAAGGCGTTTTGGTTCCCTGTAAACGACGGCGTTCATGGTTGCAACAAACATCCGTCTCATCGCGCTTTGGCCGTAGTCGGCATACCTGTCGTTTCCGTAGCCGGTGAATCTAAAGAGCCATCCTTCACCTCCGAGCCGCGATCCTGCCAAGGCAGGTCCGTCCTCGGTTTCGACGAGTACGACATCCGCTTGCCCTTCCGCAGGTGGTCTGTTGACACTGTACTCGCTTACCTCGATCCCCCTGATTGCGTCTCCTTGGAACCATTCCCTTCCTGCTTCCGTGACTTTGAGTTGCTTCTGATCGACCCTGTCAGGCAGCTGGTTCAATCGACCTCCAAAGAGCATCTCGTATCCCTTTGTTCCCATGACGACAGATCTCCACTTGTGGCTGCCGCCCTTGAGGTCGTGCTCTGCGAAGTACGTGGGAAGCAATGCGAGTCCATGCGTGGAATTCCCTTGGGTTGGAAACACGAATTTCCTCATTCCTTCGACTGGGAAGTCCGCCTGATGCGGAAATAGAAACTGCTCGATGTGACGGGATGTCTTCAAGATCGTCACGCGGAAATCAATCCCCTGCTCTGCCGCGACGGCGGCGATGTCGAAATCCAGCTCATCAGACCGGTATTGGACGCCGTCCTTGGAGACGTTCACCTTGCCCTTGAAGTCCGCCGCAGGAAGCCTGTCGCCTCCGGAATAGATCACATTCCACCAGGATTCGACTGAGACCCGGTAGCCCTGGGATTCAATGCTGCCCTTGACGCCGTCCCCAAAGTCAACACGAAGCTGAGCCAGGCAAAGCGACGAGAGAATCAGGAGTAGGAGAAAATTCTGTTTCATAGTTCTTCCTCTTCAATTTTAAAATGAGCCATAGAAAAACGTACCTGAAAACTAGCATGATTTTGATGTTTTACAATTCAAAAGAGAAATTAAGGAATCAATTCTCTCCTCTTTTGATACGCTTGTTGATTTCACATAAAAACAAGACAGGACAAAGCCCAAAAAATCTTCGGTTTCGTACTCAAAATCCATGTGACATACCCCCTGAGTTCGCTAATTTGAAAACAGAATTTCCGTCAATTGCTGGAAACTGAGGAATTATGGTTGACATTATTGGTTTTTACATCGAATTGAAAATGGATTTGTTGCATGTCTTCTCGGTCTTTGGTCATCTTTGATTTGGACGGAACGTTGATTGATTCCCGCCTTGACCTCGCGCTGTCAATCAACCTGGTCCGTTCGTCTCTTGGCTTGCCCGAACTCCCGGAGCCTGTTGTGACAGGATATCTCGGAGACGGGATACGCAACCTTGTGAAACGCTGTTTCCAAGACGTTGAATGCAATCTGGATGACGTGGTGAAAAAGTACTCGGATGCCTACAGGGAACACCTGCTGGACAACACGACGCTGTACCCGAATGTGAAGAGCACCCTCGATGAGCTGGCTACGGCTTACAACTTGTGCGTCGTGACCAACAAGCCCGAGCCGGCAGCCATCAAAATCCTGAAAGGCTTGGATATCTTCGACGACTTTGACGCGGTGATCGGAGGAGGACGGTGCCAACACCTGAAACCACACCCCGAACCCATACTCAAGGCAATCCAGGAAACCAACTCGAAACAGGAAGGATCATGGATCGTCGGAGACCATAGAACAGATCTGAAAGCAGCAGAAAACACAGGACTCAAATCCGTGTTCTGCAAATTCGGATTCGGCATCATGGATACTTGCATCCCAGATTATTCCATCGAATCCTTCGAAGAATTGACCAAGATCCTCTTGAACAAATAACCCCAAAACAAAAAGAACAAAAAATGGCTATCAACTTCAAAAACGACGAACAGAAACTCTCGTACGCATTGGGACTCAACTTCGCAATGCAAATCACACAGCTCCCGCTGGAACTGGATTCCGAAAAGTTCATGGCTGGATTTTTGGATTTGCTTGATGGCAAGGAACCAGCCATCAAGCACGAAGAGTTCATTGCCGTATTGACGAAACTCCAGGAGCGCATCGATGCCGAACAAAAGCAGGAAGGTGGATGCCACGACTGCAGCTCCTGCGGACACGACTGCGGCGGCTCGGAACACAAGCAGGCGGGCGATGAATACCGCGCGAAAAACGCCAACAAGAAAAGCGTTACCACCACGAAATCGGGATTGCAAATCGAACACCTGGTGGTGGGAAGCGGAAAATCCCCGAAGGCGACGGACAAGGTTAGAGTCCACTATGTCGGAAAGCTGATTGACGGCAAGGTATTTGATTCTTCGGTTGACCGCGGCGAACCTGCTGAATTCCCGCTGAACCAAGTGATCGCAGGCTGGACTGAAGGTCTGCAAATGCTCAAGGAAGGTGGCAAGGCAATCCTTACCATCCCGCCAGAAATCGCCTATGGCGACAGCGGCGCCGGCAACGTCATCCCGCCGATGGCAACCCTGGTATTCGAAGTCGAACTCATTAAAGTCCTTTAAGCCTCCCCGGAATCTGTACCTATGACTGCAACGATAATCGATGGAAAGCTGGCAGCGAAAAACCTTCGTGCGCAATTGACTGAATCCGTGGCGAAACTCAAGGCGGACAAGGGAGTCGTGCCAGGACTGGCCGTCGTCCTCGTAGGCGAAGACCCCGCCTCAAAATCATACGTCACGGCAAAGGAGAAGGCGTGCGCCGAAATCGGCATCTACTCGGATGATAATCGACTTCCTGAAGATACGTCCGAAGAGGAGCTGATCGGACTTATCCATAAGCTGAACCAAGATTCCCAAATCCATGGGATCTTGGTGCAACTGCCGTTGCCAAGGCATATCGATGAAAACAAGGTCATCATGGCTATCGATCCCGACAAGGACGTGGACGGATTCCATCCCGTCAACGTGGGACGGATGAATATCGGACAACCCTGCTTCCTCCCCTGCACGCCACACGGGATCATCCATCTGCTGATGATCAACAATATCGAAACCAAGGGCAAGCACGCTGTGGTCATAGGACGGTCCAATATCGTCGGAAAACCCGTCGCCGCCCTTTTGGCAAGAAAGGCCGAAGGCGGAAACGCAACGGTTACACTCTGCCATACGGCGACGAAAAACCTGGCGGATTTCACACGCCAAGCTGACATCTTGGTGGTTGCATCGGGTCGCCCGAATACGGTTACGGCAGACATGGTCAAGCCTGGGGCGGCGGTCATCGATGTCGGCGTCAACAGAGTTGAAGACAGCAGCTATGAAAAGGGATATCGCCTAGTCGGCGACGTTGATTTTGAAGCCGTGAAAGACGTTGCCGGTTGGATAACTCCGGTTCCAGGCGGCGTCGGTCCCATGACAATCACGATGCTTTTGTACAACACGGTTCAATCAGCGACCATGAAAGCCCAATGCTAAGCAAGTCTCCCAAGAACGTGACGATTTGGCTGCTCAGGGTTCTGGGCGTTTTCCTTGCGTTCGGACTGATGGCTTACACGATTCTCAAGACGGACGCCAAGCCTTTTGATGCCATCAAGGAATCCAACAAATTCCTGATCATATGCGCCTTTCTCTGCATTGGCTCGACCCATTTTCTGGGAGCCTTTCGCTGGGGGCGCCTGCTGTCGGTCCAGGGGATTCACCTCAAGTATTCGCTTTTGCTGAAGTTGACTTTGGTCGGCGTCTACTTTTCCATGTTGATTCCTGGTGCCGTATCGGGCGATTTATTGAAGTTGGCCTATGTCGCCAGGACTCGCGAAGGTCGCGGGACCGAGGCATTTTTAACGATTGCGATGGATCGAATCGTCGGCGTCGCGGGGTTGTTTCTCGTTGCGGACCTTGGCGGGATTCTGTTTGCCGCGACGCATTGGGACTTGGTAACGAGCAATTCAGTCATCGGAACTTCGCTCCTGATTGTCATCCTCGGTGGCCTGGCAAGCCTGGCCGCTTTGGCGATGGTTATTTGGAATGATGTTTTCCTGAAAATCCCATTTATCGCCAAAATCCTGAATGCTCTGGACAAGCGCCTCCCAAAATCGATTACAAGCCTGATCAAAAAGCTCTCTGATAGCGCGAATCTCTACAAATCGTCCCGTAAGACGGTTATCGAAACACTGCTGATATCAATGCTCATCCACGCCACGCTAGGCGTTGGCTTGTTTTGCATTGGCCGTGCCATTGGCGAGACATCTTTGGGTTTTGCGGCATATTTCCTGAGCACCCAAATTGGCAATGCGGTCACATTAATTCCCGCAACACCAGGTGGATTGGGATTGCGCGATGTCGTATCGGCAGCTTTTTTTGCCGCATTCCAAACTGCGCCTACAAGCATCATCGGAACCATCCCTATTGTCAACTCAATTTTGATTGTGACCTGGGCGATGTTCGGTGCCATTTGCTTGGGATTCCTGGATGAACGCCGCAACTAGCTCGGCTTCTAAAATCATAAAGAAATACGAATTCCCTCGATGATGAATCCAGGGGGCATGTCACATGCTTTTCGAGTACGGATTTGGCATTTTTCTTTTGATTTAGCATGGGAATTTAGTTTCTTGCACGATTTCTTGTCATGGCCTTTTCTTCTATTATATTAAGTACTTCACATTTTGTTTCTTATAGAACTCAAGGAGGTCCATTCCCATGCTATGCGAATCAACCCGTACTCAGGTTGCGTACTACATGCGTCGATTGTACCAGCACGGTTTGACCACGTCATCAGGTGGCAACATATCGTGCCGTACTCCGGAGGGGCATATTGCCATAACTGCCAGCAAGTTTGACAAGGGCGAATTGACTGCGGAGGGCGTCTGCGTAGTCACTCCCGACCGTCAATTGCTCACTCGCAAGCTTCCGTTGTCCATCGAAACAGGGATGCACTTGTCCATCTATGCGAAGCGTCCTGACATTCAGGCGATTGTCCACGCCCATCCTGTCACGGCGACTGCATTTTGCGCTTCGGGGGTCAAACTGGACACTCGCTTGACTGCTGAAGCCTACGCCATTCTGGGCAATCCTGTCTTCGTTCCCTACGAATTGATGGGATCCAGCTCTTTGGCAGCACGGGTTTCGGAGGCGATGGTCAACGCCGATTGCTGCTTGATGGAAAACCATGGCATCCTGACGGTGGGTAAAAACCTGCTTGATGCGTTTGACAAAATCGAGCTGCTCGAGTTCACGGCAAAACAGACGCTGATCGTATCGCAATTAGGCGATGTACGGCGATTGGATGACGCTAAAATTGCGGAGCTGGATCGCTTCGTCGGTCGAAAATAATCTTTTTTATCAGAATGGAGCCATTTCAACAATGTCTATGAACACAGAGGAATTGATTCGGCAGTTGCTGATCAATGTCGGCGAAGATCCGAATCGCGAAGGGCTTGCCAAAACTCCGGAAAGGGTTGCGAAATCCTACGAATTCCTGCTTAGCGGCTACAATATCGACCCCGAGGATGTGGTTGGAGACGCAATTTTCCACGAGGAATGCAACCACATGATCATTATTCGCGACATTGAGGTCTACAGCCTTTGCGAGCACCACATGCTTCCGTTTTACGGTCGTTGCCACATCGGATACATTCCTCGCGAGAAGGTTTTTGGGGTCAGCAAGATGGCTCGACTGGTTGACTGCTTTGCGCGTCGCCTTCAGATCCAGGAGCGTCTGACCCAGCAGATTGCCACGTTCATCAAGGAGCGCGTCAACGCCGAGGGCGTCGGCGTCGTCATGGAATGCCATCATTTGTGCATGATGATGCGCGGCGTAGAGAAGCAAAACAGCTGCATGGTCACCTCGGCGATGAAGGGCACATTCCTGCAATCCGCCGCAACCAGAAATGAGTTTTTGAAATTAATCCATCGTGCCTAATGTTAGTGGAGGCGAGACAATGACCCGTTGCAAGGACATATTGAGCATCATTGAGCGCGACCGCGATACCTACCTGGATTTAGCTCGTCGCATCTGGGAACGCCCTGAATTGAGCTTTGAGGAGCACTACGCCGCCGCCGAACAGGTCAAGCTTTTGGAATCCTGGGGCTTCTCGGTCACCTTCCCATACCTGGGCCTGGAAACGGCATTTCGAGCCGAATGGGGTGAGGGCGACATCGTTTTCGCCTTGGCGTCCGAGTACGACGCGCTTCCCGGCATCGGACACGGGTGCGGGCATAACTTGATCTGCACAGCGGCGCTGGCATCGGCAAATGCCCTGCGTCAACTGATGACCAAAGAGCGCATTCCCGGCAAGCTCGTCGTCCTGGGCACACCCGCCGAAGAGGGCGGCAGCGGAAAAGTCCTCCTGGAAAGGCAAGGCGCGCTGGATGACATCCATGCATGCATGATGGTCCATCCAAAATCATCCCCAACCTATACCACCGACCCTGGATGCACCGCCAACCAAAGAGCCACCATCGACTTCTACGGAAAGGCTTCCCACGCAGGCGGAATGCCTGAACAAGGCATCAATGCGCTGGACGCCATGAACCTCGTCTATGCGGCTGTCGGATGCTGGAGGCAACAACTCCCGGAAGACGCCAGAATCCATGGCGTCATTACGGCAGGAGGAGATCGACCGAATATCATCCCGGATCATACACAGGCGAAATTCTACCTCCGCTGCGTCAGAAATACGTACCTCGAAACCATGAAGGTCCGATTCAAAAATATCGTCGATGGCGCATGCCTCATGACCGACTGCACAAGCAAAATCGATTTCGCAGATACAGCGACTGCAGCCAGAAAGCCAAATGGACCGATGAACAAACTGTACATGAAAGCGCTGAAAGACCTCGGCATCGAATGCACTGTCCCAGCCAAGCCAGGAGGCGGATCGACGGATTTCGGAAACTTCTCAATCGTACGCCCAGGAATCCATCCCTATTTCGGCATTTGCGACAACGAATACGCAGGGCATTCTGTGGAAATGACGGCGGCAGCCAACTCGGAGCGCGGACAGCAAGCCTGCCTCAATGCCGCTGCGGCAATGGGCGCCATCGCGCTGGAATACTACACCAATCCCGATTTCCGTGCTGAAGTTGACGCGGATTTCCGTCGGTAACCTATACGGAAACGAGTATGGATTCTTTTCGTCGAATGCTTGCTTTGGATTCTGAGGATCCTGAAGGCACTTGGGGTTCAATGATTGCGCTTGCCGTCTTGTTGTCTGTCCCGTCTTGTGTTTTGCTGTTGTATTTTTTGATTCAGTTCAGCCAGACCGTCGGGACATTGCGTCAAGCGATCGAGAGTCCCTGGTTGTCCATGGGTTACACATTGTTGTTTTCCCTTGGTCTCATTGGCTTGTTATGGGCTTTATCGACGTTGCAATCCTTTTGGCATCGGTTCATCCAGGAGCGTTTTAGCCTGTCTCGGATTTGGAGCAGCATTCTCTTGGTTCCTGTCTTGTTTTTAGGTCCGTTTTACTATTTTGGGTTTACCGGGGTCATTGCGTTCAAGTTGAAATCCCGTCGTGGCCTTCTCTTGTCCTTGCCTGGGTTCTTGTCTGGGTATGGTTTGTTGATGATCATTGACAAGACATTGCTTGGCGAGTACACGCCCACATGGGAACACGCCATCTTGCCCACGGTGATGCTTGGAGCATCCTTTGCCTCCGGCGTCTTGATTGTCAAGGAATTGACGAAATGCGAAATCACCCCTCGCAAATGGACGATATTAGGCATAATCCTGGCTCCTTGGATCATCTTCCAGCTGTATTTCCTGATTGACGGCGCCAATGCCGAACAGAGGATGTTTACTGCTGAAGAGCAAGTCTCATCGTGGCTGGGACGCCCATTGACACGCACTGCCCTGGAGGAGGGGTTCAAGGATATACCCATCACGACTGACGGTCTATTCCACCAACTCGTAAAGCCTAAAACGGAAGAGCAGCAACCTGGCGAGCAACAAACGGAAGAGCAACAGGAAGCCATTCCAGTATCCCCCACCCCGCCATCTGCCGCGCTGCTGGCATCAATCGAACGAGGCGATGCCGAAGCACAAGAGGATTTCAAAATCTGGTACTCGGAGGCGGCAAAGCATTTTGACGCGATGGATAGAGCAACAGCCGGAAGCCTGTACAAGGGAACCCCGGAGGAATCCGACGATGCCGAAGAATTGAGCCGACGCATTTTCCAGAACCTGGTCTCCTGGAGCGCAATCTACAAGGGACGCCTGCTCCATGACATCCAAAATCGCAATTTGGACGATGCGCTCCTGTGCCTCGATCGGCTCACCTGGATTCGAGATACCGCCTTCGCAGACCCATTTACCCTGTCTTATGGACAAGCCGCATACTTCGAACTGATGAGGCTTGGATGCTACGTTCCAATCCTCGAAGCTGAATTGCTTGATGATTCGCAACTTGCAAAAATCGACCAGGAACTCAGCGATGAACTCGGCAAATGGAACGATGTGACCAAGAAAACCCTTTGGTCTTCAACCGCCTGGTACTATTTCCAGGTCCAAGTCAGCGGAAACCAATTGGTCACCATGCAAAGCGCACCAGTCGCAGTCCTGATGGGCTTGTTGGGACCGATCAAACTTTGGCTGATCAGAAAAGATGGCTACTGGACACTCGAATACCTTAAAGCCCTGACGGACAAGCCCGCAAATGACAAATCGACGCTGGATGCCTATCGCGCCATTCACGATTCAATCCCAACCTACGTCACCTACTCGAAGGGATTGCTTCCCGTCTGGCACGTCTATATGCCTGCAATCGCCAAGCAACAAGCACTCCGATGCGCCATCGCAATCCAACGATTCAGGCTAAAAAGCCAAGGCATCACCCCAGAATATCTCCAAAAGCTCGTGCCGGAATTCTTGGGCGAGATTCCCCTCGATCCATTCACCGGAGAGCAGCTGATCTATCGTAAAGACGATTTCTTCGAGACCAAGCCCGATTATCAGGAATTCGAAAAAACCACACATAACCTAGTCAAGGGGTTCCAAGTCTATTCAGTCATGGGAGACTTGACCGATAATCAAGGCAAGCTCTTCGACACCAACGGACAAGGCGACATGGGCATCGCAGTGCGAGTCAAAACAACCGAAAAATGAACCGGAATTTTTTCCAAGTCCTGGTCAAGCCGTCAGGAGCAGATTGCAACCTGAGATGCCAGTACTGCTTCTATTCCGAAAAAGCTGACTTGTACCCAAATCAACAGCGACGGATGACGCCGCAAGTCCTCGAACTACTCGTCAAGCAAGTCATGGACATCGACGCCAACGCCAAGTCTTTCTGCTGGCAAGGCGGAGAACCAGCGTTGATGGGACTCGATTTCTATCGAAACGCAATTCAGCTGCAACATCGATGCAAGACAGGAAACCAGCAGGTCAACAATGTCCTGCAAACAAATGGAACCTTGCTGGACAAGGATTGGGCGGATTTCCTCAAGGCGAACAATGTCCTTGTCGGAATCAGCATCGATGGACCGGCCAAAATCCATGACGAATACAGAAAACGAGCCGATGGCAAGGGTTCCCATCAACAAGTCATCAAAGGACTGAAGTGCCTCCAAAGACGCAAGGTCGAGTGCAATGCGCTAACGCTCGTCAATAACGTCAATTGCAAACAACCCGAACATATCTACGACTACATCAAGGGATTGGGCTTCAAGTTCCATCAATACATTGAATGCATCGAATACGAGGATGACAAGATTACCCCCAAGCCGTTCTCGCTCAAACCCGGCCAATGGGGCGAATTCCTATGCAGGATCTTTGATGCCTGGTACCCAAAAGACGTAACCAAGGTATCGATTCGCCTGTTCGATTCCATCATTTCCAGGCTGGCAACCGGATCCGCCACGTTCTGCCCGATGCAACACAATTGCCAGCAGTACCTGGTCGTCGAACACAATGGTGACGTCTATCCCTGCGATTTCCATGTACTGCCGCAATATCGGCTTGGCAATATCACCGAAACTCACCTCAACGACATGCTTGAAAACCCGATTTACGTGGATTTCGGCAAGAAAAAATCTGCGGTCTTGGCGGATTGCGCGCTCTGCCGATACGAGCCTCTATGCCAAGGCGATTGTCCAAAGCATCGTGAATTCGGTCCTCGCCCAGGACGCAGCATTCTGTGCGAGGACTGGAAAATCTTCTACAATCACACGATTGAGCGATTCGACGCCTTGGCGACCCGCTTTCGCGAACTCAGCCGCGGATCAATGTAAAGAGATCCCTGAAGATCGCATCGCGGTTCAAGTGCGTCGCAACCCTGTACAGGTGGCGTTGAGCACCATGGCTGTAGGTTAAATTGGCGTTGAGGATTGGGCTTTGCGTAATCGTGGTTGAAAACCATCCTGGATTGATCAGCCAAGCGACCGCGGAAATGTCCCAAATGACCTTCGACCAGCAGAACGGATCATTGGTGTATTTGTGGACAATATCCGTCAAGTAATCTCCAAGTGCACTGCTTCCAGCAAGATAGGCATCCAGGAAAGGCAAGGAGACCCTCAAGTGTTCGGCAACGTTCGTGCAAGGGATTTGCATCAGCGGAACGCCTGAATCAAAGAGCACCTGGGATGCAGTTATGTCCTGGAACAGGTTGAACTCCCGCGCCGTAGGCCATTCCAAAGGCTGACCGCCTAGCCAGACAACCACGATTTTCTTGACGATTTCCGGTTCCATCAACAGTGCCGATGCCACATTCGTCGGCGCCCCAATTGTCATGACATACAGCGGCTCGTCTTGATCGCTCCGCGCCATCGCCTTCTTGACCAAGTCCCTTGCCGCAGGGCTGTCGACCGGCTTTCCGCCATTGTCCTTCAGCCAGCCCCTGGAACCCTCGAATACAAATCCTTCCGGAACAGGGGCGATCTTCCCCGCAACACGGAAGATCTCTTCATGGCTTTTCACCATTCCGTCCTCGGGACCCGTCGAACGATTGTTGTGGAAAGGAGCGGCATACACGGCTTCCAGCGACAACTTGTCCTTCGCCAGCATCGCATACGCAAGCGCAAACTGGTCATCGACTTCATTGTACGTATCCGTGTCCAACACGCAATTGGCAACATGCTTGGCATTGCCTAGGCGGGACAGACGAAAACTATCGCTCAGCACAGGAAATCCCATGGTCACTCCTTTGTTTTTTGTTGTGTCCGTGTATTTTCAGCTCTCGAAACCATTTGTCTCAAACAGGCCCTGCAGCGAGGGCAATTGATCCCAGGGTTCAGGAACTTGAACCTGAACATTCCAGCCCGGGCCAAGACTTTGCCGCGCCCATTGCGAGAATGTCACAATCCCATTCAAATCCCAATGCGGAATCGTCTTGCCGGGGCGGTCAACATGCTTCCCCTTGTCGCAAATACTAGGTACCAAGCCGCCCAGGATGACCAGCTTGCCCGTGCTCGACTTTGCTACCAATTGGCGAATCGCCTTCTTGGCATATTGCTTATACGCATTGCATTCCCAGCACAATTCGTCCTTCATCAGATTCCCGGAAAAAGCACGGGAGGATTCTGCCGCTTCAAGCTCCGCAAGATCGATCCCAACAACACCTGATCCACCAAGGTCTTCACACTTCACACCTTTTCCGCGAGGCAAAACTTCCAACTTGGTCACATTTGCTAGATCGATGCTTTCCCTGGTTGACTTTGCCGACCATGCGAATTGCGAGCAGAACCTGAATTCGCGGGCTTCAGGTTGTAGCGCAGTCTCGTCCGTCAAGCCAGGTTCGGGCTTCACCAGGAATCGCTTGAAATCAAGCCCATTTTCACCGACGGTGATTTCTGCAAATGCGTTTCCAAAGCCCAACCCGTAATTCCACCGCCAGGTATCGAAGCCAGAATCGATCTCGAAGACAAATCCGTCCTCACGCTGGAAAAGGCAAACCAGCGGCAATTGTTCAAGGACAAATGAATCGCCTGCCTTCAATTCCTGCGTTCCAAAGCCCGGAACCGTGGTCAAGGAAACCCATTTGCCGTGCAAACGCATCGAGCCGCACTCAACGGGTTCCTTCAACAGCGTACCACTCTTAACCTGGAAATCCGTCGTCACCCGGCAAACATTCGCACCATAACGGCACGCCTGCCAAAAGCCATTCTCAACACCAGAAGGCAACGCGCATTCGCTCTCGAATATCCCTATGCCGCTCTTCCGGTAAACATGGGATTTCCTAACAGAAAACTCTCCGTTGCGCCCCTTCCCGTCAATCACGTTTGCATAGCCATCCATGACCAACACGCCATCGACTTCCAGACGACTTGGACCCAAGCCATGCTCGTCATGCTCGACCTTCCAGCCCAGCGCTTCATGTTCTAACATCAAACCATTATTCTTCATATCTCTTGCTCCTTCCGAGGCTGACTCGGTTTCGTTCATGCCAAAATGGCGAAATACTTAAGATGTAATCTAAAACATGACTTTTCAATATTTTACTGAAAAAAGAAACAATCGCGTACATTTATTTCATTGTTTTTCGAGACAAAAAGCCATAATTCAGACATTCAAAAGCATAAAATAAAAATTAGACGATATTTTATAGATGAAAGTTGTTAATCAAGATAGAAAAACAGCAAAGTTTAACAAAAAACTACCAAATATCAATTTGTCAATATAGGAAGTGGTGCTATTGTAAGCCCTTGGATTGGAAACAATCTGATTTTGAGAGTGAAAATCAATAGTAATTGGAGGATTATCAGGCATGAAAGGACTGACTGACAGGCAACAGGAAATTTTGGATTTCATTTCAGAATTTACCAGGCAAGAAGGGATGGCTCCAACAAATTCGGAGATCGCCCACAGGTTTGACATCAAGAGCGCGACGGCGTTTGCGCACGTCAAGGCGCTGGAGCGCAAAGGCTACGTCACTCGCTCCTCGAAGGCGCGCAGCCTATCCGTCCTGCACGCCGATCGTCCCAAGCATTTGTCACTGACGCTGAGCGTTCCGATTTTGGGTCGCATTTCAGCTGGAGTGCCGCTTCTTGCAGAGGAAAACATAGAACGCAAGATCCAGGTTGATCCTGCGATGTTGCCACGCGGCCTTGGCGGTCACAAGTTGTTCGGCTTGATTGTCCAGGGCGATTCCATGAAGGACATGGGAATTTACGAGGGTGACATTGTCATCGCGAAGAAAGTTGAACAAGCCAGCATTGGTGACATTGTGATTGCCATTGTCGAAGGCGGTGAAACCACCATCAAATCCCTGTACTTGTCAGACTCGATGCAGTACGAATTGCGCCCTGCGAACAAAGAATACAGATCAAGATACTACGACTACGACAAGCTTGCGATCCAAGGGGTAGTCGTCGCACTCCAACGCCTCTACTAAACCGGGATTTAACATGATTGCGCAGCTTACTGGAACCGTGATTGAGGCTGACTTCACGTCCGTGATCCTGGACGTAAATGGCGTTGGGTACGGCTTATCCATACCATTGAGCACCTTTGATATATTGCCTCCTCCTGGGCAACGCGTGACTTTGCGTACAGCGATGCTGGTTCGTCAGGATGACATTCAACTGTACGGGTTTGGTACCAAGGAGGAAA
>Ga0123335_1004223_pt1 | contig 18900 bp, 16 predicted proteins | sample BiotimSIPDNA_2_FD_89707 | JGI IMG/M metagenome (GOLD analysis project Ga0123335, IMG submission 89707) | Anaerobic biogas reactor microbial communites from Washington, USA - Biogas_R2 time_0 SIP DNA | ecosystem: Engineered > Bioreactor > Anaerobic > Unclassified | place: Washington, USA...
CGGACGCTTTGTTTGCCGCGCTTACAATATCGTCTCCAATAATCTATATTTTCAGAGCGTTTTTAGTTTCAATTTGAAATTTTTCTAATAATTTAATTATAGTTGGGTTCCACTGTGAAAATACCCACTTTTCTTTATAGTCCTCTGGTAGCCAATCATAGTGCCTAGATTGTGGATTTTGGCAAAAGAATAATATTATGTCATACATTCCTTTCCAATAAGGGAAAAGCGCTTTAATTAATGCTGTTTTCCCGCTACCTCTACTTGCATCGATAATTACTGAGTAGTTTTTTAAAGGTTCCCATTCTTCTTCAATTCTGAAAAATGGATAAGTACCTGGGATTTTTTTTCTTTGGTAAAAGTTTTCTTCTTCTGTTATAGGGTCTTGTGTTTCGTTATTTGATTTTCCTTGGTTTTCTTTTTTTTCTTGTTTTTCTTTTTCTTCTTCGATTTTTCTTCTTTTTCTTGCATAATTTTCTAATTTTTCTTCAAAACTATCTTTTTTCTTGATTTTTTTCTTAATTTTCTTTTTCATACAATCTTTACATTCACTTTTTATGTAGAATTTTCTTTTTTTATCTACATAAAATTCGTCTCTAATTTTCATTTCTTTACATGATTTACATAGAAAGAAATCCATAGTTATATTTTAAGAAAAACAAATTTATTTCTTTTTTTTTTCTCCATTAAATTTCAAATATGCTTTGCTTCTTATGTGGTTCGAATATTTTGGGAAGATGGTCTATTACATATTTCTTATTATGATATTGTTTATAGTGCGCAATTAAATATTCAACACAATTTTCGTTTTCCGGGAGTCCCAAATCTTCTTTCTTTTTTCGATTTATTAATTCAACACAAAGATGTCTATTCATTTTGTTAAATAAAAAACAATCTTATTAATTAAAAAATAAATTTATTATTTATTGTTTTTTAAGTAATCAAGTTTTCTTTTTTTTTCTTGTCTTTATTATGAATTTTAATCTACTTATGGTATGATTTGTGTCGTATGTAATTTGTGTTTTAATGTCATTATTCATACTACGGATTTTTATATTATCGAATAACGCCGAATTAATAATTATTCTAATTTTTGCCAAAATTTCTGCGACATATTTACATGCTTCCGGAGTATACTTGGTATTCTTTTGTAACTCATCATAAATTTGATTATCTTCAAGGTTTAAAATTGGTTTTCCTGTATGAATAGTATAATTTGCTGCAAATTCAAAAAATGTGATCAAATCTGATTCATTGGCTTGGTGAAATTGCAATATAAAATTCATTTGCTCCGCCGCCGTCTTATTCTTTCCCTTAAACTTTTTATATATTTTTTGTAAAGTGTCTAGTTCGACCTGTGAAAAATTAAAAATCTTTCCTGCTAATTCACGAGCTTTTTCCCTATCAAATTTCTTTAGGACACTGACAGCTTTTTCTATTTCTTGTTCGGTTGGTTTCACAGCGGAGGAATCGGGGCGTAATGAAGCAATAGTCGACAATCTATCGAATCTTTTTTTAGCCGAAATTGGTGAGAATATATGTTCTGTCTCTTTAAGAGGTTTTTTAGTTCCTTGAATCTCTTCCATTATTTTTTTTGTTGTAGAAGGCGAGGGCGTTTGGAATTCAGATTCCTCGATATCCCTTTTACTAGCGCCAGTCTGTTTTTTTGGTGGAATCTCTTCCGGTATTTCTTTTGATGTAGAAGGCGAGGGTGTTTGGAATTCAGATTCCTCGAATGTGTCAGGTATAGGTATAACCTCTTCTGTTAATTGTGTTGGTGGTGGAGATGGAGTAAATTCTACCTTTTTTGTGGATGTTTGAGGTAATAATTCTTTTTCCTGTTGTTCTTGAGTTTCTCTTTTTTCTTTTTCACTTAATTCTTTTTCCTGTTGATTTCTTAATTCTCTTCTTTTTGCTTCTTCTTCCGCTTGTTTCATTGCAAGATCTAATGCTCCTGCCATTGATTGTCTCCTCCATGGTGTTTTCTGGTATTTCTCTATGGCTTCTAATCGTTTTGCTCTTAATTCTTCGGGGGTCATTAATTCTTCTTCCTGTTGTTCTTGAGCTTCTTCTTCCTGTTGTTCTTGTGCTTCCTGTAGTTCTGCTCTTGATTCTGCCATATCAGAGAACAAGTCTGGTGTTATAGGGCTGGGCTTTGGTCTAGGTGGTGGTGTAGATAACGTCGATCCCTGTTGTTCTAGATGTTCTTTGAATTGATCAAATTCAGAGAGCGTCGATTCTCTTCCACTGAGGTCCAGGTCAGACAATTTCCGTTTTTTCGTTGAATAGCTTGTTTGATCTGTTGATGGGTGAGTAGGCTGTGTAGTGCGTTGTAAAATAGGGGTCTGGCTAGAAATGTCGGATCTTGGTGTCGTCACTTCTCTTCCGCTGAGGTCTGGGTCAGACAATTTCTGTTTTTTCATTGCGGGTTCTAGATTTAAATTGTTAATCGTATTACTTTCTTTAATCATTGAACCGCTAGCGGTAGTTACGTTTGGTAGTTCAGTGCTTTTCCCATCGTTTTTATCAGATTCGCCTAGAGGTCGATTAATCATTGTTTGTGGGATTTGTGTTGTGTCATGTTTTTCAACAGTCTTTTGAGCATTTTGGATTCTTTGTATTTGTGCCATATCGATCGGCGTTACTTGATGAATAGAACATAGATTTAAAGCCTTTTTGGCAATAAAAATGTCTACATCGTTAGAGCAATATAAAAACAAATAATTTGACGTTCTATCAAGCGGTTGTAATTGTGGGTATAATCGGTCTTTAAATATTGAAAAAAAATTGGATAATTGATCGTTGCCTTTAAATAGATAACTCTCCCCCTTATTCATATTCACAACAATTATGGCATACAACTGTTGTAAATCGTTTAATAATCGAATAGAATGTTTATATGCCTCCATAAATCTATTATAATTAGCTGGAAAATTGTCTAAAAATTGTTGAGTTAATGTGATGTCGCTGTCTGGAGCAATATTTAATTCGGCGTTTAAAGTTGTTGTAAGTCCATGCGACCGTAGTTTTCTTAATCTTTGGGATTCGGTATCCATATAACCGATATTACAATAAATATTTTTCAATCGATTGGCTTCTAAAATTTTTTGATCTGGTGGTAGACCTCTAGTCATATTTTCAATTTCGTCGTAAATATCCATTTTTTTGTATTTTTTTATTTGATTTATATTTTAAAAGGATAAATTTCTTCATAAGTTTTTGACCAAATTTTAAAATTTCTTTGTGTGTTTTTTTCTAATTTGAAATCTTTGAAGATTTCTAAATAATCTTGAGAATTATAAACATTTGTTTCGTTCTTTAAAAGAATACATATTTGTTTCATTGCGTATTCCCAAGGAACAAATTTTTTTTTATTTGTGCTATTATGTAAAAAACTTTGTTGCATTTTTTCATAGATTCTGTATGCATCTATTTTAAATTGTGGATGAAATTTGAAAGGTTTTCTTTTTGTAATGTAATAATAAATTAGTGGAATGTGTTTATAATATTGTGTTGCTAATCCATTTTTTTTCAATATTTGTTGAATGTGTTGTTTTGCTTCATTGAAATTTTTAGATTTTTTGATTAAGTCTTTTGGGATTAAATCTAAGATTTTTGTGGGGATTTTTCTTTTTTGGTTTGCTTCTAAAAATCTAAATTTCTTTAGAAAATATTTCATTCTTTGATATCCTTTATAAATTGTGGTCGGATGGTTGTGTGTGCAAATGTTGTGTGTATGAGATTTATTAAAAAATTTGTCTGTTTGGATTCTATCGTCTATACAAATTCCACATTCTGTACAAGTTTGATAATAATCGTCTGTTAAAACTAGATATCCACCACAATAGGCGCAGTTTCCTTCTGGGTATTGTAGTTTTTGGGGGATATGCTGTTGATCATTCGGATTTCTCCTGTAAAGCATTTACTCTTTTGAAGTCTTTTAATACAAATTGTTAAAATGGGGATAATTGCTGTTAAAAGAGTGTTTAAAATAAGTATTGAAAAGCTTAAATAGTCTTCCATATCTTATACTTTGGAATAATAATATTATGGGAAAATAAAAAAATTTTTTTTCTTACATTTCTATTTTATTAACGAATGTTTTGTGAAGAAAGTTAGTTTAATTTCTATGTTTCCTCCATGATTGTCTACAACCTTCCCATTTTCATCCAAGACTTGAATGTCTATTAAGGAATTATGATCTGGAATCCAATCAAAATTTAGTCCTGTAAAATCATATACAGTAATAGATCCAAATTGACTATAATGTAAAGGTAATTTTGCTAATAGATTGGGGATATTTGGGTTTCCTATCGTATAACTTCTAGATAGTGTGTATTTAGTTAACGTTCTAGAACAGATATAAATACTGGATATGGGGTCTAAATTATATCCTAGAGGTGCTTCTAGTGCTGTTTTAGGCAACTCCCCAACCTGTGCGCTAGTCTCGTCAATATCTTTTTTAAAACCCAATATTCTAGCCGGGCCGCAATTATCTCTTGTACAATATTGTGTGTTATGTGTCGCTACTCGGGGCGAATTTATGATAACAAAATTCTTAGGCGTAACATCCTCATTCGTGAATATAAATTTGTTTGTTTTTCTTGCCGCGCTCGAATCAATTGGATGCTTCCCTACACCGTCCATTGAAGTCACTTTTATCGCTCTATTCAAGCCCCATTTTCCAAAATCCCACGATTTATAACTATTTTTATTAAAACCCTCTTCCAACGCTTTTTTTAAATTAGTTATATCATAATATCCTTCAGGGATTTTAAATCCAACCCACTGGTTCAGAGGCATCAATTCAGGAATTGACCAGAGAACAATATTGTTTTCTTTTGTTATGTTATATAACAAGTTTTCATAACAAATTTGGTCTACACTAAAAAATTTTGCGTTACTAAATTCTTGCAATGGCTCGGTTTTAAAATCGGATTCTGAATTACTTCCAGTTAAACGAAAATTGCTATTGATGTATGCGTGGTCTTGTCTTACTTCTTCGTTATATGCTTGTTTACTCTGGCGAGGCATTTTTTTTAATAAGTGTGATATAAATAGGGATTGGTATACTTAAAATATTTTTTTTGCCAAAGAGTACTTTTAATTTAATAATAGATAAATTTATTGATTTTGGGGCAAATTATTAACAGTGTTTATCAATTCTTGTACATTATTTGAAATGTTGCTTAGTTGTTCTTTCAAATTATTGATTTCTTGTTGTTGATTTTTAATTATTTCTAGTAATATCACTGTTATATTTTGATATTTAATTCCATCAACAACATATTCTTTATTATCTTTTGTAAATTTATATTTTTCTTCAACTTCAACTTTTTTATTATTATTTGCTTTTGTTAGATCTTCAATTGGTTGATACTGTAATATATAATCTCTTATGTTTTTACAATTGTCATAAATATCTTCAGCAATAATACCAATGTTTTTCGAATTATTGCATTTTAAAATATATGATTTAGCATCTACATTCAGTATTTCTTTCAATATTTCATAATCAATATTTTGAATATTTTTCTTATAACGTTTAGAAGAACCATCACCATGACCACCTAAAAATGATACATATCCATAAAAATAACATTCTTTACTACTACTAAAAACACATATACTTTCAAAATCGTTGTTTATAAATCTATGCCAATAATTTCCACTTCTAACCAAATGATAATATATATCATTGTTATGAGTGTAAAATGATATAGAAGGTTGACCATCATTAGGATTCTTAATATACATTCTTGCTGAAATACTTAAAGGTCCAAATTCAACATCGCTTGTTTTTGATAAAATTTGGTCTATTGACGATAAATATACGCTGTTTGGTGCGGCGACTATTTCTCCATTTACATTTGTTTCAAGGTGTTTGCCCGGTAATATATCTCTGGGTTTGAAATTGGCTATTATATCCCCGCTATATAAATTTATTGAGGCGGTAGACACATATTGGCCTAATTGACTATCATAATATGCATAACTAATAATTGGGTCTGTTGAAGTATTCGCATAAAAAGTCATTGCGCTTGGTATTCTAATATCTTTAACAATTAAATCCCCTTTTACAATTAAATCGTTGGTTAAGTTTACTTTATAATTATTTTTTATGTTGACCACATTATCTGATAAACGCCATAATGAAGAATCTTCTAATTCGTTTAAAGAAACCCATTCTGAGCCGTCGTATACTTGTAATAATCCTTTTTGTACTTTGTCATAATATTTAAATCTCAATTGGCCTGGTTCCTCATTTCCATCTAACTGTGTGTTTGGTGGGCCAATGATTGGATCATATAAATTAAAATGACTCTGGCTAATTCCACTCACATAATTTGATTTTAATCTTTTTGTACTAATTTCGTCGTATGTATCACTTCCGCTCGTGTTTTTCCAGCTTCTTTTTAAAGAAAAGCTTCCGCTTGTATTCATCCCTTTTTTTATCTTCAAAGAAATATATATTTATTAGTAAATAAATTTATCCTTTTATTATTATAAGTTTTTTAAGAAGAAGAGAAAAAAAGAGAGAAAGGAGAGAAATAAAAAATGGCTTCTGAAGGAAAATTAAAAACTGTCCTCGTGAATAACACAATTAAACCTATTTTAAATTATACTGCAAGATCTAATGTTTATCAAGAAACCAATAATCAGTTGGGCCCCTTGGAAGATGTTCAATTTGCAAACGATACCGAAATTAGTTTTAATACTTGCGCATGGGGGTCTACAGGTGTTGCAAAAATAAGTAATAATTATGAATTTATTAAGAATTTGTGGCTTCGTGTGGAATTGTCTGTTGATGGTACCGAAAAAATCGGTAAAGTAGTTAATAGAGTTCGTGGAAAGACATCATTATTAGGTTGGGGTTTAATTGATACATTATATATCCGAATTCCAGGCATGCCTCAATTAGTTTATGATGGTAGATTATTACCTTATCGATTCTTTGAAGATTGTGAATCTATGGAAAAACGAAGAGAATTGGTAAATCTTGTGGGATATTGTGAAGCGAACCATAATAAAGATAAAAGATATTTATTTGTGCCCATCCCACTACCTGGAACAGATATTAAAGGGTCTAATGTTGGACAATCAAAACCGTTCCCAACACATTTGTTGAATAGTGCGCTTGAAATTGCGATAAAGTGGGCAAGAAAAGTGGATGTGGTTGATGATAACGCGAGATGGGATATTCGACACGCAAGTCTTGTATTCCAATATTTAACATTGGGTACTCCCGCTCAATTGAAAAAGGCTCTTTATAGATATCAATATTTACAAAATTATGATTATGAATATACTGTCTCGGGGCTACAAAATTCAATTACTTTAATGGGATTAAACGCTGGTGAAACGAGAGAACTGCTAGTTGTATTCTTACCAAAAATTGCTGATGTCCCAAATCAGCCTTATACAACTTGTTTACCTTATGGGTTAAAATTAGAATTTAATGGACAGTTATTGTGGAATGGTGGGTATAATGGAAATTACCAATTTCAAAATAAAACAGAGACAGTCGTAAAGCCTGGGGATACTTTAGATCCGAGAGTGAAATTTTATGATATCGTTACAAGCAATCTTCCTAGTTATTGGGAAGATTTTGGTTATTATGAGATGCCTACTAATGAAAAGTTACCAGATGATGGTGAAGGAGACGGGCATCTTTTTTGGAGTGGAATGACTTATACTGAGGACAACGGCAAGAAACTAGATGAAAAGGCGGAACGAGTTAAATACGAAGTCGATATTTTGTTAAAAGATTTGTTGTTTTATTGGGGATACCATGAAGAGGCTATATCATTTAACCCACCCTCAAGCTCATACCCTGGTGTTGGACTATTTAGCGATGAATATGACGCCGATAACGAGCCTAAAATTAAAATGGCTCTTTCTAAAATGTTGTGTAAAGCAATGAATATTCCCTATAGAGATATTTGGTCCGCTAGGAGATTTTTAATCCCTAGCAAGGTCAACCCCGAACCCACTATTCTAGAAGAGGGTGAAAACGGAGAAGGAAGTGAAGAGGATCCAGAGCCGGGTGAAGGGGATCCAGAGCCCGGTGAAGGGGATCCAGAGCCCGGTGAAGGGGATCCAGAGCCCGGTGAAGAGGATCCCGTGCCAGAGCCACAAGCAGAGGAAGTAGATGATACACAACGCGCGGCATTCTTGCATCGATTGAGATTGTATGGTACGCAAAGCATACCACGTAGAAATTATTGGGTACGTATTCCGATTGCACAGCTTCTTGAAAGACAACAAAACCGCGGAGATTATTCTTTAGGTGTTGATTTCGCACATAGTGATTTAAAACTAAGTTGGACAAATCGCGCTATTATGAGTGGGAATCCTGATAGACCTGATTATGCCACTTTAAAACCAGTAAACAAAGTATTAGTTCAAGCAAATATTCAAAGTGTAATGAGTTTTGATGGGGGTGTTGCAAAATTAATTCAATAAATTAAAAAAAAATTAGTGTGTTGTATAAGATTTTTATTCTTTTTTAAATATTATGGATTACTCAAAAATACGTAAAAAAAGGTCTCTCCCTAAACCCCTAAACCCTAAACATCCGAGACATTATTATGATCGGGATCGATTAGCAATAAGAAGAGCCAGAAATTTAAGAAGACAGACAAGACACTCTATTAATAATATTAGTTCAAATGAATCAAAACATAAATTATTAACACGACGAAACTTGGGTTTACAACAGAATTTAGGTAGACAGGGTTTAGATAAGGGTTTAGATATACGGGGTTTAGATAAGGGTTTAGACATACAACAAAATAATCGTCATGCAAATCATAAATCCTTTGTGTTTGATCGAAATAAAATTGTGAAATCGTTTATAAACAATCTAGCTACAGAATATCAAAATATTCCAAAATCAAATCAAATTTCATATACCCTTAAACCATTTGATTTGGCAAACACCCCACCAGGAACACATATTTCGGTTGATTCGAACTTTGATTTTTTTAAAGGGCCAAGTATACCTATTAAACACCATGGAATTTATTTGGGAAACGGAAAAGTAATTCATTATACGACTAATCCAGATAATACAAATATGTTATTCGATAAGGGAAAAGTGTTTATAGATTCAATTGAAGATTTTACGGACGACATTTCTAAAATTCAAGCTGTTGAATATCCTGATGGATTAGTAAGTAAATCTACAGAGGATATTATAAACGCGGCTTTAAGTAGAGAGGGGGAGGCAAAGTATAATGTTTTATTTAATAATTGTGAACATTTTGCAAACAAATCAATTACGGGGAAAGCTGTAAGTAACCAGGTTGAAAGGTGGAAAGATTTGGGGAATAAAACGGTTGTTCCAATTGCAAAAGCAGCATATGGTGTTGGAGTAAAATATGGAATAGATAAATTGTGGGATGTGGTTGATCATTACCCTCAAGAAAGAATTGATCAAGTAGGTGAAAAAATTGGTAAAACTATTGGAGCTATTGGTGGGCAAATTGTTTCAAAAACTTTAGTTGAGCCATTACCGTATGTTGGTGCGATATTGGGACCACCTGTTAGCGCAATTTCAGAAAAAATGGGGGAAGTTGTAGGTGGTAGGTATCGAGAAATCCCCACCGCTCTTGAAAAGGCAGATGAATACACTAAAAGAATGGAAGAAGAAAGTGGTAAAAAGACTCTGTCCAGTTTACTTGGAGCAAGAGATCCTGTATTAGATCTTATAAGCATTACAGAAAGAATGATAACTGGAGAATCAAATTTATTTGAAAACCCTGGTGGAAAAGTATTTTCGGGGACATTGTAAATTTATCCTTTTAAAAAATAAAGTAGAAAGCGCCGTTCTCTATCATTATTCCTTTTTTTTTAACAAAAAATGCCCTCGTATCCTATTTACAACAGTACAGATGAACTGAAGAACGATTTATTAAACGTCCAATCAGAATTAAAAGAAATTCAAGCAGGTTTTCATCCTAGAGCCTTTAATTATTTAAACTATTTATTGAGAAATCCAACATTAGTAAGACAATTTATTTTGAAAATGGAAGAAATTAAACAAAAAGACAGAAAAACCTTTGTTCACCCACAATTACTATATAGATCATTTTATAGTGATCGATTTGTGAATAATGCGTTTATTGAAAGAGATAAAGAGGCTATTCAAAAATTAACTGATTTAATGCAAGAAAAATATGCAGAACAAGTTTTACTTGATATTTTACAAGATAACCAACTTATAATTCCTGATCGAAAACCACAATTGAAAGATTATCCATCATCAAACCATTATGCATCTGTTCCACCTAAAAACGTGTTGCATGAAAATAATGTAGAATTTTATGGGTTATCTAATTATCGGCCGCCAGCAGACCCAGATAATAGTTTCGGGCTCAGTGCGAATCCCTCCGTAACAAATTACCAATAATTATAATAAAAAAATTTTTTTATTAAAAGTTTTTTCTCACATGAATTTTAACGTGATATGCTTTCTTTCTTTTATTATCTCTATCGTCCTCTTCAGTTTTCCATTTTAAAAAGAGTGCTCTATTTTTGACATACTCAATAAAAAGACTATCATCGGCGTCTTCAATAGGAATCATGACATATGATTGTGGACCCTGTTTTTCGATATTAAAACTCACTTCTTCTTCCTCCATTTTTTTATAATTAATATAAAAAAATATATATAGCTTTTTGTTTTGTAATAATAACTATATTATATAAGAAAGTAAATTTATTTTTAATCATAATCATCAGCTATAAACATATTGCGCAACAAATATTCATCTGGATCTTCTTCGTTTTCTTCCATTTCAGGTATTAGGCTTTCATCCATTTCCTTCGCCAAAAGATAATCATTTAATGCCTTCCTCTCTCGGCGATGACTTGGAGCCCCACGCAAATATTCTCTAGCAGCATCGATTTCATCGTCTTGTCTGAGTTGTTCAGCATTTTTTGCTCGTTTCCCGAATTTTCTTTTTTTTGCTAGCTCTTTCATTCTATCGATTAATGCCCCCTCAATATCTTCTTCTCTTCTTCTTTCTTCTTCTTCTTCATTTTCGCTTGCTTTTTCAAACTCCTCTAGAGATACAGCTGCTCGATTACGTTCCGCAGTGCGCGGTGAGGGTGTGTTTGGAGATGGCGGTGGGGTTACTATTTTTGTTTGTTTCTTCTTTTTTCGTTGTGGTGGTGGTGGTGAGTTATTAGAAGTTGACTGTGTGGCATGATTATCTGATTTATTTTTTAATTCCTCACGTAATTCATCTCTTGCTTCTTGTAAATATTCGTCTCTTCGGACGCTTGTCCACCTTCTCTGTCGGGGTGGGCGACCTCTTCTTCTATACCCTCTCATTAATTCGTCTTTTAATCGTTGTTTAATTTTTTCTTTATTCGGATATCTTCGCATAATTCTTCGTATTGAGTGAATACTTTTACCTTTTTGTATATAATCTTTAGGTTTATCTTTTAGTTGGGCTGGAATAAATCTTTGTAAATATTTTCGAAGTTTTGCGTCTAAATTTGAAGTTTCGTGAGGCTGTTTTGAAGAAAAAATTTCGTAGGCCGACATTTATAATTAAAAAATAAATATATTTTATTTAATAATATGATCCAATTGACGATTTTCTTATTTTGTCTCCCGACTTGTTATACTTTAAAGTCTGGTGTCTTGTTTTAGTTAGTCTATCGATTAATGGTTGTTTATATACACCCTTTTGTGCTTGTTCTAATCGAACATCATTTTTTTGCATCGTTGCTAATTCAAGCATTGTGACTGCGGTATTTGGTCCATTTAAATACGCGACTTTATGAAGAGGCACTTTTCTCTTGTTAGGGTCTAAAAACATTAAATCAGATTCTATCTTTTTTGCTGGTTTTTCTTGATTCAATTTTTCTTCGTTTTTGGGGGCGCCAATATTTTGCAGACCTATTCGCTCTGTAGATTTCTTGTTTTTTAGATTTTCAAATTTGAAACCTTGTGGATAAATTTGATGCCGATAATGAACTTTGTCCATAATTAAATATGTTGAATAAAAATAATTTAAAAAATCATGTGTTTTTTTTTTTCCTAGTTTATATAATTAAAGGTTTCACATTTCCATCTTTTTGTATAATGCCTTTATCGTAATACATTTTGATTTGTTTTATTGCATCTCTTCGCCAGATCTTTTGCGAATCTTTTAAAATCCCGCTATTTCCACAAAGAAATTGCATCTGTGCGTTTTCAACGATTCCTCCAGCACACATATGTTGATAAACATCTTTACACAATAAATTGCTTCGCATTATGTTTTCTTCAATTTGGATTTGTTCTTTTTTAAATTCCTCATCTTTTTTAAAACCTTTACAACTGAATTTTGATAGATTTTTATCATTTTTAAATAGTCCATACATTTTCAATCCACAGATATATCCTTCATCGAAAAATTCTGATTTTTGATAAGGAGGTTTTTTGCCCAGTAAATCCGAACATTCACACTTCAATTCACCAAGCCCAGTACCAAAGTTTCTCATATACTTATTCCGTAAAAAGTTGTTTTCTAACATGTCAATATTTGTAATCACACTGTCTGTATCAAAATAATAAACTTTCCCTCCTTGTTTTTCAATATCTGTCATAATCCTCCATAAATAAGTTCTCGCGTAGGAAGTAATTGCGCTTGCAACTCCAACATTAATTTTCACATTATCCAGAAAATTTTCAACTAAAAAAATGTCATACAATTCACCAAACTTGAAATCGATCAATTGTCCCTGATTCATATAAAGTGCTAAAGATTGATCTCCGCTAGGGTGAATTTCAATTCCTTCTCTTATTAGGCGCATTCCAAATCCACCATATAAAGAATTCAAGAAAATTTTGTAAATCTGTTTCAACGATTTGTTTCTCTCTTTACTCGCCTTTTCTTTATATTGGAACATGGAATCAAAATACTCTTTTAAAATCTTTCCTTTACAAAACTCTAAAAATCTCCCTTCTTCAAAATTGTACTCATAAACACCCATATTTATCCCTTCAAAAATCTCTGCGCTGAATAAAGTGACCTTTGTCCAATTTTTGAAAATGGGGAATATTAGTTTCCCAATTTTTGATTGATATGCTGTTAAAGGAATGACGTTTTCATCCTTTGTTTTTATTTGGCATTCAATAAACCCAAAAAAATGACCATCCAACTCAGGATTCAATTTGAATCCAACCCCTTTAATTCCAAATCGGTTGTTGTCGGTGTCTTTAAAACCATATAAGTTCTTCATTTCTGCTAAATTTAACCATCTTGGTTTTCCGCAAGGCAAGTTCCATCTTCCTACAAATGGGTATTCACTTGTAACATCATACATATAAATTTTTTTATCTGGAAGTTTTCCAATGAATCTTGCTTCCACGCGACCACCAAAATAGGATTTTCGAACAAAACAATCTTCATCATAATTCAATGTGTAAATGGGTGCATATAATTTTTCGTCTGGAAACACCTTTCCATATTTTTGGGAAAGTTTCTTGTCTGGGTGATAAAAATTCTTATTCCATATCTTCCTTGCCATTTGTGCTGCTGTCAGTGCTTTGCTCAAATTGATTCCAATATTCAAATTCGTATACAATTCTTTACTTAATTTTAAAATCACTTCGATCAAGCCTCGCACGTCTTTGTGAATATAAGATTCTACTTCTCTTCGAATCGCTAGTTGATTATAATTTTCTAGATTAATACTGTCATAATCCAATTCACCCTTTTGAGTTTCCACATGAAAATCTTTACAAATCCTTCTTAAAGACAGTCCAATAATACAGAAAAAGTCACGAAATTCTAATCGACATCCATCCTTAGATTTCAACACCATTTTAATAATTCTCCCATTTGAATAAACCATCTTTTCCATTTTATCCATAGAAATGCTCCATAAGGAATCATTCAGTAATAGGTATTCCCTTAATAGTAATAAGATATCAAATTTCCCACCATTATGGGAATAAATAATATAGTTGTTCAAATCTTTTCTTTTTTTGTATAAGAATTCCATAAGCTGTTTTAAACAATCTAATCCATAAAAACTGTGGTCTAATTCACAAATTTTAAAATCTTCGTTTAACCAACAAAAATCTGCTGCGTACGATGTGTGATATCCACTTGCTTTCTTGGGTGTTTTTAAATCTTTGTTCTTATTCTGATCTAATACAGTCTCTATATCAAAACAAGCATATTTATAATTCAATTCTTCATACTTGTCTTTAGTGGGTAGAATCGCTTTGTTTAATGTGATATATCCGTTTTGATTAATTTCTATACTAAACTGGTTTCCTTTTTTCTGTCTAAGTTCTTGTTCAAATCTTTTCAATTCAAGATCAAAATCTGAAAACTTTTCAAATATTTTCCCTCGAAACCATATTCTATTCTTCACGTCTTTTATTGCTTGATAATATGCTGCTCGAATATTCGCTTTTTTCCTCTTTTTCCACAGAATTACGACACACATTAAATTCAAAGGTTTCTCCAACAAACTATACAACTGAAAATCTGGATAGTGGTATAAAAGATGTTTCTTATTAATTATGCATCTTGCGTGATTTCCAACATCTTGAATCTCGATCACGTATTTCTTTCTAATTTTGGAAAAATATTCTGATTTAATTAAACTATTCTTATCAGGCTTAAATTCTTGAATTTTCTTCATATTAGAATCATATAAAAAAATCACTGTTTGAAAATAGTCTGCAAAAATTGAAATATCTTTCCTTCTTACTCCACCCACGTCCCACTCGCTTTTCCAAAGACCTTGTTTCAACATTATTTTTTTAATGTCTCTTTTTAAGACGTTTCCTCCTTTTTGAATGGCAAGTTCATCTCCAGTTAATAGATTCTTGTTTTTCCTCCAATTGTGACCAATATATACTGCCTGCCAGATACAATTTGAAAATGTTTTTTTATATTGCATTTCTATATAAACATATTCTTTGTCTTCCATAAATATAAAATCTTTCTGATAATCATTATACCCAACTATTTTTTTAGATCCAAGCACCTCACTGTGATATATTGCGATTACAACTTCCGAAATTCTGATTACAGCATCATCGTCTTCTCCATATTGATTAAAAATTCTCAATACTTTGAGTAAAATATCGTCTATTATGGACTGCAACTCTCTATGAAAACTTGACTGGATCCTTTGAGCTTGTGTGGATATAGAAAAAACCTCCAAGTCTTTTTTATTCACGGGGCCACTGAATAAACGGGCTTGAAAATATCTTCCAGAAATCTCGTGTGCAATCTGTTCTGCCATTTTACGCAATCCCGAATCAATAGCACTTGCTGCTTCCTCGTAATCATCAAACAACCATAAATGCTCCTTTGAAATTTGAAATCGGTAGTAGTCAATTCTTTCACCGTTTTTCCTGCTATCTCCACGGATTATCTCAACTAATTCATAATCGTTTAATTTTCTCTTCTTGTTACTACTAGAAGATGTATTCATGATTTGTGTGAATTTCCGATACACTGCATCCATTTATTTATAATTTTTAACAGCCAATAAAAAAGGTTTATTAATATGATTGGAAAATAATTTAGCCAATTAAAGTAAAGTATGAAGATAATTGGATAATAAAAATTTATGTTTTTAATAAATAGTGGGTCAAATTTTTAAAAAGATTACTTTACACCTAATACAAGCAAAAGAAAAATACAACACAATGGAAATTAGCAAGAAAATCGACAAAAAGATTGCACAAATGAAGAAAAAAGCTCAAAAGAAGAATGAAGAAGAAGAAGAAAAAGTGCCTACACTATATCAAGAACCTTTATCACCAATTATTACCAAAAAGAGAAAATCGTCTGGAAAAGGAACAGGTGAAGCTAAAAAAAGGAAAAGCTCCTTTGACGATATCTATGGATCTCCAATTGATGCTACAGATGCCAATATTGGAGAACTTCAAATGATGAAAGACCCCAAATCAGAAAATATCCTTATCCCCGCTTGGGACAAATTCTATTTCATATTACCTATGATGCGTATTACAGAACATAGAGTAGACCAGGATGGAAAACGAGGACATATCTTACTTTACTCACGAGAAGCAGATCTTATGAAAAAGTTTGATGAATTAGTAGATAGGGTAAAAGAATATCTTCATAAAGAAGAAGTTCCATTTGAAAAGGTTTATAACCCTGTGTGGAAATTGGAAACCGAAGATGATGGAGATTTATATTTCTTAAAGTTATATGGCTCACCCCATTATTGGCATGTATTTGATTCCGCAGCTATTCAAGAATTTGAAAGTATCGATAACTTGGTTCCAATTTCTAAGAAAAGTAATGCAACTACTTTCCCTAAGAGAAAAGGAAAGGCAGTAGTGAAAATTAACAAGATTTGGAAAGGAAAAAATAATAGATATGGAATTAATATTCAATTAAAAGCACTTGTTTTAGAATAAAAAATCAATACTTTTTATTCTAAAAGCTTAGAATAAAAAGTATTGATTTTTTATTACAAATTTTTTAAATCTTTCAAAATTTGTTCTATTGGAACCGAATCTGTAAATTTGATCAATTCTTCCAAATCGACTGCAGGCTTAATCGGTCTAAATTTCCACTCATACTTTCTCAACACTTTAAATCGAATTGCTGGTGGTGGTCCTTGAATGCGCTCTGCCTGCAAGACAAATTCTTTGTTCAGTCTTGTCTCTATTTTGCTGCCTTGTAGTATTGCGATTAATGCGGCCATGGAGAAGTTGAAATCCAAGAGAAGTGACATGCTTTTTTTAAAACTGGTTAAGTGTGAAAATGTGTGTAAAATTTACAGCTATTTATAACCAATTTCTGAAAAATCAGTGGTTAAAATCGACTACGATATCTGTTGAAAATTTTAAATTAGACCAATATCGTTTGAAGAAAATGTTTATGAAAAGAAGAAAATAATTGGTCAAAAATATACATAGGTTTTTTAATGTTTAAGTTTCAACTTCTTTGTCTCATCTAAATCTCCAACATCCTCAAGAAACTTTAAATATCTTGCTTCTGCTCTCAAGTGGTCTATATCCTCGATCACTTTTGTATCCACTAGATAAAGCAGCCTTTCTGCAATGAAATCATTATTTTCTTGCTCTGCCTGGCAAACTGGACATTTGTTCGTCCAGATCTTGTAAAAGAGATTCCTGTTGCGTCGGGTGCTGTCGAAGTGCTTGCACATTGTTGCATACAATATTCCTCCGTAAGAAAACGAATCTGTACATATAATTTTTTAATCCAATAAAATTTGAAAATTTGTTTTATTGGTCCATCCTAGAATCGCTGTGCGTGCGCCTAAGAAAATCTTACACATATCTTGTAAACTAATCCTCATTGGTCCATCCTAGAATCGTTGTGCGTGCGTCTAAGAAGATCTTACACATCTCTTGTAAACTAATCCTCATTGGCCCATCCTAGAATCGTTGTGCGTGCGTCTAAGAAGATCTTACACATATCTTGTAAACTAATCCTCATTGGTCCATCCTAGAATCGATGTGCGTGCGTCTTACAGAAATATTAACTATACTACAGAGAAGCGTATATGGTATAAACTGGCGGTTGAAAAAGTGATTCAACCAATAAATCGTGTGAAATGAGTGCAGAAATTCTCACACAATCTATTGGGCTGTAATTAGTCGGTTATCTACTGTGGCGAATAGAATCGTTTAGAAACTTTCCAAGTGAACGTTGAGAACACAAAGTTGTTACACGATTGGCTACAAACACTCATTCTAATTACGATTATTTACAGTAAAGTTATATATACCCAAAACCTTTACTCTTCTAACAGTAAAAAAATGGAATCATTTCAAGTATACATTGTAGAGTATGATGGGGACGCACGTCCCCCTACAAGAAGAAGAAGAAATGCAGCAAGACGAGCACGCAGGCGCATTCGCCGCGCCTTGCGTGCAGAACAAGAATTGGAAAATGCACTACAGCTTGCTGTGATGGAACAGCAAGCGATAGAATATTCAAGATTCACGAGGTTACAGGAAGAGGAAGAAAGAAGAAGAGAAGAAGAAAAGAAAGAAGAAGCAGAAAGATTTGGTGAAGAGGTCGTGGATAAGTTAGAGAACGAACAAATATTCATCTCTGGTTTAAATGAGGCGCCAAAAGACCAAGAGTGCAGTATCTGCTTCGAAAGATATAAATTTGTAAAATATGATGGCGCCAGCATGTGTAGCGAATCAAAACATTGGATTTGCTACACATGCTACAAGAACACACTGGTGGAGGCCTACATTAGGGCCTTCACTAATACTTTTGCAGTTCCTTGTCCCTATTGTAGGGACGAACAAATATTTAATAAAAATGCTTTTAATTAAATTTTGTTGTTTAATCTCGTTTTTAATAGTTTCAAACATTATCCACACTTTTTTTCCAAACACTGTTTTCTTTCCTAGAAGTCTTACAAATCCGTACGAAACCAATTAATTTTAGTCAACTTGGTTACTGCTAAACATCTTCATATACATGAAGCACTGTTTTGCGTCTTTTGGGAATTTGAACCTTCAATTTCAATAACTTGGGGGACATGGTTGGGAACATGGTAAGGACATGGTTGGGAACATGGTGGGGGACATGGTAAGGACATGGTCGGGACATGGTAAGGACATGGTTGGGACATGGTAAGGACATGGTCGGGACATGGTAAGGACATGGTGATTGACTATTGGTCAACCCTAGAAACGTTGTGCGTGCGTCTAAGAAAATCTTACACATATCTTGTAAACTGGTCCTCATTGGTCCATCCTAGAATCGTTGTGCGTGCGTCTTACAGAAATATTAACTATACTGCAGAGAAACGTATATGGTATAAACTGGCGGTTGAAAAATTGATTCAACCAATAAATCGTGTGAAATGAGTGCAGAAATTCTCACACAATCTATTGGACTGTAATTAGTC
>Ga0123335_1004226_pt1 | contig 18895 bp, 19 predicted proteins | sample BiotimSIPDNA_2_FD_89707 | JGI IMG/M metagenome (GOLD analysis project Ga0123335, IMG submission 89707) | Anaerobic biogas reactor microbial communites from Washington, USA - Biogas_R2 time_0 SIP DNA | ecosystem: Engineered > Bioreactor > Anaerobic > Unclassified | place: Washington, USA...
GGGAGTATTGGCAGGGAACAATAGTGGGGGGGGGGTGGAGGGATACGATACCTTTGGCGGCAACGGATCCCCCCCAGTCTGGGGGAATTATATGAACAGCCTTCTCTTCAGCGGGGGTTTCCAGGGAAAGTCAACTCCGGCTGAAGAAGAGGAGACTCCGCTGGAAGAGCCGGATGCTGATGAAGAACTGGTGGATGAAGAGCAGGCAACCGACGAAGACAACGGTAATGATACATCACCCGTATTGGAGCCTCCGCAGGATGTTCTTGAAGAAGATCACGCTGTTACGGATACTACCGCTGATACGCACAAGTCCAAAAATACCAGGAAAGACGCCGGAAAACCTGCGCCCCACCTTGGTGATGAAGTGCCGGTCGATATTCATGGTGGAGCCGGATATTAGATTTAAACTATTTGGGGGTTTGTTCTATGCGATATGAAGGCAATATATTCCGGCCTTTCAGTGAGGCCAGAAGCTACCTGCTGCAGGTCACTATAGGTTGTTCCCACAACCGGTGCACTTTTTGCGGCATGTACAAAGATAAAAAATACCGGGTGCGCAGTCTGGAAGAGATCAAGACCGATATCAGTATGGCTAAACAACACTATGGAAATCTAGAGAAGGTGTTTCTCTGTGATGGCGATGCTATAGCGGTGGATACCGAGATACTGCTGGAGATTCTAGCTGATCTGTATGCGGCGTTTCCTTCCCTGCGGCATGTAGGAAGTTATGTCGGGCCGCAGAGCACTCTGAAGAAGAGCGCTTCTGAACTGGGTGCCCTGCGCGCGGCGGGATTGACCAAGGCCTACCTGGGAGTTGAAACTGGTGACGACCGCCTGTTGGCTGAGGTTAATAAAGGCGTCGGTTATGAGGGGATGCTGTCAGCGGGACAGAACCTGATCAATGCCGGGATCAACCTGTCAGCCATGGTTTTATTAGGGTTGGCCGGTCGAGGTCCCCGTTCACAGGAGCATGCATTGGCTACCGCGAGAATAATCAACGAGATGAAGCCCCAATACCTGGCTGCTTTGACCGTGACGCCGGTTCCTGGCACCGGGTTTTATCGCCGGATTAACAGTGGCGAACTGGAACTGCTGGATCCCTTTGAGACCCTGGAAGAAATGAAATGGATGTTTGAGAATATCACCATTGATAATCTAAAATTTGTAGGCAGCCACGCATCCAATTATCTGCCCATAACCGGGACTCTGCAGAAGGACCGGGACAAAATGCTGGCTATGGTTAATGAGGTGTTGGAAACCCGGGACAAAAGATATTTGCGCAGTGAAAGTTCGCGCGGCTTATAAAGCGGGTTCATATTGTAGGGGCGGATTCCGACGTCCAGGGATGGACTAGTGCCGCGGTGCCAAGGATGGCAAGGAGCGGCCATATCCGCCCGCATAGGAAGATAATATGCTAATATCAGAAAAAGCTATACCCTTAGCTGGTATAGCTTTTTTGCCAAGTCTATTATATTTTTTCTCTATATTATAGTTTATCCCACCAGTGGAAGCCGTTAAAGAAAAATACTCCAATCACGGTGGCTATCAATCCTACTCCAAGGCAAAGGACCAACACCAATACAAAAATCGATTCTGCATCCATAATATCACCTCTAGCATAACCCCCCTTAAACTATATTAACACGAAATGTAAGCTCAGAGTAGATTTTTATTTAGGCTCTATATTATAGAACATACAGCTATTCTGCCCAGGCATGAATTAGGAATCGAGCCGATATCTTTTCCATTTAAAAAGGAGGATATAATCAGGAGACTGTAGAATATTTTTATAATAAGGCCAGTCTGTCGGGACCTTCGGCATGCAAGTAGAAAAGGAGATGATATTATGGCCTCAAATCTGCACATTTTTGCCGTATCTGATTCGGTAGGTGAAACCGCAGAAAAGATAGCGGTTGCATCTGTACTGCAATTCAATGTAGAAAGGAGCATCACGAGATTTTCCCGGGTCAATAAGGAAGATCAGGTCGTCAAGATCATGGACAGGGCCGCCGAAGAGGATGCCATCGTCATTTATACCCTCGTAAAGCCGGAACTTTCGGATTTTGTTGATAAGCAGGCGGCAGAAAAAGGAGTATTGGCGATCAATGTTTTGCAGCCGCTGTTTGATGCTATACAGAAGAAGACCGGTCTGAATCCTGAGAATATAACCGGTTTGACGCACAAGATGGATGATCAGTACTTCAACCGTATGAAAGCCATCGAGTTCACCATAGAGCATGATAACGGACAAAACCTGGAAACCATAGGAGAAGCGGACCTGATCGTACTTGGCCTGCCACGCACTTCCAAAACGCCATTGTCTATGCACCTGGCCAATCTCGGAATCAAGGTAGCCAATTACCCCATCAATATTGACACCGATCTGCCTCAGCAGATCCTGGACCTCAAGGACAAGGTGCCTATGGTAGGTCTGACCATCGATATGGAAACCCTATTGGATCTGCGTAAAGAGAGGCTGAGAAGCTTTGAACTGCCTGAAGAGATTGACAGTATTGATGAAATGGTAGCGGAAGAATTGGATAATGCTTACCGCATCTATGCTCGCCTGAAGTGTCTGGTTATCGACGTGACCCTGGACGACATCGAAGAAGTGGGCAACACTATAACCCATAAGTTTAATCTGCCTTTGCGTGTTACCCACCACCGTTTTTAGTCCAGGTTAATAATTGCAGGGGCGGATTCCATATCCGCCGTGTCAGGCATACGGGCGGATATGGAATCCGCCCCTGCATTATCATAGCCCTGGCATCATTACAGGGGGATTATTCCCCCTTTTTTATTGGGGATAAACAGAAACGGATTTTGACGCAGATTGACGCAGAACCAATATGATTAACGCAGAAAATTTTACTGGCAGGAAATGAGGAATTTAATCTACCCATTCACTTATGGAAAAAGAAGATATGATGAATGCCATTAAATTCAAACAAATATAATCTTAAGATACATGCCTGGTTAAGAGGATTAAGCCTATAATAATCTGCTTAATGAAAATTAGCGAAAATCATAAGAATCTGCGTAAATCTGCGTCTAATTCGTCGCCATTACCTGCCACCTGCGTTTCATTCATGCCTTGGGGAAGGAGGCCTTGATCTTGCCTTACGTTTATATCCTGCAATGCAATGACGGAACCTATTATACTGGCTATGCGGTAGATTTGGAGAAAAGACTGCAACAGCACCAGGAGGGCATGGCTTGTAAATATACCCGGGGACGCCGGCCGGTATCACTGGTTTATCATGAAAAATTGCTTAGCAAAAGCGAGGCGATGAGGCGAGAAGCTGCCATTAAAAAATTGACCAGAAGTGAAAAGGAAACACTGATCCGAAGTACATAAAGGGCACTCCTTCGGGGCAAGAATATGCTAATACAATTTTTTTCGAGAAGGAGGCCTGGCTTAATGATCAAAGGCAAGGTAGTAAGCAAGACAGAGTTCCTGCGGGATGGCTTGTGGAGCAAGGAACAATATGAGGGGCTTCTGGTCAGCGCCGACCAATCCACTGGCCTGTATAATATCGGCGTACAATTGAGTGAAAACGATGTCCTGGTGGTAGACCAGGCTAAGGCCGACAACATACGAGAGCGTATCCAGGGTTGGGCGCCGCAGATTAACGATATCCAGAGAAAACATAGTGTGGATATCAATCAGGGCAATTATTCTGACTAGAATTGACACCAAAATTTAAACCTAATCCCTCTCCGAAAAGCATAAAGTTTACGGGGAGGGATTATTGTTTTGAGGGATTGGCAGGAACTGCTCAGATATCCGCTGGCGGATGATAAATGGATCCTTAAGGTTATAATCGGCAGTCTGATCATGTTGGTGCCGGTGGTTAATCTATTGTTGTTGGGTTATGCCATTGCCTGTATCGAACTGGGAATGCGGGGAAGGCGCCGGCTGCCGGATTGGGACGCCTGGCAGGACTACATCCGCGACGCCGTGTCAGCCAGCCTTATCGTGCTGGCCTATCTCATTATTCCCATGGCCCTTACCGTGATTTTATCCCATATCCCATTGATCGGCATTCTTCTAGGTGCGATCCTCATCTTTCTTACCGGGGCTTTAACACCGATGGCCTTGGCGGCTTTTGCTATGCGCCGTGATATATCTGATGCCTTCAGCCTGATTGATATTATCCATCAGATCAGCAGTCATCTGGAGCTATATTTATCAGGTTATCTCTTTCTGATATTAAGCACCTGTTTAGGATTGATTCTCATCATAGTCCTGCCTTATCTGGCCTGTCTCTGGTCGATACTGGTGTTCTGGTCATTAGTGGTTTTTTCATATCTTACCGGCTGTCTGGCCCGAGGTGTTTAACCCACCACAGAATAATTTTCTTATAAACAATTAAAGCTAATCTAAAGCTTGTTGTTCTATTTCTGGAAAGAGGGTATGCCATGAAAACGCTGTGGAAGGGTGCGGTAAGTTTCGGACTGGTCAATATACCGGTTGCTATGTATGTCGCCACGGAGAACAAGGATATTAAGTTCAATTATCTACACAAAGAGTGTATGAGTCCCATCAACTATAAGAAGTTTTGTCCCAAATGCCAGCGGGAGATCGGCAGCGATGAATTGGTCAGGGGATATGAGTACCAGAAAGGCACTTATGTGGTTATCAACGAAGAGGATTTCGCTCGGATACCGCTGAACAACACCAAGACCATCGATATCTTGGATTTTGTAGAACTGGCCCAGGTAGATCCCATCTATTTCGATAAGTCTTATTATCTGGAACCAGCAACTGGCGGTGAGAAGGCCTACACACTGATTGTGGAGGCCATGCAAAAAACGGGCAAGATAGCCATAGCTCGCGTCATTATCCGTTCCAAGCAGACCCTGGCAGCTTTGCGGGTGAAGGAAGGATATCTGGTGATGGAGACCATATTCTATCCGGATGAGATCCGCTCGCCGGCTTCACTCAACCACGGTCTTGACACCTCGCAACTGCACGACAATGAGATCAAGATGGCAGTAAGCCTGATCGAAAACCTTTCCGTAGATTTTGAACCCGGGCGTTACGAGGACCAATACCGGAAAGCTCTCTGGGAGATGATCGAAGCCAAGGTTGCCGGGCAGGAGATAGTGGCCCCAACTGCTCCGGAAAATCGCGGTAATGTCCTGGACCTGATGGAAGCGCTTAAGGCCAGTGTTAAGTTGGCGGAGGAAAATCGTCAGGGCGCGGAAACTAAGCCGGCACCACAATCTAAGGGCCGCAAGAAGGCTAAGACCGGCAGTTAATGAACGGGGATATGATTGATAAAGACCTGCAGGTCATGGAGCCGGTCAGCCGCGGGCAAGTTGTTCAGTCAGACGAGTATCTATATCAGGTTAAATGGGACGGAGTTCGCATGCTGGCTTTTATCGAAGATGGCCGGGTGACCCTGATCAACAAGCGCCACCATGATCGGACTCGCCAGTACTCTGAACTCCAAGGACTGCCCGAGCGGCTGGCAGGACGCAGTGCAGTCCTGGATGGGGAGATCGTAGTGTTGAAGGGCGGTAAACCCAGCTTTCCCGCCGTAATGAGCCGGGACAACCTGCGGGATGCCTCGCGTATCCAGCAGGCGCAGGGGTTCTTGCCAATAGACTATATGGTTTTTGACTTGCTGTATTTCGAGGGAGATGACCTCAGAGACCAACCGTTGGAGGAGCGTCAAGGGATATTGCGCGAGATTTTATCGGCAGGCGGCGGGGTTCACCTGGTGGAGGATTTTTCCGAGGGGATGGCGCTGTTTGCATCAATTTGTAGCATGGATATGGAAGGAATCATTGCCAAGCAGCGATCGGGCCGCTACATCGCCGGCAAACGGCACCAAGATTGGTTAAAGATAAAGCACCGCCGAAAAGGGAGCTGTCTGGTCGGCGGCTATACCTTACGAGGTAAGATGGTAAACTCACTCCTGCTGGGATGGGAACAGGGGGAGCGCTTGCTTTTTGTAGGAAGGGCCGGCAGCGGGTTGAATAGTGAGCAGCAGGAGGCTTTATCCGCTTTCCTGCCGGGCCAGGAGAGGGCAACCTCACCCTTTTTTAATCTCATCCGTCCTCCGGCTGCTTATCATTTTGTGGAGCCGTCAATTCGAGTTGAAGTAGAATTCGCCGAATGGACCGAGGAAATGCACCTGCGCGCCCCGGTAATCAAAGCATTCATCAGCTGATGGAAGGAATATTAAGTGTATGGGTGATACAGCAGTCTTCAAAATTGCCGGCACCGAGCTGACGCTATCCAACCTGGATAAGCTGCTCTGGCCAGAAGATAAATATACGAAAAAAGACTTGATCGAATACTATATCCAGGTAGCACCATTCATGCTGCCGCACCTTAGTGACCGGCCGCTGGTCTTTACCCGTTATCCCAACGGCATTAGCGGACGGCATTTCTACCAGAAGAATGCTCCTGAATACCTGCCGGAATGGATCAAGACCTTTCCCTGGGAGAACGAAGACGGCTCAGAAAACCAGCACATCGTTGCAGCAACTCCGGCTGATTTGGCCTGGCTGGGCAATCAAGCCTGTCTGGAGATCCATGCCTGGCTCTCCCGCACCAACACTATATACCATCCGGACCATCTGGTATTTGACCTCGATCCTTCCGAAGGTAGCACCTGGCAAAACGTAGTGGATATCGCCCTGCTACTCAAGCAAACCCTTGATGAGCTGGGGCTGAGGGGATATCCCAAGACTTCCGGGGCAGAGGGGCTCCATATCTATGTTCCGGTAGTGGGAGAGTACAGCTATGAGGAGATAAGGAACCTGGGCGGGGGTATAGCTGGCTTGATCTGCACCCTGTTGCCCGATATTGCGACCATTGAAAGAAGTGTAGCGCGAAGAGGCAAAAAGGTGTATGTGGATTATATGCAGAATGTAATAGGCAAGACGCTGTGTGCACCCTATGGCGTTCGGCCCCGCCCGGGAGCACCAGTTTCTGCACCCCTTTACTGGGAGGAAGTGAGTCAAGTATCGCCTGCCGATTTCACCATTAAAACCATACTAACCCGCCTCAAGCGCATAGGCGATGTTTTCCAGCCGGTGCTTTCCGACCGGCAAAATTTAGATAACGCCCGAAAAAGATTAGGGATATAAGTATTCACAACAACATGATTCAGCTCAGCCTAGGTTTTGCTGAGTATCATTAGTTCGGGGAAAATGATAAAATATAAATATAATAGTCGATTTTTGACGATATTTATTGAAAATACCGAAAGGTGGTGTTGGTCATGCCTATCGGCAAACAGCTTTTTGGATATAAACGAGCGGCGGTGGACCAGTACCAGGAGAATACTGCCCATGAGCGAAAAGAACAACTGGCCGATGTTGACCAGCGGATTGCCGAATGCCGTGCTCAAATAAATGGGTTGCTGTCGCAAAATGATAGATTGATCATGGAATTAGATGGATATAACAGTCAAGACCGCTCTATTGCCAACCGGGTATGGGAACAGGTGAAAACTCTCGAAGAGGTCAGGCATCAAACCGGATTACAGATCCAGGAAGCCTTAAACCTCACCGGTGATAAGTTGGAGCGACTTAATGAATTCTATCAATTGTTAGATGCTATCCGCGCCAAGATAGATGGATTGTCCGGCGAACTCTCTCAGGCAGGACGTTTTGGCTCGGGCGCCCAGGAGCCTTACCAGACTGCTGACCACTCATCGGAAAGGGGGAAGGGAATTGAGACTCAGGCATTCCCTTATCGGGTATAAGCAAGGCCAGACCGATGACATTTTTGCGGAAGAAGCGAAAGCCTATGAAGCCGCACTGGCCGAGAAACAAAGCCAACTCCAGGAACTCTTTACATATCAGCAACAGCTAACCAGACAACAGATCGTTTTAAACCTGATGATGCAAAAAGCCCGGACCCGGAGTAATGTTTTTGATTCCTTTTCTGAAGCGCTGCAGCAGTATTTCAGCCGCAGTGAGCAGCGCAATGGGCAAGAGATAAAGTATTTTCGAGAAGCGGCTGCTCAATTAGAAGCGGAGATTAAGCAGCAGGGCGAAAAGGCGGAAGCAGAGATAATCTGGTTAGAAACCTTTTTAGCCTCGGTGGAGAAGCATCTGCAGGACATGGTAGCCTCCCTGGGCGAAGAATTCCAGGCAGGTCAGGTGCTGCTGGCGGATTATCAAAAGCTGGTCAGCCGGGGGCCGCAGGCGATTGAGCGGCAGGAAATGCCGGTTGACGTGGAAAAAATGCAATGGGTGCCCGAAGGAGAGACGGAAGCTGCGGTGCCTAAAGATCTAACGGCACCACAACCGGAGATATCTGAAGTGATCACTGTCCCGGCATCCATCGTACAGGTAGCTGAAGCGGAGGCAGAATCGGTAGGCGAGTCGATGGAGCAGGCTGAGATCACGGCAGCTGCTGAACAGACATCGAGATCCAGGCTTAGAGCATTTACTACCGACGATGATGCCACCATTCTCGCTATACTCAAGGTTATGCTGGAACGCGAAGGATTTGAGGTACTTCAGGCTGCCGACGGTCGGGAAGCCAGCAGGTTAATAGATGAAATAGAACCGCCTGATATAGCTATCCTTGACCTAATGCTTCCATATACCGACGGTCTGCAGCTGACCAAACAGATCAGAACTAAAGCTGAGTGGTCCAGTACACCGATCCTGATCCTTTCATCTAATTCGACAGAAAACGAAATGGTAGCCCTGCTGGAAGCGGGGGCTGATGATTATGTGATAAAACCATTCAATACCAGGGAACTCATTACCAGGGTCAAACGGCTAAGTGAAGTTCCGGCCAAGTAATGCACCGCTCAATTTTTACAACTGGGGTTGGTGAAGTAAAATGGGAGAACCCGGATCCGAAGCGGTAATAAATCTGGTTATATGGGCGTTCCTGGCCATGATAGTGACTTCTTTGCTGCTGCTGCTGTTAATAATCATTATCAGGGTGGTCCAAACCGTACGGGACAATCAGAACCGACGTTTCATGGAGGTCTGGCGACCAATCATGGCAGCCAGTATTGAGGATTCAATGGTTGATCGCCCGCCACTTCTAAAGTTTAATTATTTAAATTTCCTGATGCAATGGAACCTTTTTATGGATTCTCTGCGCGGTCAGTCCAGAAAGGGACTCATTATGCTGGCCCGGGAAACCGGAATGGACAAGTTAGCGGTCAAGCTCCTGGACCGGCGTTCAGAATTCGAACGTACGGTTGCAGCCATGAGCCTTGGCAACCTGGGAGAAATATCTCAATGGGATAAGCTGCGGGTCATGGCGGAAAACCATATCGGTATTTCGGGACAGGTGGCTGCACGTGCTCTGGCCCGCATCGATCCGGTGGGATCAGTCCCGATATTGGTGCCCCTTTTCATACAACGTAAGGAATGGCCGGCATCCCGGGTGGCTCTTATCCTGAAAGATATGGAGCCCAATGCCGTAAGCATACATATAGCTGCCGCAATTTTTACTGCGGAAACCGAGCAATTGCCTAGACTGCTGCGCTTGCTGCCCTTTATGGAGAGAGGCATCGCTTTGCAGGTATTGGGTGATATATTGGCTCGCCATACGGAACCGGAGGTATTGTCAGCCTGTCTGGCCGGGATCAAGACAGTGGGTGATTATCAAAATATCGAACTGGTCAAAAAATATCTGGATCACGAGGCGTGGACCGTCCGGGTGCAGGCCGTCAACGCTATGGGCATCCTGGCACGCAGTGAGGATCTGCCCCTGCTCACCGACAAACTGGCCGATTCTAACTGGTGGGTGCGCTATCGCAGTGCTCAGGCTATATGCTATGCACCATTTGTTACTCAAGACCAGCTTTTAGAGCTGAGAGACAATCATCCCGACCGGTATGCCCGTAATATCATGGCGCAAGTAATGGCTGAAAAGCAGATGGCGGTAAAGTGATGCTGCATACGGTATTGACAATCATCCAGTGGTTCTTCCTCTTATACATGTTGATCCTCAACATGTGTTACCTCCTGCTCAATTTAATATCTTTCATCAGCATAAGTCGATACCTCAGGGATCATCGCCTTGATGAATTCCTGCAGTCCTTTTCGGATTTTGAACCGCCTATCAGTGTCCTGGTTCCAGCCTTTAACGAAGAGACAACCGTGGAAGCGACCGTGCGCTCGCTCATGCAACTCTCCTATTCAGAATTCGAGGTTATCGTTATCAATGACGGTTCTAGCGACCGGACCATGAGTATACTGCTTGATAAATTCAAACTGGTCCAGATACCCGAGGCTTATCAGGTCCGTCTGCCGGTAAAACCCATCCGGGGATTCTACAAATCAGCGATGTTTCCCAATCTCAGGGTCATCGACAAAGAAAATGGCGGCAAGGCCGATGCACTGAATGCTGGTATCAATGCCTCGCGCTACCCGCTGTTTTGCGGAGTAGATGCAGACTCGATTCTGGAGAGAAACAGCCTCAAACGAGTAGTCGCCCCTTTCTTGGAGAATCCTATAACTGTAGCTGCTGGTGGGACGGTGCGGATTGTCAATGGCAGCCGGGTAGTAAACGGGTTTTTAGAGCTGGCTGGATTACCGGGCAAACTCCTGGTCCGTTTGCAGATAGTCGAGTACCTCCGGGCGTTCCTCTTCGGACGGCTGGGGTGGACTCCCATCAATGCTATGCTCATAATATCCGGAGCATTTGGCGTCTTTCGCCGTGAAATGGTGATACAAGCCGGAGGGTACACTGTGGGCACGATAGGCGAAGACATGGAACTGGTCGTACGGCTCCACAAATATATGCGCATGAAAAAGGAACCTTACCGGATAACCTTTGTACCGGATCCCATTTGCTGGACTGAGGCACCCGAATCATTGAAGGTACTGCGCAAACAAAGGGTGCGCTGGCAGGTCGGCTTGTTGCAGAGCCTGGTAAAAAACCGCAGCCTTTGTTTCAACCGGCGGGGCGGGACAGTAGGCTGGCTGGCCTTCCCCTTCATGATCCTGTTCGAAGCCATGGGGCCGATTATTGAGATACTGGGCTATATTTTCTGTATTGTTGGATTCATACTGGGCGTGGTGACGCCGACCGTATTCGTTTTGTTTTTCCTCTTATCCGTGGGGTTTGGGGTATTTATCTCGGTAACCGCCCTGCTTCTGGAGGTTATTTCATTCCATATTTACGCAAAACCAAAACAGATATTTATGCTGTTCTTGTGCAGCTTGTTTGAGAACTTTGGCTATCGCCAACTGGTTACCCTCTGGAGAATGGAGGGCATCTGGAACTGGCTCCGGGGCGGCAAGGCCCAATGGGGAGAGATGACCAGGACTGCTGACTGGCAGCAGAAGTAAACGCAGCAGTAGTTGTGCCGGTTTTATCTAAGGAGTGAAACATTGTCTCTACAAAATCATCAAGACAGTTCCTGTAAATATCGAGTCATGGTAGTAGAAGATTCTCAGGTCATATATCAGGTAATCAAATCGCAAGTGGAGAAGCTGGGCTTGGGAGTGGACTATGCGGAGAATGGCTTCGAAGCAGTCAGATTGTTTCAAAGCGGGAAACATGCTGTCATACTGATGGATTGTCAGATGCCCATCATGGATGGATATGAAGCTACCGGTATCATCAGGTCACTGGAGGAAAAGGCCGGCGGACATATCCCCATTATCGCCATGACTGCTGCCTCGTCAGCTGATTCCATAGATAATTGTATCTTGGCCGGAATGGATGACTATATGACCAAACCCTTCAGCTTGGAGTCGTTGGCCCGGATGCTCATCAAATGGGTACCCTGCTTAAAGTCAGTGATCGATATTGCTGAGGCCAGTGAGGAGAATTCTCCGCAAAAGACACCTACTTCTGTGATCGACCTGGAGCAACTGAGATCTTATGTGGGTGACGATGAAGAAGTAAAACAATATGTCATATCCGATTATCTGAAGCACAGTCATGAAAGAATCGAAGCCGTGCGACGAGCGATAACCGCCAGGGATAGCGGGGAGATCAGGAGAATCACCCATGCCTTTAAGGCGGTGAATGCCTTTGTAGGGGCTGCGGCTATGGTCGCTATACTTAAAGAAATGGAGCAAGGTGCTATTGAGGAGCAATATGCTGAGGAGGAACAGCTATTTGTCGAACTGGTCAAGAATCATGATCTGGTCTGCCAGGCCTTGTCCGAACTGAAAACGTAGAAGCCCAATCAACAACATCTTTGAAACCTGCTCTTGCTTTAAAATCCCGGCGATGCTACAATATTATTTGCGTCGGGATGTAGCGCAGCTTGGTAGCGCGTCTGGTTCGGGACCAGAAGGTCGCAGGTTCAAATCCTGTCATCCCGACCATTTGAGTATCTTCTAAAGCCGGTGTATTGGGCGATTGAGGAACTTTTGCAAAAAATGACTGATAGCCAGTATAGTTCCGTAAGTATCCCGATATATTGGGAAAGTTAAAATAAGAATCTGTAAGGTGTCAGACAAAGTGTCAGACAAAAAATGTGATACCAAATGGCTATAAATAGCGGGTGATAAGCCCGCTATTTTTTCGTGGTAAACAGATTTTATATATAGATCATCTATCAATCAACTAGAACGAGGTTTCATGCTCGGAAGGCTGCCGCATTACTATCTCTGAAAGTTGCACACCATTAAATACCTGTAATCTTAGGAAACAAACCTACCCCATGTTATCCTTCTCACTGTAAGAACAAAATTCTTCAGTGAGGAGGTGAATCGAGCATGGCAGTAACTTCTACTCCGATTGGCGATACTCTGAATATCGTGCTGGATAACGGCGTTTCCGGCACCGGCCAGCAGCTGACCAAGACTGTGAAGTATCCCGATGTGCGCTCTGCTGCTACCGATAATGCGGTGAAAGATGTGGCGGATGCTATCGCCGGTGCGATGAGCTTGGCAGTGATGTCCATAATCCGCAATAAGAACGGGGAACTGGACGGGACTCCCGAGTAATCGGGACACGAGGAAATTTACCTTAAAGTTTAGATGAAAGGAGGAATCCGCTCATGGCAACCAGAGTACTGGAAATGACCTTCGGTACCGAACTGAACCAGAAGCACTCCCTGCGCGTGCCCAATGTGAAGAATCCGTATACCGGCGCTGAGGCGGCTGCACTTATGGATAAGATCATCGCCCGCAACATCTTTAACACCGATAACGGTGCGCTCGCCAGCAAGGTATCGGCCCGGATCGTGACCTCTGACAGCGCTGATCTGAGTCTGGTCTAAGGCTTCGCCTGGGTCAGAAAAGTGAGGTGATGGCACATAGAGACCACGATTATGAAAACTCTCCTGGAGGCCAGCCCCTGGGCGGCCTTCCTCTTCTGGGTCTTATGGCGGTTCGATCAATTCAACAACCGCATTATGACGGAAAGCCAGAAGCGGGAGGAGCGGCTATTAAATGACAGCAAAGACAGGGAAGAACGTTATTCTCAGTGTATCCAGCGGTTGGAGGTTTGCATTGAGAAGGTGGCGGAGAACCAGCGGGTGCTGGCGGAAGAAGTTGGGCATATCCGGGAGGATATCGACGAGATCAAGGGCGAGTTAAAACAGAATATTAAGACTTAAAGAGACCCGGTTGAGTGAAAGCCGGGTCTTTTTGCCACATGACACCAATTCCATAAGAAGGGATTAAACGGAAGGTGTAGTATAGTATATATAATTATTGGCATTAAAGGAGTGTAATAAAATGATTGAATATGCAAAGGAGCTTTTTAATAGGTTCAACATAAACGAACATGAAAACAATTTTATTGAGGATACAGCAAACTCCTATACCTTAAACGATCGGGCTACAATGGTCCATGGTGCTGTAGCCCTTATCTTTCTTTCTAAGCAAATTGAACAATCTGTTGAAGAACTGATCAAATCAAATGAAAAAGTAGCCAAAGCTACTACGTTCCAGTCTATCATAATGATTGTTTTGACTCTGGCTATCACCATAATGACCTATATTATGGTTATTCATGGATAAAATGATGCGCCGTTGTCAAGGGAGAGCTTAAACATAATAATAAGACCTGACGGGACCTTTGGTGCAAGCCGGGTCTTTTCTTATGTTTCAACCTCTTAATGACAGGTAAGTGTCACTATGAGTTGGTAAGATAATTTCTATCCTAGAAAATAGGAAACCATGTCCAAACAACCAATCGAACCCTGTCGAATTTACAATTAACTTAGTGGAAGGAAAATATTACCCAATAACCGAATTAACTTGAAAATAGAAATATTTAGTCCTTTTAGTTCATTAGAACACGGAAAATGCTGCATCCTGACCTGCTGACAGGCCAACATAGTATCTTAGGGTGGGCCAAAGGGGGAAGAGTAATGGCAAAGATCGCTATTAATCCGAAACAGCGTGAAGTGGTTGAAACTATCGACGGTCCTGTGTTGGTGATTGCTGGTCCCGGGTCAGGTAAGACTACTACTCTGGTTGATCGTGTTTTCTATATAATAGAAACCCGTCAGGTGGCCCCGGAGAACCTATTGGTGGCCACCTTTACTGAGAAGGCAGCGGCGGAGCTAATCACCCGCATCTCTAATAGGCTCCATGAAGCAGGGATTAAGTTTAACCTGAACGAGATGTATATTGGTACCATCCATTCCCTGTGTCTGCGTTTTCTCGAAGAATACCGGGAATTCACCCGCCTGAAACGGAGCTACACCCTTATGGACGAATTCGATCAGCAGTATTTTATATATAACAAAATGAAGGAATTCGATAAGATGTCGGGGATAGAACTGCTGACCGACCCACCGTCTGAAAAATCCCGGTGGAAACGCTCGGAAAAATTGGTCCAGTGGCTTAATAAGGTAAGCGAGGAAGCCCTTGATCTAGCCGCATTGATGGCAGCTCCTGAGGCGGAAGTTAGGGTATTGGCCGATTGTTATCAGCTGTATGAACAAATGCTGGCTGAGGCTAACGCCCTGGATTTATCTACCATCCAGCTCGAGGCCCTGCGCCTATTAGAGAGTCAACCGGAGGTACTCCAGGCATTACAGCAGAAGATTCAATACCTGATGATTGACGAATACCAGGATACCAATACTATCCAGGAATTTATTATGCTGAAGCTAGCTGGAGATCAGGCCAATATATGCGTAGTAGGTGATGATGACCAGGGCTTGTATCGTTTCCGCGGGGCCACTATTCGTAACATACTGGAATTCCCCCAGCAGTTTGCCGCTGGCAGATGCCAGGTCAAGACCTTGACGGTAAACTACCGTTCCCATCCAGAGATAGTCAGTTTCTATAATGCCTGGATGACTGATCTGAACTGGTCTCATGGCGGCCAGAACTTCCGATACGCTAAGACCATAGAACCGCAGCCTGGCAAATTTCCTAAGTCGAGCACGGTCTTGAAGGTATCCGGACAGGATAGCCCTGCTTCCTGGCACCAGGAGGTATTGGATTTTCTGCATACCATGCGTGACTCAGGAAAGCTCAGCGACTGGAATCAGGTGGCCTTCCTTTTTCGCTCGGTAAAGGGCGATGGCCCCAACGGAGCTGTAGAGCTGGCCAATTATTTGGAGCAGAACGGAATTCCGGTTTATTCTCCGCGTTCCAATATGTTTTTCCAGCGCGAGGAGATTCGCCTGATTATCGGGGCCTTTCTTTTCATACTTCCCTGGTATATGAACAACCGCCAATGGGATCCCAAAATTGAGCTTGGCATCTGGGATTATTATGATGAGTGCTTCCGTGAGTTTGCTACCCAGCTTCGTCAAACCAAGAACAAGGATTTGCTGAAATGGTGCCAACAACGCGCTGCTGCCCATAATGCCCTGAGTAAGAATAGCGACTATGGCTTCTCCGGCCTTTTTTATCAATTACTGCAGTTCCCGATGTTTTCCCGATTTCTAGGGCTTCAGGCTGATGGCGGAGTAATAGATAGCCGCCCGGCCCGTAACCTGGGCGTATTCAGCCAGTTACTGGGTAAGTTCGAATACCTGCATCGCATAACCGTCCTGACCCCCAAGTGGCTGGAAAAGAATCTCCTGGATTTATTCAATAACTATATGCGTTACCTGCAAGACGGCGGGTTGAATGAATATGAGGATGATACAGAATATGCACCCAGCGGGTGCGTATCGTTCCTGACCATACATCAGTCCAAGGGACTGGAGTTCCCGGTGGTTATCGTAGGCTCCATGGAGGGAATACCTCGCAAACAGTATACAGATCTGGATGAGATCCTACAGGATAGCTACTATCATAAGAAGCCATTTGAGCCGCTGGATCAGACCAAGTACTATGACTTCTGGCGGCTCTACTATACTGCCTTCTCCCGTGCCCAGAATCTACTGGTGCTAAGCTGCCGTGAACATATGCCCCAGGGTAAGGGTGATAAAAGGGTGCCATCGAAATACTTAGAGGACCCCTATGACCGGGCGATTCCCTGGGGGGATGCCTCTTTTCATCTGGACCGCCTAAAATTAGAGACGATCAAGGATATAAATATTAAACGGGAGTATTCCTTTACTGCCGATATTACTCCCTATGAGACCTGTGCTTTTCAGTATCGCTTCTTTCGGGAGCTGGGCTTTGTGCCGGTACGGCAAGCCCCGATACTCTTTGGTACCCTGGTGCACCAGACCATCGAGGATATACATAAGGCGGCCCTGCGGGGAGAGCCCCATTTGATCAACCAGAGCCAGATTGAGACCTGGTTTAATGATAACTACCTCCACCTGAGTAAGAAAGAGCGGGTCTATCTGGCCCCGCAGACCCAGCGGGTGGCCTTGGAGCAGGTGGTCAGGTATGTAGATAACCAGAAGGGTGATTGGTCACGTTTACGGGAAGCCGAAGTGGAAGTGGCCCTGGTAAAGGATGCTTACATACTCAAAGGCAAAATCGACCTGATTGCGGGACAAGGCGGTACGGTGGAAATTATCGATTTCAAGTCAGAGCAGAAGCCTGACCTGAAATCAGAACGGGATATCGTTGAACGCTACCGCCGCCAGTTAGAGGTTTATGCCCACGTGGTTGAGGAGCGCATGGGTCTGACCGTCAGCGGGATGCACCTGTATTATACTGCTGAGGAAAACGGCAGTCCCTATATTAGTTTTAAGAAGAATAAGACTTCGATCGATGGTACCATCACGACTATTGATAATATTGTTGCCCGTATTGAGAATAAGGACTATCGGATAACCCATCAACCAGGGGGGAAAACCTGTGCCAACTGTGATATAAGACATCATTGTGATAATCTATAAATCAGATTCGTTGTGGAGGTAATTTAGATGGCCAAGAAGACGATGCAGAACGGAGAACTGGACCTGGCGGGACCAGTGGTCGAATCAGTAGAAAAATACGAATTTGATTATGAGCCCATACAGGGATATCCCGAGCTAAAGTGGCGAGGGAAACGGCCCTTCAGGTCCACCGAATACTATCCGGCTCAATTGAAAGAGACCCACGGGGAATCGGTAGAGGGCTGGTTCAACCGCATCTACTGGGGGGATAACCTGCAGGTGATGAGCCACCTGTTAAAAGAGTTCCGGGGCAAGGTGAAGCTTATCTATATAGATCCTCCCTTTGATTCCAAGGCGGATTATAAGAAAACTATAAAACTGAAGGGCCACGAGGTAGACAATGATTATACTGCTTTTGAGGAAAAGCAGTATACCGACATTTGGACCAATGACGAGTACCTTCAGTATATGTATGAAAGATTGATGCTTATGCGTGAGCTATTGGCGGATGACGGATCAATATATGTTCATTGTGATTGGCATAAGGGACAATACATTAGATGCATTCTGGATGAAATTTATGGAAGAGATAATTTTATTAATGAAATAATATGGCGAAGAAAAGGCGGGTCAGCCTTAAGTAATATGTCCAGAATGTCGACATCTACAGATACCATATTCTTATATAGTAAAAGTTCTAGTCCAATATTTAACATTGTCTATATGGAACCGGACCCAGAATATGTGGATAATATGTTTACGAAATATGAAGATGATGGAAGACGTTTTATGATTACTGTGGCAAGTAGTCCCACATATAGGGCCAATCTCATTTTCGATTATAAAGGATATCAAACGCCACCAAACGGGTGGAGGTATTCTAAGGAGAAGATGGATGAATTAGATCGGCTTGGTTATTTGTATTATCCTACAGATAAATCTAAACAGATTTATAAAAAGATATATCTGGATGAATATCTTGGGCAGCCAGTAACAACACTTTGGACAGATATATCTTTATTGAAAGGAAAAAACTCAGAGATAACAGGTTACCCTACCCAAAAACCAGAACAACTACTTGAAAGAATAATAAGCATTTCTTCAAATCCTGGTGATATCGTTTTTGATTGTTTCATGGGTTCTGGGACAACCCAGGCAGTAGCTACAAAGTTAGGTCGTCGTTTCATTGGGGCTGATATTAATTTGGGAGCCATTCAAATAACGACCAATCGGTTGCTGAAGATAGCTAAGCAAATACATAAAAATGAAACATCCAATGTACAGCTAAACTTAAACTTGGATCTAGCTGCCGAAGGACCGGGTTTATATGAAGTTGATGGTGAAAGTATTACCAATAGGTATACTGGCTTTGAGGTTTACAACGTAAATCATTATGACGTCTTCCGTAATCCTCTGGAGGCTCGAGATATACTACTGCAAGCCCTGGAGGTTCAGCCGCTACCCGCCGGTTCCCTTTTCGATGGAGAGAAAGATGGCCGTCTGGTCAAGATTATGCCGGTAGATCGCATCGCCACCCGGGCTGATCTAAACGAACTAATAACCGGCTTCAACTACAAGGAATTTGAAAAGCGGCGGGATGAGCATCCCAACCAGCCTGTAGAGAGTATACTCCTGGTTTGTATGGGCCATGAACCGGAATTAAAGGCACAGCTAGAGATGGCTACCGGCTTCAAGTTGGATGTTGAGGTCGTAGATATCCTGAGGGATAAGACAAACCTGGA